>Ga0172380_10002321_pt1 | contig 29744 bp, 37 predicted proteins | sample Leawe162metaG_FD_119747 | JGI IMG/M metagenome (GOLD analysis project Ga0172380, IMG submission 119747) | Leachate microbial communities from a municipal landfill in Southern Ontario, Canada - Leachate well 162 metaG | ecosystem: Engineered > Solid waste > Landfill > Unclassified | place... | reverse complement strand
CTGTAAATAGTTCGGCCATCGGCAACGACGCCTGTGTTACGGTCAAAAGTGAGCACAAACGAGTAGCCCGGATGTGTATGGTCGTGCGACAGGGCATACTGGCACGGGCCGACCGCCGGGACAAAAAGTGAGACCGGTTCGGCGACGAAACATTCTACGTAGCGAAGCTGCTCCGGTGTTGCTTCACCCACCAGCCCACTGATTATGGCGAGTTCGTGTTTGGTCAGGCTGCGTTGCATGGCTGCTCCCCTTTACTGGACCCGGATGCCCCGGAACTAACAAAAAATGTAGCCTCATGATTACCTCTCGATTCCCCGGGTTTTAAACCTTAAAATCGTGAGTAATCGTGAAGTAATCATGAGGCTGAAACGGATATTCGGTTAGTCCAGCTTTACACCGCTTTGCTGCTGCAACTGTAGCATGTTGCGCTCAAACGCCTTGGCACTATTGTAACCGCGCTCGCCGAACGGCTGCAACTTTTCCAGCCAGTGCAACTCCAGTGCGGCGAGCAGTCGCTCGACATTGTCGCCCGGTTCCGGTTTGTCCAGCACATCGAGTACGGAAAACTCGAAACTGTCCGCGCCGAATTCATTCAACTCTTTTTGCAGCTCCCGGCTGAAGACGATCTTTCCCATTTTGAGTTGAAACAGTCTGCTGTTGCGTGTCCCTTCCAGGTTTGTGCTGCTGTCGATATATTTCTTGCCGTTAACCCTGTTTTTGATCTGATAGATCCCCATGTCCGCGGCGTTCTGTTTATAGAGCCTCTTCAGGTCCGCGCGTTTGCTATCTTTCGGCATGTTTCCCGATCCTTTCGCTGTCTGTGGTGGCAAAACCGGCTGTACTGACTGTTCGCCATCCTTTTTCTCCCGCCAGTACGCTGCCCCTTCCCGCCGAATCAAACCCTCATCCACCAGCAGGCGGCGGATGAGGCAGTAGTCGTCGAACAGCGGCACAATGAGCCCGGTCACCTCCTGCTCCGTGTAGCGGCGGTCCGGCTCAAAGCGTGCGGCAAACTGTTCCAGCACGATGAGCCGTTTCTTGTGCTGCGTCGGCAGCTTGTCCAGAATGCCGTGGCGGAAGAACGTCTCCAGTACTTTGCTGCGGTACTCCTCCATCCGGCCGTCCTGGAGTTCCCTGCCGACCGTCGGCGCGGACACGATCTCCCTCAAGGTGGTGTCAAAAATGGCGTCGTTCGCCTGGATGACGACGTAATACTGCTCCTTGCGGCTGCTGACCAGCCCGGCCTGTTCCAGCTTGCGCAGATGGAACGAGACGGTTGACGGAGCAAGGCCGTGACGTTTGGCTATTTCTTCCACGTATTGAGATTGTTCCAGCAGCGAGTTGATGATGGCCAGCCGGGATTGGTCGGAAAGGGCTTTCATGATGGCAATGCTCTGCTCGGTTTTCATACGGGTACTCCTGATTCGATGGATGTCGAATCAAAATAACCAAAAACGAAACTGAATGTCAATCTGTTTTTATGTTTATAGAATCATATGGTGCAGGCTTATTCAAGCAACCTGGGCTGCATTTGGCATCCTGAGTTGCGCGGGAGGGGTAGATTAGCCTCAAGATTACTTCTTGATTTCTTCAAGTTTTTATCTTCTAACGCCTATAAATCGTGAGGTAATCTTGAGGCTGATATTTCTTTTGCGCTTACGAATTAAAACGGCACCGGTTCCCAGGTTATGAGCGCCTAGACGCCATTTTTCGGCTTTATCCATGAAGTCGTTGTTGCAAGCCGATAGCCATCCTCCAGCGTTGCCTGGCTGAGGCTGCCTGCCTCGGTCTGGATACAGATGAAATACAGATCTTCACTTCCCGCCTTGAAGGCCCGTTCACCGGCTGGTGCCACCCGGATCAGGCTCCCTTCCTGAACCGGGAATTCATCGCCATCGACAAAGAAGGTGCCGTTGCCGCGCAGTACGATATAGAGCTCCTCATTCTTCTTGTGGGCATGAACGAACGGAATCCCTTTTCCAGCCGGAAGACGGTTGAGCGACACTTCGCTGCCGGTCAGGCCAAGCTCCTTGCCGATAAAATATTTACCGTGAAATCCCATGAAATCGCGTTGCATGAGTGTTTCAAGCGGACCCGTGTGCTCGACGGAATAGTTTGTTTTATGGACGGTCATGATCGTACTCCTTCGGCCTGTTCGCGGTGGCTTCTCTTCTGCGCGACGTCGGCCATTGATAGCGGTTTCAGGCAGAGCCCGTTATGGATGAGTTTCCCCATTTCCGCTGCCTGTTCCTCGTTCAGCGGTTCATGGGTGCCGTGCACAAATTCAGTCTCCGGGAATTCTGCCTGCAGCACGCTCAGGTATTTCTTTTTGAACGGGCAGATCTGTTCCAGGCAATAGGCAAAGTGGATGGCATCAACGCCGCTTGCCACCAGTGTTCGGACGCGGCGCACGATCTTTTCCGGGGCGATCAGCGTCGGACAGCCGGAACAGCTGATGATGCCGACAACCTGGGCGCCCCCCTTGTCTGCGTAACGGGCAAATGTGCCTTTGCCGGTGTGGCTGTCCTCCAGGCAGGCGAACGAACTGCAGGCCAGGTCTTGAGTCATGTTGGAACAGGTAATGATACCGATACGTGCCATGATGTTTCCTCCTTTTGCCGGATGGTTGGTTGTGGACCGTTCGGTCCGTAAATGGCCAAAAAAATCATGCCAATGTTTTCAGGATTACTTCGACGATCTCCTTTACGCTTTTTTCATCCCCTCCCCCTTTCACAACGGTTTTTATCCCGCCCAGGCTGCAGGCAAGATAATTGGCCAGAATGCCGGCATCCAGGTCCGATGTAATGCTGCCGTCCTGCTGACCGCGCTGCACGGCAACCTTTAAAGCCTTGCGCAGTCCCTTGAATCCTATGGTTACATGCTCGGCCACCTGCTTGTCTTTCTGGGCAAATTCGCTTGCCGTATTCATCAACAGGCAGCCGCGCCGCAGATGGTCAGGATGTCGCGCTTCGGAGGCTGAGTTGAGCAAAATGGTTTCGATGAATTTCAGGCCAGATTTCGATGTGTCCAGCAGTTGGCGAAACGTTTCGTACATGTGAGTGCGGTAGCGTTCGAGGCAACGGATAAAGAGTTCTTTCTTGCCGCCAAACCCCTGGTAGAGGCTGCTTTTGGACAACTCCATGGCGGTCAGCAGATCCTGCATCGAGGTTGCTTCGTACCCTTTTGACCAGAACAGCTGCATGGCGGCATGGAGCGCTTTGTCAGGATCGTATTGTAATGGTCTGCCGTTGGTCATGTTTATCTATACGGACCGAGCGGTCCAAAAGTCAAGAAATAAAATGCATCATTCGAACAATAACTCCACAAACGCCCGTGCTGCCCGCGACAGGTAGCGATCCTTGTGCTGGATCAGGTAGAGATCCCGGCTTGGTTCTCCCCCGGCGATCGGCACGGTTTTGATTGCATCCTCGGCCAGTTCATGGCCAAGCACATGACGTGACAAGAGCGCAACCCCCATGTTGGCCGCAACCGCGCGTTTCACCCCTTCGCTGGTGCCAAGCTCGATGGTTCTGCCGAGCTGCACCCCCTGCTGTGCCAAAAGCGCCTCTACGATCCGCCATGTTCCTGACCCGCGTGAAGCCAGCACCACCGTCTGCTGCGCCAGCTCTGAAAGTCGCACCGCGCTTTTACGCTTTGCCCAGGGGTGAAGGGGGGATACGAGCAGGACAACCGGTTCGGTCATGAACGTGCGTACCAGAAGACGAGGGTCGGGATGATAGTGCCCGACCAATCCTAATTCAAGGTTGTTATTCAGCACTTTTTCCACGATCTGGCGACTGTAGTCGGTCTCCGCCTTGATTTCGATGTTGATCTCTATGGCCGGATAGCGCTGCCGGAACTGGACCAGCCTGTCCGGTCAAAAAAATGGATGTCCATGCGGATCATGCCATATCGGTTGTGGCACTGCTCGGAGAGTGATGGCGATAAGATGCAGCGGTTAGACGTTGCTTCCGGAGCCATGCGGATGTATATACCCTCCATTCCTTTGAAGGAGCGTGTATGAGACGGTTTGATTTTTCAGGCGAGTGTGCCCGATTCGATAAATCCGAGATGATGATCTGCCGGAACATTGTTTATTCAGTCCGTCACAACAATGCAGGCATTCAGTATACCTCTGATCGCACCAAAGCAGCTGAAGCCGGTACTGATGAACTCATCCTGAAGCTTGACGTCATTGTTCCTCCCGGTACGGCAACTGAAAAGCCTCACCCGCTGGTGGTGTGGTTTCATGGCGGCGCTTTTGCCGGAGGTGACAAGGAAGATGCCGTTGAACTGCTTCTGAGCTATGCCCGCGCAGGTTTTGTGACTGCGGCGGTCAACTATCGCCTGACGCCGGATAACCATCTGAGCCCGGCGCTTCGCCTGCGGGCCATCGTGCAGGCCAGCGAAGATGCCATGAACGCCATCCGCTTTCTTAAAGTCAACGCGGCGTCCTATCACATCGATCCGACCCGTATCGCTACCATCGGCGCATCGGCTGGCGGCGGGCTGTCGCTGCTTAACGCGGTGGCCTATGACCGGCTGCCGGGGACGCAGTCCGATTTCAGCGGCGTTTCCTCCCAAGTGGCGGCGGCCGTTTCAACCGGGGCAACTCTGTTCGAAGAGGGGAAAAACTCCGATGACGTTCTCACATATCAAGCAACCGATACGCCGGTACTGCTGTTTCACGCCAATCCGACCGATAGCACTACAGGGGCTACTTGGGACGGTAACGTCGTGCCGACCCGGACGCGTATCAATGATTCCGGCAACCGCTGCATCACGGTTGCCCAGCCTGATATGACGCACACGGTCGACCTGTCGCTCGGCGGGCCATACTGGCAGGAGCTGAAGCCGTTTTTGTGGGAGTTGTTGCGGTTGGGTGAGTTGGAAAAACTGTGAATATGATTTTATTTTGATGCACTTGTGCCGATACGGAGAAGTATCGGTACAAGGAGGTCGTCATGGAGCTTTCCGCCATTGTCAAAGAGTACAATATCCCGTTGACCCGCTCTGAAAGCAGGCTGGTTGCCCTGTTGCCAAGCGGGCCGTCGGCAGAATCTCCGGAACGATACGACCAGCGCATGAAGGCCCTGGCCGTCGCTCGAGACGTGCTTAAGCAATTGCCCGACAAGCAGACTTCAGAGCGGCGCAGCCGTATGGAAAAAGCTGCAATGCTCAAGGAACGGCTGAAGATGTTGCGTCAAATGATCCCGTTTCTTAGCCCATCGGCGGCAAAATCGCTGAAGAGTGAAATGAAGCAGATCGCTGCCCAGATTGCCTCTCTAAATGGTGGAGGCGGCGGCAGCGCGGCCGTTACGCTGGATGCACCTGCTGCCGGAACAGCGGAGTCTGCTCAGAACGCTGGAAAGGCTCAGAACGCAGGGCCGTCATCAGAAACTGATCAGGGCGATAGCAAAAATCAGCAGAAAGGCCATGCGTTACCCGGTGCCGAATTGTCGGGGCAGGAAGTGAAAAATGATGCCGGCGTCAATGCAGAAGAACGTACGTTGAAAGAAACGGTGGCAGAGCTTAAAACTCTCTTCAAAACGGTGCTGGAAGCGCTGAAACGTAAGCAACAGTCCGGACGTGCCAGCGGCCAGCTTCCGGGGAACGCTTCCTCTCTTCGAGTGTACGTGGCAATGTCGGAGCAGACCAGAAGAGTAGTCATCAACGTGTAATATCTCCATTCCAACGCGGATTTCTCAATGCGTTGTCCCTCTTTACTTCACGTGGCGAACGGCAGAACTAATGTATGTCCGTCAGGCGGATACGGCAGCCTGGCGCTGTCCGACCCAGACACTCCCCAGAACGAGCACGCCGCCGATCATCTGAGTGACCGTCAGACTTTGATGCAGTAGCAGATAGCCCAGCAGGGTTGCGACAATCGGGCTTAACAACCCGAGAAGGGAAACTGCGGAGGCGGGCAGGCGCCGGATGCCCCAGAACCAGAGCGCGTACGTCATGCCGGTGCCGATAACGCCGAGGTAGAGGTAGCCGGTGATGTTGTTCTGCGTCAGCGTATGCAACGGCTCTTCAAAGATCAGTGCCAGCGGCAGAAGGAAGATCCCGCCGAATACCAGCTGCCATGCGGTGAATGTTGCGACCGGAAGCGGCGAAATCCAGCGTTTGGTCAGCACCGTTCCGAGCGCCATGCAGAGAGCACCGGATAACGCGGCGATGATGCCGGGCGTGTCCAGGCGTGCGGCAGGGCTCAATACCAGCAGTCCGACGCCAATCACGCCGAAGATTGCCGCCCACCAGGCGAGCGGCTTGGGCCGGAGCCGCAGCAACGTCCGGGAAAGGATCACGACGCCAAGCGGCTGGGTGGCGATGACGGTTGCCGCCACGCCTCCCGGCAACCGATAGGCTGCGACAAACAGCAGCGCCTGAAAGATGCCGATATTGAGCAGACCCAGCACCATCAGCCGCCACCACCATTCGCCCTTCGGCATGGTTCGCGTCAGTGCGATCATGACTAACCCTACGGGCAATACCCGCACCACGGCGGTGGTCAAGGGGTGGTTCGGCGGCAACAACTCGGTGGTGACAATATAGGTGCTGCCCCAGATGCAGGGCGCAAGCGCGGTCAGAAGAGTGTCGCGTAACGATGTGAAGTTGCCTGGCTGCGGAGACATATTCTATTTCGTTCCGACTGTGTACAGCACGCCGATGTCAAGCCAGATTCCGTCGGCGGTTGTAAGATCGGCTACTTCGTGCAGGTGCTCCTGCCGGAAGCGTTCCAGAACATCCGGCTCAAGCTGTTTCAGCAAGCCGCGAAATCCGGCGTTCCAGATCAGGTCCCACCACTCGTTTTCATCGGCAAGATAAAATCCCATATTCTTCTGTTCAACCATGATATTCCGAATGCCTGCCGTTTCGAAAAGCACCCGGCATCCCTCTTCGGTGGCGATGCGTCGCCAGGTCTGGGGCGGCAGCTGCACGCCGTAATCGGTCAGCCGCTTGATCATGAGATCCCGGAGCGGATTGAAGTAGCTCTCCTGGAAATTGCAGATGGCAATGGTCCCGCCGTCCCGTACCAGTGCCGCGATCTGCGCCAGTTGACTGTCCATATCCTCGACGAAAAAAATCCCAAAGGCGCAGGTTGCCACGTCAAAGCATGCGTCGGCCAGATCGATCTCCTGCATGTCCATTTCAATGAATTCGACGTTGCGGACGTTCCGAACCGCCGCTTTGGCGCGCGCCTGTGCCAGCATCCCTGCCGAAAAATCGATTCCCTTCACCGAGCCGTGCGGAAGATGTGGCGACATCGCCAGGGCGGCATTGCCGGTGCCGGTAGCTACGTCGATGACCCGCTCGTTGCCGGTCAGGTTCAGGATGGCTGCGAGGTGTGCGGCGCTGGCGGGGAAGAAACGGAGCGCTTTGCTGTCGTATGCTTCGGAGACGGTGTTGAAGGTTTCCTTGATGATGGCGGTACGTGGTGTGTCTGCCATAGGTTCAGTCCTTTTGTTCGCACAGTTCCACAAGGCGGGTTACAGTGTTGAAGTTCCTCGTTGTGGACGCAATTTTCAGTTTTCTCTCGAAAAAATTGTTGGTGAATTTGGAATCGCTCAGTTTGGTGGCGTAGAGTGTGTAGATCGTATCGCCAACCACCCGAATTTCATCGGGCGTGAAATCGATCTCTAAAAATTCCTGTAGCTGTTTTGGCGCAGGGGGCGATGACAGCAAAGAATAATACAGACGGGAGAGATCTGCATTCGGGAAAGGATTGCCCGCCAGCACTCGTTTGAGCTGCTCCGGAGTTCTGGTGATCACCGTTATGTCTGCGCCGATTTTCTGCTTGATGGTGTCGTGAACCAACTGGCTGATGCCGATCGGGTTAAGATCGGATTTCGCGATGACATTGCCGCTCTGGATGTAAGTGCGGACATCGGCTGGCCCGGCCTCAGCAAGGGCAATCCGCAGTGCCGCCATCGGCACCCGGTTCTTCCCGGTGGGCATTACGCCCCGCAGCAACAAGATGTAGGTCTGCATACGGTTATCGATCCGTTTAAAAGTTTATACCGATTTTGATTGAAGCTTCGGGTGTTGGTCGAAGCTTGAAAGTCCCACCTCTTTGCGGGATCGGTGCGCTGCCGGTCCTTTGCTCAATGCAGGAACAGCCGCACTTCCGTGTGAAACATTGCCATGCCATACTGTTCCGCCGCTTCGGTAACCTCTTCATCGCGCAGGGAACTGCCAGCATGGGCCACGAACTGCACGTTGCTTCTGCTGGCCCGGTCGATGTTGTCGCGGAACGGGATGTAGGCATCGGACGACAGGCATATGCCTGGAAACTGCTTTACCCATTCCATCCGTTCCTGGGCACTGATGGGGGGAGGAGGCTGAACGAGGCCGGAGAGCATCTGCTTTCTCTCCGGCTCGGAAAGCTGATCCCAGAGCAGATACTGATCCACTATGTTTGCCTTTTCCGGTTTCTTTAACCCATCCCTGAATGCCAGGTTGAGCGTCTTCGGATGTTGCTGCAACAGCCATTTGTCGGCCTTGTCACAGGCAAGGCGGGTGCAGTGTACCCTGGACTGCTGGCCAGCACCCATGCCGATAACCTGTCCCTGGTAGGCAAGGCAGACGGAGTTTGACTGCGTGTATTTGAGCCCAATTGTTGCGACAATAAGTGTCTCAAGTACGTCGGGCGGCACCGTCTTGTTGGCTGTCACGATGTTCTGGAACTGAGCCTCCGAAATCCGGGCCGTATTCCGCCGCTGCTGAAGCCCAAAGCCGAATACCTCGCGGGATTCAAGCTCAGGCGCTTCATAGTCCGGATCAATCTGGAGAATGAGGTACGCGCCCTTTTTCTTTGCCATAAGAATTTCCAGCGCGGCCGGGTCGAAGCCCGGTGCAATGATGAGATCCGATACTTCGCTTTTCAGAATGTTGGCCAGCGATACGTCCACAATGTCGCTGACGGCGGCCACGTCGCCAAAGGAGCACATGCGGTCTCCGCCCCTGGCCCTGATGTAGGCGGATGCAACCGGCGAAACATCGCCCGCTGCCAGGAATTGCGAGGCGAGGTAGGTATCCGAAAGGGCTCCGGCTACGGCGGCCCCGGCAGGGCTGGTATGTTTGAATGAGGCCGCTCCCGGCTTGCCGGTGGCAATCTTGAGCTCGCGGGCAAGCTGCCATGCACCGAGCGCGTCGAGGATGTTGACATAGCTCGGTGTGCCGTTCAGTACGCGAAAACCAGAATTGTCGGGGATGTTCAGATGTGCCGGCGTTTGCTGAGGGTTGCAGCCATATTTGAGTTTGAGTTCCATATTGTTATTCCTTTCAAAGTCGATCATCCTACGTCGCCTCACTGTTCCGCTGCTTTTGATAAAACAACAAAAAATCGTGGGGAGAAAATACCGTGACTCCCATGCAAAGGTCAGGCGGGAAATGGATCTGGTTGCCCGTTACGATGCAAACGGCTTGTGCGGCAATGGCAACCTCAAGAAATGGTTCGTCATCATAATCAGGTAGAGAGTGCGGGAGGGGGGATGAAGCGACCGCACGTCCCCGGTGTTCGATAAGGTCTAGGAGCGCGTCAATTTTATCTTTTTCAAACCTGAATTTGGGACGGAGAAGTACTTCCTTGTATTCGGTCAGGATGCGGGCATCAAAGGAAAGAGTCAGTTCGGCGGATGAGACCATGCGAACTATTTTTCCGCACGGGCCGAACGGTGATAACAGCCCGGAAACAAGAACATTGGTATCAAGGACAATGTTCATTTCCGCGAAACACGGCTTTTACGAACAGCCCTGATTTCGGCGTCAATGTCATCCATGGTCAGGTTACTTGTTCCCTGGTCGGCAGACCGTCGCTGAAGGGTTGCGACCGCTTCCACGGCGCGGGCCTGACGAAATGCCGTCAGCGATTCCTCAAGGTTTGATTCGCTGATAGCTGCTAAAATGGCTATTGGCCTGCCATTGCTGGTGATGATGAGTTCGCGCTCTTCCGGGAGTTCCTGCCAGACCTGGGCGGACTTGCTTCGCAAGTCACGTACGCTTAGAAATTTCATGATCGCTTCCTCCTTTGTATCTTAATTGTGTACACAAATGTCACTCAGGTCAAATAAAATATTCAGCACGTCACAACAGACTCACCAGCATCTTGGTCCCCATCACGATCAGCAGCAGGGCAAAAATTTTCTTCAATTTGTCAATCGGCAGACTGTGCGCCAGCTTCGCGCCGACCGGGGCGGTGATAATGCTGGCGGCGGCAATGCCGATCAGGGCTGGGAGATAGACGAAGCCGAGACTGTACGGGGGGAGGGGGGCTGACAGGCCGTTGACCACGTAGCCGACCGCACCGGCCAGGGCGATGGGGAAGCCGATGGCTGCCGAAGTGCCGATGGCACGATGGATGGCGACGTTGCACCATGTCAGGAAAGGGACCGACAGGCTGCCGCCGCCGATGCCGACCAGGCTGGAGACGCAGCCGATAACCCCGCCGACGCCAAACATGGCCGTCAGGCCGGGGAGCTGGCGGTGCGGCTTGGGTTTGATGTTGAGGAGCATCTGGGTGGCAACGTAATAGAGGAAGACGACGAAAAAGCCCTTGAGGAAACGGGTGGAAAGCTGTGCTGCAACCCATGAACCGCAAAAGGTGCCGACCATGATGCCGAAGCTGATGCGCCGCACCACAAGCCAGTCAACTGCGCCGCGCAGGTGGTGTGCCCGCAGGCTGGAGACCGAGGTGAACATTATGCTGGCCAGGGAGGTGCCGAGGGCCAGATGAAGGATGTGGCTGTCCGGCATATGCTGGGCAGTGAAAATAAAGGTAAGCACCGGCACGATCACCAGACCTCCGCCGACCCCGAGCAGGCCGGCCAGAATCCCCGCGAACGCCCCGAGGGCGATATACATCAACCACACTGTCATTTTCTCACTCCGGTCAGATTTTGGCGGCCATCATACGCGGTGGTTGGGGCTTTTTCAAACAGGAATTATTGCTGCCGGATTGCATGTTGAATTCAAAAGCAACATCCGGATTGTCATGCGGTGCTACAAGGGTTACAGTTAATCATGAACGTAACGGAAAGGGCTGAAATGTCCAAACTAACTGAAAAACATGCAGCCACCATAACCGGTGACCCTCGGTGGGGTGCCGTTGTTACACGCGATACACATGCTGAGGATACCTTCTTCTATGCGGTAAAAACCACGGGAGTGTATTGCCGTCCGTCCTGCGGCGCGCGGATACCCAGGCCGGAGAATGTCTGCTTCTGTCAGACCGCTGAAGAAGCGGAGCAGGCAGGCTTTCGCCCCTGCAAGCGCTGCAAACCGACCCAGCTTCCTTTGCGGGAGCAGCATGCGGCTCTCATCGCTGAGCTGTGCCGCCTGATTGAGAACGCGGACGTTGCACCGACTCTCAAGGAACTGGCCGAGAGCGTCCGGATGAGTACCTTTCATCTGCACCGTATTTTCAAGGCGGTCACCGGTGTTACTCCAAAAGCCTATGCGACGGCCCATCGCGCGAAAAAGATGCGTAATGAACTCGGCCGCCGCGCCACCGTCACCGAGGCCATTTATGAAGCCGGATACAACTCCAGCGGCCGCTTCTATGAGGAATCAAACCGGTTTCTCGGCATGACGCCGGGTGATTACCGGGCAGGCGGCGCCAATATGCTGATCCGTTTTGCCGTGGGAGAATGTTCTTTGGGAGCCATTCTGGTTGCTGCCAGCGAGAGGGGCGTCTGCGCCATCCTCATGGGGGACGATCCCGATTCGCTGACTCGCGACCTTCAGGACCGCTTTCCGAATGCCGAGCTGCTTGGCGGCGATGCCGGATTCGAACAGCTGGTCGCCCGGGTGGTCGGCTTTGTGGAACAGCCGAAACTGGGACTCGATCTGCCGCTTGACCTGCGTGGCACCGCTTTTCAGCTGCGTGTCTGGCAGGCCTTGCGTGAAATTCCGGCGGGGATGACAGCCAGTTATAGCGATATAGCTGAACGTATCGGGGCGCCCCGGTCGGTACGGGCAGTTGCCGGTGCCTGTGCTGCAAATGCCTTGGCCGTGGCCATTCCCTGCCACCGGGTTGTCCGTACTGATGGCGGACTCTCCGGCTATCGTTGGGGGGTTGAGCGCAAGCGGGCACTTCTCGAACGAGAGGCCAAAGGGTGAGCAATTGGCCTGTTTGCTACGCAGGTGCCGTGTTATGGCACTTCACAATAGTCATCGTAGCTGCCCGGTCCCGAATCAATGCCCAGGGACGATACTCATCCGAACTCCACCACTCCTCAAAAGCCGCCTCACTCGGCCACTCCTGAATGGCAACTGCATCCCACGTTTCCGTGCCGAGTAGCGGTACATTGTCGGTTGAGCGAAACGTGACCCTCCCGCCGTACTGAACAATGGTCGGGATGTGTCCTTTGATGTAGTCCGCAAAAAGTTCCTGGTCAATTATGCGGGCAAGTATCAGGTAGTGGATCATGCTGTTTCCTCTCTTATCGATTAACCAGCCCCATCAGGTTTTCCGGATAGCGGGTTCCTGCAGCTGCCCCCTTGGGAAGGGCTTCGGCGATCTCGGCCAGTTCCGCCGCGCTGATTGCCACCGCCCCGGAGGCGATGTTTTCTTCCAGATACTTCCGATGCTTGGTCCCCGGAATCGGCACGACATCTTCCCCCTGCGCCAGTACCCAGGCCAGTGCCAGCTGTCCGGCGGTGATGTCTCTTCGTGCGGCAATTTCCTTGATCCGCTCCACCAGTTCCAGATTCTTTGCAAAGTTTTCGCCCTGAAAGCGTGGCGAGTTGCGGCGGTAATCATCGGCGGCAAAATCATCGGGACTCTTCAACTGACCGGTCAGAAACCCGCGGCCAAGCGGGCTGTAGGCAACAAAGCCGATCCCCAGCTCCCGCAGGGTCTGCAGAGTCTCTTCTTCCGGGTCACGGGTCCAGAGCGAGTACTCGCTTTGCAGCGCCGTGATCGGGTGCACGGAATGGGCGCGCCGGATGGTTGCGGTGCTTGCTTCCGAGAGGCCAAGAAAGCGCACCTTTCCTGCCGACACCAGATCCGACATGGCGCCGACGGTTTCTTCGATCGGTACTTCGGCATCCACCCGGTGCTGGTAATAGAGGTCGATATGATCGACGCCCAGGCGCTTCAACGAGGCGTTGCAGCATGAACGGACATACTCCGGCCTGCCGCTGATGCCGGTGATGGGAGCCCAGCCCTCTTTTGTCGGCTTGCTGCGCATGATGCCGAACTTGGTGGCAACCACCACCCGGTTGCGCTTCCCCTTGATGGCTTTACCCACCAGCTCTTCATTGGTGAACGGACCGTACATGTCGGAGGTGTCGAGGAAGTTTACTCCCAGTTCCAGCGCATGATGGATGGTGGCGATGGACTCCGCCTCATCCCGCTTGCCGTAAAAATCGGACATGCCCATGCAGCCCAGTCCCTGGGCAGATACTTTCAAACCTTGCGTGCCGAGTGTTCTCTGTTTCATGCTTCAAGCCCCTTTTTACTGAATTCATTATAATCAAACTCGTCTTGGCCGATGCTGCTTTACGCTATTTCAACTCCCGCCAGCGGAAACAATCGACCGTGTGGTCATTGACCATGCCGATGGCCTGCATGTGGGCGTAGCAGATGGTTGTGCCGACAAAACGGAAGCCGCGCTTCTTCAGGTCTTTACTCATGGCGTCGGATACCGGCGTGCTGGCCGGGACTTCCCTGATGCTCTGCCACGCATTCCGGATCGGGTGACCGTCCACAAAGCTCCACTGGTAGGCGTCGAAGGAACCGAATTCCTCCTGTACTTTCAGAAAGGCCTGGGCGTTGGTGATCGTCGAAGTCACTTTCAGGCGGTTGCGGACAATGCCCGGATTTCCCAGCAGCTCCGCCACCTTTGCTTCATCAAAACGGGCCACAACTTCCGGATCAAAGCCGGCAAACGCTGCCTGGTAGGCTGGCCGCTTGCGCAGGATGGTGATCCACGAAAGACCGGCCTGGGCTCCCTCCAGGGTCAGAAATTCGAACAGCAGCCGGTCATCGTGAACCGGCACTCCCCATTCACAATCGTGATACGCCTGATAGAGCGGATCGTTGCCTGCCCAGGCACAACGGGTAATTATTTCCATGGTTCCTCCCTGATCAGTTGTGTGCTGATGCTATCTGACTCTACTGACAGATCCTGACAGGAGTGTCAAGTAGAGTGGTATTCAGAGCAGGTAATTACAGTACACAAGGAGAGTATCATGAAAAAAGTTGTCGAAATCTTTACATTCAAACTGGCAGCGGGTAATACTGAAGCCGACTTTACAGCGGCGGGTGAACAGCTGAACGGGTGGATGCGCGTCCAACCCGGTTTTGAATCAAGTCTGATGTCACGGGACAACGATGGCCTCTGGAGGGATGTGTATATCTGGAACTCGGCCCGGGAGGCCAAACAGGCATCGGATAAATTCATGCGGGAAGTTGGCGACAGTGACTACATGAAGATGATTGACCTTGCCACGATTTCCCGGTTTTATGGCGAACTGGAGCAGGTGACGTGCGGGTAAAGGGATGAGGGCTGAAGGATGAATAAGGCAGAGCGGCTGTTTCAACTGGTTACACTGCTGCGCTCGCGGCGTACCGCCATTACGGCGGAAAGCATTGCGCAGACCATGCAGGTTTCCGTCCGCACCGTGTACCGGGATGTGCAGGCGCTCGTACTGTCCGGGGTTCCGGTTGAGGGAGAACCGGGGGTGGGGTATCTGATCCGCCCCGGTTCTCACCTGCCGCCGCTCATCTTCACCCCGGATGAACTGCAGGCGCTGCTGGTGGGCGGACGGATGGTGCAGGCCTTCACCGACAAGGATCTGGCTGCGGCGGCGCGGCAGGCCGAGGATAAAATCAGGTCGATCCAGCCGGATGTTTTGAAGCGGCATGCCGAACAGCAGCCGTATCGCATTCCGGTATTGGAGCGGGACGACGAGCTGCGGGAAATTCACGGTACGCTGCGCCGGGCCTGCGAACAGTTGCAGAAGGTTCGAGTAGTCTACCGGGATGAAAAGCAGGAACAGACCGAGCGGATTATCTGGCCGCTCGGGATTGTCGGCTGGACCGGGAAATGGACACTGTTGGCCTGGTGCCAGTTGCGTCAGGATTACCGGAGTTTTCGTTTTGATCGTTTTGAAGTGCTGGAGATTCTGGAGGAGCGGTTTGTGCCGACCGCAGAAATCAGTATGGCGCACTATTTCAAAAGCGTGCTGGGGATGCGGGATTTCGGGTAGAACGTTACGATAGAAGAGCACTTACCCACGACCAAAAGTAGGCGCCTCTAGGCGAAAGCACGAAATACACGAAATAAATCGGAAAGATATACCGCTGCACGGTGTAATCAGTCTGCTGAGTTACTATTTGTTTTTTGTGTCTTATTGTGAGCCCCAAAGCCCGTTTTTTGGTTTATCCGTGTTCATCCGATGTTTCCAAGTTTTATATTTTTTTAGGACTGATCATGTCAAAGAAACTACAGGAAGAACTCAATCTGGGGCCGAAAACGGCATCCTGGCTTGGGGCCATCGGCATCGAATCGCTTGATGACGTCAAACAGCGCGGCGTTGTGCCGGTCTGCCTGGAGTTGAAGGCGGCAGGTTTTCCGATCAACGCGGTCGGCGCGTATGCCCTGCAAGCGGCGATCATGGGCATTCACTGGATGGCGCTGCCGGATGAGATACGCGAACAGCTCAAGCGGGATTTGAAACGGGGAGAGTGACAGGCTGTTGTTTGGAATTACAGCCTGTTACCGTGGTCGGTGTGTCATTTAATGACGTACTAATCTTGAGCTCAGTTTCCTGTCACCGCTCTTTGGGATTATTATTTTTTTTGGAACCCGAATCCGGGCGATATCACTCGCAGCATTAACATTATGCATATTCGTAATGTTTGTTAAAAAATCAACGATATCCTCAAAAACATGTGGTTGATCCTTGATTTTTCTGATGGCACCTAATAACCCTTCTTCCCAGTTTTCAAGCTGCCTGGTGTCCGGATCTTCAAACAGAATGATATATTTTGTCCCACCCAGCTTGTCTATTGATTTTAGAATCTCGGAATGAGAAAAATCAAGAAATTTCATCACAAGCGCCATGGAAAGAGGATGCACCGGTTTGGTTCTGTCAGTAAAGCACCGGTTGGCAGCAATAGCATTCAGGTGCTTGCTCAAACCACTGTCATTAAGAAAACTTTCGATATCCGAATAACCGCTTTTCAATAATCGGGAATTGAAAACCTTTTGCAAGGCAATCTGGTAGTTAAGTATCTCCTTTTCAGACATGAATCCTCCACATATGATTTACCGTCTCGGATGTCTCCCACGGCAGCGACTCGTAATCCCATCCTTCACTATCTCACACTGTTACACCCGCAGTGCCAGCAGCGTCAAGGAGTTAGGAACTCAGTCTTTGACGTATCTTGAGGGTGGAGACGCCGAAAATACAGCGAAATCGTCGTTCCTGCGTCCAAGGAACTTTCGACCTCAATCCTGTTCTGATGGGCGTCCATAATTGTTTTGCAGAGGCTTAATCCCAGGCCGTAACCGCCGGTGCGCTTTGAACGCGACTTGTCCACCCGATAGAACGGTTCGAATATATACGGCAGATCTTCCGCCGGAATGCCAAGGCCATGGTCTTGCACCCGGACAATGGCGTAATCCTCATTCTGCCGGAACGATATCCTGACCGCTTCGCCATCCGCCGGAGAATATTTTATGGCGTTGGTGACGATATTGCTGAAAACCATTTTAATCAGCATCCGGTCGCCGTGGATGACGGCCTCGTCCGGAACCTTATCGATCAGCAGTCCCGGGGGTTGATTGCGGAAATGCTCGCCGAGCTCCCGGAACATTGTGTCGGCCGGGATCGCCTCGACTTTCAACTCCCCGGCGGCATTGTTCAGGCGTGCCGCTTCGAGAAGTTCCGAAACCATGATCTCCATCTCCCTGATATCGTCCTTGAGAGGCTCTTTCAGCGAGTCGTCAACGCTCATTTCCAGCGCCACTTTCATCCGGGTCAAGGGCGACCGCAGTTCGTGGCTTACGTCCAGCAGCAGCTGCTCTTTGGAATGAAGCATGGTGCGGATGCGGGTCGTCATGGTGTTGTAGCCGTCGGCCAGTTGGTCGAATTCGGCCGTGCACCAGTGGGGCATCCGGTAGTCGAGGTTGCCGTTGCCGACCTGCTGCACCCCTTCGGCCAGGAACTTCAGAGGGGCCAGGATACGCCGGACGGCAAGATAGGTGATAACCACCACGGAAATTATCAGGACTATCAGCAGACCGGTCCACAATTGCCAGCCGTTTTCCATGGTGTGCTCTTTGGTCATGACGAAAATAAACGTGCCGGAACCCTGTTTGATGACGATGGGATGCTTTTCGTGGAAAATCTTGCGCAGGGGAAACGGCTCATGGGACACCCGTTTCTCTTCCAGTTCCTGCAGAGTCGGGACGTTGCCGGAGGTACTCCACCCTCCTTCGGGACTTTCAAAGCGTATCTGGTAGGAGAACTCTTCGGCGATTTTTGCGGCCTGTGCCAGGCTGGGGGGTGTTCCCAGGTCCCGTGCCACATAGGTAAGATACTGGGTGAGATTCTTCCTGAGATGCGATTGGGCCGACCTGCCGAATAAATGGCCGAAGAAACCGGCCACCAGGAAAATGATCACGAGACCGGCAATCAGGCAGATGAGCGTCAGACGTGCGAAGACCGAATGGAAAGCCAGTCGGAACGAGTTATGCCGCATAGTCGGTCTCCTCGGCGATAAAAACGTATCCGGTCCCCCAGACGGTTTTGATGAAAGCTGGGCTCTTTGGATTGTCTTGCAGCTTTTGCCGCAGGCGGCTCATGGTGATATCTATGGAACGGTTAAAGGCATCGCACTCCATACCGCGCAAGGCGTCCATAATCCGGTCCCGGCTCAAGGCTGCTCCCGGATGCTCCGCCAGCAGGGATAGTGCGGCAAACTCGGTTGTGGTCAGGTCGAGAGGCTGGTCGTGCAATGTTGCGATGCGCTTCTGGAAATCTATGACCAACGGGCCGAACCGTCGTTTGTTCTGTATCACAACCTGTCCGGTCCGGCGGAGAATAGACTGGATACGGGCGACCAGTTCTCGTGGTTCAAACGGCTTGGCCAGGTAATCGTCGGCGCCAAGCTCCAGTCCCACAACCCGGTCGGTAAACTCGCCCCTGGCTGTCAGCATGATGACCGGAACGGCAGAGGAACGGCGCATGACCTTGAGCAGTTCAAAGCCGTTCATGCCCGGAAGCATCACATCCAGAATAATGAGGTCCGGCGTTTCAGTCTTGAGCTTTTTGAGCCCCTCGTCCGGGTGAGTCGCGCTGGTAACCTGAAAATCGTATTTGGCGAGGTAGTCGGTAAGCAGGGTATTCAGCTTTTCGTCATCGTCGATAATGAGGATCGTCTTTTTCATCGGAACTCCAAGTAAAACCCGGCGCCCGCCAATGAACGGCGGACGCCGGTTCCTGTCAGTGATCGAAGAAACAACTGTTATGGCACTTCTCACGTTCTTTCAGCAGTGCGACCAGTTTCGTTTTCTGTTCCGGCGTGAGAGTTGCGTGGAATTTTGCCAGCCGGTCAATCAGCAGATCCGCCATGACATCCATTTCCGACTTGTGCGCGGTAACCATCTTTTTCAGTTGTGCCTGATCGAGTACGTCTTTCTGCAACTCGGCGATGACTTCGCCATGAAGGGCATCTTTGTTCTTCTTCATTTCGGCGACGTTGGCCAGGATCTCAACCTTGACGGCATTCAGCTGATCTTTTTGAACGGAGGTCAGGTCCAGTTTCGCACCGAGTTCATCTATAATGCGGTCGGCAATCTTCTCGGGAGACGGTTTGTGGCACCCGCCAAGAAACATCAGTCCTGCCATCAGTACCGGAACAAATCCCCATAATGCTTTCTTTCTTAACATAACTTTTCCTTTCTGGTAGATAAATTTGGTTCTGCGTGAATTGGTCTTCTACATAGTCTGCTGTGCATCACGGTGGTACGAATCTGTCAAACGCCTCCTTTCATAAGATGTGACCCTGCTTGATGATATGGGTATAACACTCGGCTTTTCTGAATGCTTTTCGAGGAAGTAAATAATTGTAACAAGTTGTAACAGGGAGATGGACGGTGTGTGGAATGGCCGGAAGGTGTGTTTCAGTCTGGCGGTTACATCGTATTGACAAAACCTGAAAACGGCAATGTCCCCCCGTGGCTTGATGCACGGGGGAACATTGTTATTGCCACGAATTGGCTGGCTATTGTTTTCTCGCCCGCTGATTAGACCCGTAGATGCTGTCCCGCTCAAGAGCTCCTCCGCCAGTAATAGCAATCAGCCATTCGTCAGTCGTCATGACCGAGGCAAAGCGGGACTGCATGACCACCGTCATCACCCGGTGAATCTCCTCAGCCGTGGCACTGCCTGCCCGGTTGGCGTAGGGCACCGAACCGGTGGCGTCGGAGAGCAGTTCAACGGTGAACCCCATATGCAGGCCATGCACCACGGTGGAAAAATCGCAGTTGTGGGTCATATAGCCGACCACGGTAATGGTGGTGATATCATGGCTGTGCAGCCACTCCTCCAGCCCGGTGTTGGTAAAGGCACTGGGGAAATCTTTCAGAATATGATGATCCCAACCCCGCTCGATAATGCTGGGGTGCAATTCTGCACCAACAGTCCCCCTGGCCATGATCGGCATGTTTTCAGGCAGGATGTTTTGTACGACGACCACCGGGATCGATGTTTTTTTCGCGGCATCCATGGCGTGACCGATATTGGCCAGCGACTGTTCGACCGGCGGATATTCTATCGGCAGGTTGCCGCCGATGTAGTCATTCTGAACGTCGATGACGAGCAACGCTCTTTGAGTGCTCTGTGACATGTCTTTCTCCTTTTCAGTCCCTTGATTATTGGCCCGCTGCCCGTTTGTTAGTTCCATCGTCAGAAAATCCACCGACGTGCCCCGAATTTCCTTGCGGCATCCGCCGCATTCAGTGAAGCCGATGCGTCGATATAGCCTGATGCCCCGGATGTTGTTCGTGCGCACAATCAGGTGGATACGGGACAGGCCCAGCTCTTCAAAGCCTCTGAGCAGGGTCAGCATCGTAATGGATTCGCCGAGTCGCTGCCCTGTCTTGTCGGCCCGCACCGCAATACGGAACTCGGCTTCTGTTGCGCCAGTCCTTGCCAGAAGGGAAAAACCGACCAGTTCACCGCCGTCTGTTGCGGCATAGAGGACTACATCTGTTTCGGAACTCATTTCATCCAGCCATCCCTGCTTGCGCAGGGCATAATCCATCTGTTCCATGTCGCCCGGATAGGCGGGCCATCGGTTGATTTCAGTACGATCCGAATCGGTCAGTTTTCTCAGGGTGATCATGGCGGCTCCCCCATTTCATGTTGGAATGATCAAACTATCTGCCGATTTTCCCGAAAAGAATAGTGGCCCCGAAGACATAATATGCTACTATCGGGCCAATTGAGGGGGGAAGCCATGTCGAGTGATTCAATTGCCGTGATAGCCTTTGACCGGATCAGCATGTTTCATCTTGCGATTCCACTGGAGGTGTTCGGTGAAGATCGCCGTGACGCCGGAGTGCCACTGAGTCCGGTTACCGTCTGCTCGTGTGAAAAGCGGGCGCTGACCACCAGCGGAGGGCTTGTGCTGGGGAAGCTGCAGGGGATGCGCGCAGTGGAAACCGCCGGAATTGTTGTTGTGCCAAGCTGGCGGGATCCGCGTGAACAGCCGCCGGAGGCGCTGCTGAGGGCGCTTCGTAAGGCTCATCGCCGCGGAGCTTTGATCGTGGGATTATGTCTCGGGAGTTACGTGCTGGCCGCGGCGGGGCTGCTTGATGGCCGCCCTGCCACAACCCACTGGAAGTTGGCTGATGATCTGGCGAAACGGTATCCGGAAATTCAGGTGAACAGGGATGTGCTGTATGTGGATGACGGGGACGTCATAACGTCGGCCGGGGTTGCTGCAGGGATCGACTGCTGTCTGCATCTGCTGCGCAGGCTGCATGGCGCTGAAATTGCCAGTCAGGTGGCGCGGCGGATGGTGGTGCCGCCGCATCGCCAGGGGGGGCAGGCCCAGTATATTGAACCGCTGCGGGAGACGGCCACGGTTGACCGGTTTAGCGAGGTGATGGCGTGGGTGCAGCAGCACCCGGAGCTGCTGCATAGCCTGGATTCTCTTGCCGCGAAAGCATGTATGAGCCGCCGAACGTTTACGCGGAGGTTCCGGCAGGTAACCGGCACGACTGCCGGGGCATGGCTGCTGGATCAACGGTTGGCGCTGGCCCGGCGGCTGCTTGAGACAACAAGCCTGCCGATTGATCTGGTTGCGGAACAGGCCGGTTTCGGTGCTGTTGTTTCACTGCGCAAGCAGTTCACGAACGTGTTGCATACGTCGCCGGGGCGTTACCGCAAAGAGTTTCGGGAAAGCTAGTTTCATGGAACATCATTTTGTTCGCTTTTGTTGGTTGGGCAAAGGCGGTTTCATGCCGTGCCCAACATTGTTGCCGGATCTGTTGGGTACGCTCTGCTTTGCCCAACCTACGAAGTTTTGAACGTTACAAGGTACTAGTTCAATGCCTGGAAAATTTTGTTAGTGACTATAATCCGGCAGGTAGTCCTCCCGTACCGGCGAAAAGACTTCAATGGCTACCGCTTCTTCAACGCATTCGGCACAGTGAGGCACGTTGCCCGCAATGCACCAGCTGTCACCCGGCAGCACGTCATGACTGTTCTCGCCGACTGTCAGCCGGAGCCGCCCTGCGACCAGGTAGCCGGTCTGCTCGTGGGGGTGGGAGTGCAGGGGGAGGGCGGCGCCCTGTTGGAGGCGGAACTCCACCATCAATGTCTTGTCGCCATACGCCAGCGTCTTTTGTTCGATGCCTTCCAATACCTGTTTGTATCCGTCGCTGCTGAATTTTCTAAACATTGTTTACCTCTAGTTGTTTTTGCTCGGCTTTGGTCAACCCTTTGACCACTAGGGCATAGGAAGAATCGATCATTTTGCGCAGCAGGCTTTCAGGGACGGAACCGTCAAGGGTGACTGTGTTCCAGTGGTTCTTGTTCAAATGGTAGCCCGGCCGTATTGCTTCAAATGTACCGCGCAAGTAATCCGCCTCTGCAGGATCACATTTGAGTGAAACCTGCAGAGGATCTTCTTTCCAGGCTACAATTGCAAACATTTTTCCGGCAACTTTGAATACGGCGGCTTCGGGGCCGAACGGATACTCAACGACGGTTCCTTTGCGGGAGAGCAGCACTGTTTCCAACGCCTCATAGGTCATGGTGTCCTCCTGTCATTTTCAGCATATGGTCAATCCCTGATCTCGGGCTCAAAGGGGCGGTCGGGATAGCTGGCACATGGCAGATAGCGTCTCCCCCACTCTACCATCGCGAAGAGCACCGGTTGCAGATCAGCTCCTTTTGTGGTCAGGAAATACTCTGCCCGTGGCGGTCGTTTCTGGTATTGATCACGTTTGACGAGTCCCGCGCACTCAAGCCGTTTCAACCTGTCGGCCAGAATGTTTGACGTAATCCCTTCTGGCGACTCCATGAACTCGTTGTAACGGTGCTTACCCATGAACAGATCGCGCACGATCACCAGTGTCCACTTGTCGCCAAGTATGTCGAGAACGCAGGAAACCGGGCAATTGGAGCGGGAATTGCTGTCTGATGTACCATTTGTTTTTGTCATGGTGTGACTATAAAACAAATCGCTTGCATTTTGCAAGTTAGTCCTGTATTACTCCGCTTCACAGCAGCTTGCATTTTGCAAGTAACATCAAAATTCCAGTCGGAGGTATACCATGCGTCACATCACAGTGGATCAGGAAAAGTGCAAACATGACGGCATCTGTACAGCGGTATGCCCGATGAGTATCATTGAGATGAAAGACGGTTCGGTGCCCAATCTGGTGGCGGGTCTGGAGGATCTTTGCATCACGTGCGGCCACTGCGTGGCAGTCTGCCCGCATGGCGCCCTGTCACTGGATGAAATGAAGGTGGCGGATTGCACGCCGTTGAAGTCTGAGCTGGCGCTCGGCAGTGAACAGGCGGCGCAGTTTTTCCGGTCGCGCCGGTCAACCCGCACCTATCAGGAAAAAGCGGTGGAGCGTGAGAAGTTGGCCACTCTGATCGAGATGGCCCACTATGCCCCGACCGGCACCAACAGCCAGCAGGTGCAGTGGCTCGTCATCAATTCACGGGAGCAGCTTCATGCCATGGGAGCGATGATCATCGACATGCTCCGCAATCTGATCAAGGCAGGGCACCCACTGGCGAAGGCGTATCGGCTTGAGCGTTCCGTGGCGGCGTGGGAAGCGGGGAAAGATCAGGTTCTGCGTGGTGCACCGGCGCTTGTGGTTGCCCATGCTCCCGCAGCGTATCCCCTGGCCCAGGTGGACAGCACCATTGCCCTCACATTCCTTGATTTGGTCGCTCCGACGGTCGGTCTTGGCACCTGTTGGGCCGGGTTCTTCATGATGGCGGCAGCCCAGGTTCCTCAGTTGCGGGAACTCCTTGACTTGCCGGAAGGTAACGCCTGCTGCGGCGCGCTGATGATCGGTTATCCGAAATATGCGTATCACAGGTTGCCGACGAGGAAAGAGCCTGCCGTCAGCTGGCGGGGATGACGGAGAGCGCTGTTTAAAGGGGAAACCCCTATCTCAATCCCAAGCGGGCAAAAATAATTCCCAGGTATTTGTTCAACAGATTGTCACGTGAAAGAAATGATATAACGGGAGGTTTTCTGGTCCCGATAACTTTGATGATCTGCTCTAGCTCCGGGCTGCCGCCGAGCGTAATGCCCTGCCTGAAAGCGTGGAGTGCTTCAGGAGTGCTTCCCGCGATAAGATAGACTTTGCCGAGATAAAGGTAGTGGAGGGGATTGCCCGGATCATGGTCAATTGAGGTGCGGCACAGTTCAAAAGCCTGGGTGAGTTGACCGCGCTGCTTGGCGATACAAAAACCGAGACGGGAATGCCAGAGTGGATCATTCCAGATGCTGAGCGCCCGTTCCAGGGAGGCGAGTGCAGCCAGGACGTTGTTGCTGTCGAGTTCCTGTTGTGCCCGATCGAATTCCTTCCGGGCAATTTTAGCCGTTTCCGGATTCATATTAACCTCCAGGACGGAAAGAGGTGTGACAGATTGTTTTTCAGGGGCGTACCAGTTCGGCACGCCCCTGATGCTTCGACTATTTCTTGAAGGTTTTTATGATGTATTTGGCAAGCAGTTTTGCATCGGCATCGGAAATCGCCTTGCTGTCAAAAGCAGGCATGCCGCCGCCCCCTTTGCGGGCCTTTTTGATGATTTTAGCGGGGTCTTTGATCCCTTTGAGGGTTTCGCTCGGTTTTATGATATTGCCGCCGTCAGGATGACAGCTGGCGCATTTTTCTTTAAAAATAGCTTCACCCTTGTCAGCGGCGACGGCAGCAGAGGTGAACAGGGCAATGGCAAACAGTGTGGCGAGCGTCGTGAATCCTTTTTTCATGGTCTTCCCCTTTCGATGCAAAGTTGGATTTGAACAGAAAGCCTCCTGAAAACTTGGGCAATCAGATTCTGTTGCGAAACGTATCATTGAATTGTTTTAAAGACAAGTGCCTTGACGCAACAGGGGTGGCGGGATTACTGTAATCGAATTTCACTCCAGATAAATGAGGTGCTCATGAAGGGTCACAGTCTTATCGAGTCAATCGGTTCTACTCCAATCGTTGAAATAGGGTCTCTCCACACAAATCCCGGCGTTCGAATCATGGCAAAACTGGAAGGGAACAATCCCGGCGGTTCGGTCAAGGACCGCCCGGCGCGGCAGATGATTCTTGCTGCCGAGGCGAGCGGAGAATTGACGCCGGACAAGGTTATCCTGGAGCCGACCTCAGGCAATACCGGTATTGCCCTTGCCATGATCGCGGCAGCACGGGGGTATCGCATAAAACTGGTCATGCCCGCTTGCGTAAGCGTGGAACGCCGTAGCGTGCTGGAGGCATACGGTGCCGAGATCGTCCTGTCGCCCGGTTGTGAGGCGACCGATGGGGCAATACGCCTGGCTCACAAAATTTACGGGGACGAGCCCGGGCGGTACTACATGCCGAACCAGTACGCTAATCCGAACAATGTACTGGCTCATTACGAGACAACCGCCCCGGAGATCATGCGGCAGACAGGCGGGGCCATTACCCATTTTGTGGCAGGAATGGGAACCAGCGGCACCTTAATGGGGGTTGCGCGATATTTCAGGGAAACCAAGCCGGAGGTGCAGATTGTCGCGGTCGAGCCGGTGCTGGGGCATAAGATCCAGGGGCTGAAAAACATGCTTGAAGCGATTGTGCCGCCCATTTATGACCCGCACGCCTATCATCGCAAACTGGTCGTGGAGGATGATGATGCCTTCGAAACCGCCCGTCTGCTTGCCGCAAAACAGGGAATTTTCTGCGGGATGTCCGGGGGAGCAGCTGCTGTTGGAGCACTCAGGCTGGCGGCGGAACTGGAATCGGGGGTGATTGTGGTTATTATCCCGGATCGCGGGGACCGTTACCTCAGTACCAACCTTTTCAAATCCATGTGTGCCCAGTGTCCGCCATAAACAGGGCGGACAGGGATTTGTGGGGGGCAGGCGAGGTTTTTAAACCGCCTGCCCTTTTCTTTAAGTAAGTGACATATTCTGTCGTTACCGCCGTGCCTTGCCGCAGATGCTGTCGATGTTGATCCTGAACACCCTGGTCCGTTCCCGATCACTCTTGATATAGTTCAATCCTTCCGAAATAAATCCGGCAGAGTACTTCGGCAACAGTCCTTCCAGGCCCCGCTCCTTTTCCTCATCAAAAACCTCGGTTGCCCTGCCGGAAACGACCACGCTCTCATAGCGGGTGGCAAACTTGTCAGGGAGAACCTCGGTGTTACCCACGACACAGAACGACACCCTGTTGTTGACGGCAAGATTCTCCAGTTTGTGCCCTGCCACAGAAGAGTGAAAGTAGATGGCATTGTCGATCACGCAGTAACTGAGCGGGATGCCGTACGGCTGGCCATCACTACCGCAGGTGGAGAGAATCCCGTACTCACCCCGCTCCAGTAGTTCCCGTGCTTCTGATTCGGAAATACCTCTTTCCTTGCGGTGCAATTCGTGGTGCATGTTGTACTCCCTTGGTGTAGGTGCTTTGCTGTTTTGATGCATCAGGCTTGACCGGTCTGGTGTATCTCGTCTTTGCGCATCATTGGGAAAAACAGCAGCAGTGTGATCAGGGCCATACCGCCAGCGGCGGCAAAACCTGTCGGGTAGCCGATCCGTTTCAGGGCCAGGCCCATGACGGTGGAACCGGCCATCATCCCCAGATAGACGCAGCTGTTGTAAATCCCCATGGCCAGTCCCCGCTGAACCGCCGGAACAAGTTCCGCGATCAATGCGCCGATAGCGGTGAAAGTCAGCGCCATCCCGACCCCCATGACAACGGCGCATCCCATCATATGAGTGAGCTGCACCAGCTGCCCCATCGCAGCCAGCGACAATGCCAGGCAGATCAGGCCTACAGCCACGAGGCGGCGACGATCGACGCGATCGGCGAGTTTCCCGATCGGGACCCTGCCGACCACATTGGTAATTGCCTGGGCGGCGAACACCAGGCCGACCTGGGCCGGATCGTAGCCTTGTTTTGCCGCGTACAGGGGGAGAAACGTCAGGAACACTCCGAACCCGACACAACTGCCGACCGTCGCCATAAGGCAGGCAAGCAGGCTGCGGTTGCGCAGCAGATCGGAGCTTGCCGTCAGGGCGGAATGCATATCAGTCTTGTGCCGTGGAGGTCCCTGGGGCAGCACCAGCAGCGCCAGCAGGGTAACCAGTACCAGCATGATTCCGGATACGACAAATACCTGCCGAAGCCCCACGCTCTTTGCCAGATACCCCCCGGTCGCCGGCCCCAGAGTCATGGCGATGTAGATGGCGGTTGTGTACCAGCCATAAGCCTGGCCAAGCTGCTGCTGCGGCATGACATCAGCCACCAGCGACAGCATGCCGGGAGCAAAGGCGGCCAGGCCGGCACCGAACAGTACATAGGCTGCGGCCATTTGTCCCGGTTGATGGCATTGGGTTACGAGGAGAGAAGAGATTGCCGTCGCCGAAATTCCAAAAATTATCGGCACCTTGCGACCGATGCGGTCTGCCAGCAGACCGGCAGGAATCGATAACAGTCCGGCGGTCAGCATGAAAGCCCCGTTGATGGTCCCCACCTGGGCCGGACCGGCCCCCAGTGTGGCGGCAAACAACGGCATGACCGGGATGCGCAGATATGAGCTGAAAAAGGCGGCAAACCCGATCAGGCAGAGGAGCATAAAAGGGGTTATGTCATGGGAGCTTTTGGTCATGGTTTTATTACCGGTTGATTCGCTTGCTTCATCAACCATATATTTAGAAGCTGCATGAATTTGTCAAGCAGCATCTGTCAGCCGCTCAACCGGCACTCCGTATCGATCAACTATCACCTCGTTGCCCATGATCCGGCAACTATACCGGATACCACCAGCAGGCAACCGGACAGTTGCGGCGCCGAGAGCGGTTCGCCAAGCAGAAGAGCTGACAGCAGTACGGCGCTGGCCGGCATGGCTGCGGTCGTGATGCCGGCGGTAACTCCGCTGACCGAACCGACCGCGCCTGTCCAGAGGATATAGGCCACCACGGTGGCAATGGCGCCATAATACAGGATCGCCAAGATATCGGCGGTGGTGGGGAGCGCCGGGTTATGCAAGAGATCCAGCAGCGCCATCGGAAAGAGCGTGACCATGGCGCAGAAGACCAGCACCACTGTGTTGGCCGTAGCGGACACGGTGGCGGCGATGCGCTTGCGCCAGATCGAAAAAAGCCCTTCGCTGACGACCGCGCCGAAGACCAGGATGATCCCCCACGGGATGCCGCCGGCAGCTGCCCCTCCGGTATCCGTCACGGCAAGCCCGGCGGCTCCCCCCATTGCGCAGAGCACGCCGACAGTTGCCAGCGCGGATGGCCGTTCTCCCAGCATCAGCCATGACAGTATGGTGAGAACTGCCGGTGACGTGCCGGTGATGATCCCGGCCTGGGCCGCGCCTATGGTGCGCAGGCCGCTCAGCATCAGTACCCGGAACAGCACGATGCCGCAGATCCCCTGCAGGAAAAGATAGAGCCACTCCCGCGGTTCAAGAGAGCGGATCTCCTCCCGCTTCTGCCACGCATACGGCAGCATGACCGTCTGAGCAACCAGCAGCGTGGCAAAGGTGGTCAGATATACAGGCAGGCTCCCGGCAAGCCCCTTGCCGACCACGACCGAGCTTCCGGCCAGCGACATTGCGGCCACCAGTTGCGCCGTTGCCTTCCAGTTTCTCCGCTGTGACATGAATATTCCTCTCCGCTTGACCTTACGGCAACAAAGTGGTTTGATACAGGTCCAGTTTTAAGTTATCTGATAGTGCCACTTGGAGCCCTCCATGATCCGGATAGACATTGAACGAACATCGCCAGTCCCGCTGATCCGCCAGATTTACAGCGGCATACGGGCGCAGATCCTTTCCGGCGTCTTGTCCTCCGGCTATCGCCTCCCTTCGAGCCGGGAGCTTGCCGGACAGCTCGGGGTGTCGCGCAATGTGGTTATGGAAGCTTTCGACATGCTCTATTCCGAAGGTTTCACCACGGCGCGTCACGGGTCCGGCACCTTCGTCGCGCCGGGAACCAGCTATCCGGCGGCGGTAAAGGGGGAGCGCATCACGGCGGAAACGGTTTCAATGGGGTACGGGAGTCCGGAGGGTGTCATCAATTTCAAGCCGGGCACCCCCGATCTGCGGGAGTTCCCGCTCAGGTCCTGGTTGCAGGCGGTGAAGGTGGCGTATCTGCATCCCGTTGACGACACCATGGGTTACGGGGAGCCGGAAGGGAGGCAAGAGCTGCGCCTGGCGATCCGTGATTACGTGGTCGGCCAGCGTGGGGTGGCGTGTCATCCGGACCAGATCATCATTACCGCCGGAACAACCCAGGCAATCGGCATCGCCTGTCATCTCCTGCTGGGAGAGCGGCGCGACGTGGTGCTGGAAGACCCGATCACCCGTGATATCCAGCTGATCGTCCGGGGGGAGGGGGGCGTCATTCATCCGGTAACGGCCGATGACTGCGGTTTGGTGGTTGACGAGCTTCCGGAGGATATCAAGCCCGCCTTCATCTACGTGACGCCGTCGCACCAGTTTCCGCTTGGCGGCACCCTGCCGATTCAGCGCCGGATAGCCCTGCTGGAGTACGCGGAGCGGACCGGCGCGTATGTTGTCGAGGATGACTACGACAGCGAATTCAGGTTTGACGGAGCGCCGCTCAGTTCGTTGCACGGTCTGGCTCCGGAGCGGGTGGTGTATATCGGCACCTTCAGCAAGACGCTCAGCCCGGCTCTGCGCACCGGGTATTTGATCCTCCCGCCGTCCCTGGTCGGCGAGGGGCGCGGCAGAAAATGGCACTGCGATCTGCATAACGAAACCCCGACCCAGCTGGCGCTGGCTCATTTCATTAGTCAGGGTGGATATCTGCGCCATCTGGCGCGGATGAAGCGACTCTATGCCGCAAAGCGCAAGGTTGTGGAGGATGCGTTGCTTGAGGGTTTTACCGGCAGCGTGAAGATCATCGGGAGCGCCACCGGATTGCATCTGGCAGCCCGGTTTGCCGGGGTCGATTTCACGCCGGGGCTGCTCGCGGAGATCGAACAGGCGGGAGTAAGGGTGTATCCGGCAGAGGCCCATGCCAT
>Ga0172380_10002320_pt1 | contig 29759 bp, 19 predicted proteins | sample Leawe162metaG_FD_119747 | JGI IMG/M metagenome (GOLD analysis project Ga0172380, IMG submission 119747) | Leachate microbial communities from a municipal landfill in Southern Ontario, Canada - Leachate well 162 metaG | ecosystem: Engineered > Solid waste > Landfill > Unclassified | place... | reverse complement strand
TTGTTGTCCAAGATTATCACGACCCTAATGCTTTCAAAGAAGAGGAGCTTCAATTATTGAGCTTTGTTGCCGATCAAATTTCTCAAACTATCGAACGAAAAAAATATATAGATGCAATTAATAAATATGCTCAGGAATTAGCGGAAACGAATTTAACAAAGGATAGATTCTTTTCAATTATAGCACATGATCTAAAAAGCCCATTTCAAGGTCTTCTTGGTTATTCACAAATTTTAGTCGATGAATTTTCAACTTTGGATGAAGACGAGAAGAAAGAATTTATCTTATCAATAGATGAATTAATTCATAGTGCATATAAATTACTCGAAAATCTACTTGAATGGTCGCGTCTCCAAACAGGGAAAATGCCATTCAAACCCGAAATTATTCCTATTAAACATGAGATGAGCGGAACATTAAATTTATTGGCTCAGACTGCTTCTAATAAAGGAATTGTTTTAGAATATAACATTGATAATTCAATTGTAGTGTTTGCCGATAAAAATATGTTTGCTGCAATAATCAGAAACCTTATTTCTAATGCCATTAAATTTACCAATAACGGTGGTAAAATTACTGTGGATGCAATAAAGAAAGATAACCATATAGAACTTTCTGTAACTGATTCTGGAGTCGGTATGCCTAAGGAAAGAATCTCCGACTTATTTAAAATTGATAAAAGTATTAGCTCAAAAGGTACTGCAAATGAAGAAGGTACTGGTTTAGGTCTACTTCTATGTAAAGAAATGGTTGATAAGCATAATGGAAAAATATGGATTGAGTCCGAATTAAATAAAGGTTCTAAGTTTTCTTTTACTTTACCTATTTTAATGCCATAACTATTCTTTGGCTATTAACACAGGATATTCTGTGAAAATGGAACGAAGAAAAATTAATAATTGATTCTAATGCCTCATTTAAGGTATTTTAGTGAAATTTAAAATTCGGAACTCATGAAAAAAAATATAACATTGTGGATTATCGCTTTCTTAATAACAGCCACTTCTGCTATTTATCAACGTCTTACCGGTCCTACCTATCCAATATCAGGTATTGCAAATATTTCCAATTCAGAAATAAATTATAAATTAGATCGCAGTCATGGCGGTGAAGGAGATCACCTTATAAAGATTGACGTTCCTAACGAAGATATTAAAGGTATCCTAGTTTGGAAAAGATTTAAGTCCCATGATCAATGGGAAAATCAAGAAATGGATTATCAAAATGGTCAGCTAATAGGAATCCTACCACATCAACCACCTGCTGGTAAAATTATCTATCATATTGAATTATCGAAAAATGAGGCTACTATACATATCCCCAATGACGAACAAAATATTATCCGTTTCAAAGGCGATGTTCCTATTTGGATATTGATTCCTCACGTTTTAGTGATGTTTGGAGCAATGTTCGTTTCCACTCGTGCAGGTTTAGAAATTCTTAGCAAGCAAAATTCAATCAGAAAATTGGTAGCATGGACTTTAGGTCTATCGATATTAGGTGGATTAATCTTTGGTCCATTAGTTCAGTACTATGCTTTTGGAGCTTTATGGACGGGTGTTCCTTTTGGTTGGGATTTGACAGATAACAAAACTCTTATAGCAGTGATTGTTTGGGTAATTGCCTGGTTCAGAATGAAAAAATCTGATAATCCATATCAAGTGGCATTAATAGCAGCAGTAGTGATGCTAATAGTATTCTTAATACCACATAGCGTATTAGGCTCAGAAATAGATCATACAAAGATCAATAACTAAATAAGATTTATAACTAATTAAATCCACTCTGATAAAAGAGGAGATGTAAATGAGTAATCATGAAAGACCAACAAATGGCGGACTGCCGGAAAATGCTTATACGGAATTAAAACCGGGCGAAGAATATAAACCAATAATGTCTCCTTCGCATGTATATCCCGAAGTTAATTTTAGATCTGTTTTTACAGGTTTAATTATGGCGATGCTTTTTTCTGCTGCTGCAGCTTATCTTGGTTTAAAGATTGGACAAGTTTTCGAAGCCGCTATCCCTATTGCAATCATTGCCGTTGGATTAGGTGCTCTAACAAAAAGAAAAAATGCTCTTGGTGAAAATGTAATTATTCAGTCTATCGGGGCGACATCCGGTACGATTGTCGCTGGAGCAATTTTTACTATTCCCGCTCTTTACATTCTCGGTTTGGAAGTAGATTTTTTACAAGTTTTTATGGCATCTCTTCTCGGTGGTTTTCTTGGAATTTTATTCCTAATTCCATTTAGAAAATATTTCGTTTCTGAAATGCATGGACAGTTCCCATTCCCAGAAGCAACTGCAACAACAGAAGTTTTAGTTGCTGGTGAAAAAGGTGGCAACCAAGCTTTCGTCCTTGTAATCAGTGGTCTTATTGGTGGCTTCTATGATTTCTTCGTTGCCGCATTTGGATGGTGGAGTGAAGTTTTTACAACTAAAGTTTTTGCTGCTGGTCAATATCTTGCCGATCAAACAAAATTAGTTTTTAGATTGAATATTAGCTCTGCTGTATTAGGACTTGGTTTTATTGTCGGTTTAAAATATTCTGCAATCATTGCGGCTGGTTCATTCCTTTCATGGTTCGTGCTTATTCCTGCAGTTGCTTATGTTGGGCAGGGTCTTACTTCTAATCTCGGTACTGCTACTCTATTAATAAAGGACATGTCCCCCGAACAAATTTTCTCAAATTACGTTCGTCATATCGGTATCGGCGGAATTGCAATGGCTGGATTTATTGGTATCATCCGCTCATCGGGAATTATTAAAAAATCATTCACTCTTGCAGTAAAAGAGATATTCGGTAAAAAAACTACTGAAAGTGCGATTAGAACTCAAAGAGATATTTCGATGAAAATTGTAGCAATCGGAATTATTATATCAATCATAGCTATTTTTCTTTTCTTCTTATTTGGAGTTGTTACAAATATTTATCATGCAATTATCGGTTTATTAATCGTATTCATAATTTCATTCCTATTTACAACCGTAGCTGCAACGGCTATTGCAATTGTTGGTACTAACCCTGTATCGGGGATGACCTTGATGACTTTGATTCTTTCATCAGTTGTATTAGTGTCTGTCGGTTTAACTGGTGCACCCGGAATGGTTTCAGCTCTTATTATTGGAGGCGTAGTTTGTACTGCACTTTCGCAAGCAGGTGGTTTTATAACTGATCTTAAAATTGGTTATTGGCTCGGTTCTACTCCTATGAAACAGGAGAGCTGGAAATTTGTCGGTACCGCTGTTTCTTCCGCTACTGTTGCATGGATAATTATGATACTTAATGATACTTATGGATTCACCGGTGATGGTGCTTTAGTAGCTCCGCAAGCGAACGCTATGGCAGCAGTTATTCAACCATTAATGTCTAATCAACCTGCACCATGGCTTCTTTATATTGGTGGTGCTTGCTTAGCCTTAATCCTTACTATGATTAAAGTACCTGCTCTTGCATTTGCACTCGGTATGTATCTTCCAATGGAATTAAATACTCCTTTGCTTGTTGGCGGATTGATAGCTCATTTCGTTACAACTCGCAGTAAAGATGAAAAACTAAATAGTGCTCGTAGAGAAAGAGGAACACTTATAGCATCAGGTTTCATTGCGGGTGGTGCTTTAATGGGTGTAATCAGTGCGGTGCTTCGTTATGCTGGGTTTAATTGGGTCAATGCCGCTTGGCAGGAATCGCACTCGGCTGAAATACTTGCCCTTGTTATGTTCGCATTACTTTCTGTATATATGATCTGGGATTCTCTAAGAGGCAAAAAAGAGGAGTTATCATAAGTGTTAGATATTAATAAGGTGCGGGAATCTTTCCCGCACCTTAAAACTGATCAAATCTATTTTAATCATGCTTCGCTTGGAGTTTTATCGCAAAGCGTTCTCGGAAGAATTGATGATTATCTTTTAGAGCGAAGCATTACTAAGATAATGAATTACCAGTCTTATCTTAAGTACTATGAAAATTCTAAGAATAAACTTGGTTCTTTAATTGGTGTCCCTCCAGAAAGAATTGCTTATTGCGATAATGTATCGAATGCTCTCAATATTCCGGCACAAGGAATTGAATGGAAGTCAGGCGATAGAATAATTCTAAATGATATAGAATTTCCTTCTAATATTTATCCCTTCCTTAATCTACGTTCGCAAGGTGTGGAGATCGATATTGTAAAATCAGTTGATGGTAAAATATTAATTGAGGATATTGAAAAGGCGATTACTCCACGCACAAAATTGCTTTCTATTAGCTTAGTACAGTTTCTTTCCGGTTTTAGAAGTGATATAAAAACAATATCGAAAATCTGTAAAGACAAAGGGATAATATTTGTTGTCGATGGCATTCAGGCAGCAGGTGCTGTTTCTATTGATTTAAGTGAAATTGAGATTGATTTTTTTGCAGGCGGCACACAAAAATGGCTTATGGGTATGCAGGGATTATCCTATTTTTATCTATCAGAAAAATTTCAGGAACAGATCAAACAAAAATCAGTTGGCTGGTTATCTGTGGATGATTCTTGGAATCTTCTTAATTATGATCTCAAGTTAAAAAACAGTGCCGAGCGATTTCAGAATGGAACACTTAATGCTCTTGGCGTTTCCGTGCTCGATAGAACGCTTGACCTCTTTTTAGATTTCGGAAAAGAAAAAGTTGAAGAAGCAGTTCTTAGCAATACAAAATATTTCATATCCCGATTAAATGAAATTGGTATTACTCCGATATTAAATAATCTGCCCGATGAAAACTTATCAGGAATTGTAACATTCAAACATTCCCAAGCTGAAAAGCTATTTGCTGATTTGGAATCGGCAAAGATTTTTGCAGCAATGCGCGGCGGTATGATTCGCTTCTCACCTCATTTCTATAATTCAAAAGACGAAATAGACCAAGTAATAGATTTCTTAAAAGAGTGGAAATAATTCCACTCTTTTATAACGTTGCATATTATTATCAAACATATCCTATTTGATAAAAATAATTAACATTATGAAAGTCTTCAATAACTAAAATAAAATCAAAAACTACTAGTATATTTCCTCAAAGTTGTCCCAAAATTTTGGTATTTCTTTTTTATTAATAATTAGATACATTACTCCAAGATAAGAACATTATCAGGGCGAGTGAATATGAAAAAATTTTACAATTTAGCTTTTATTTGTTTCGTTATTGTAGCATTATTTTCAATTAATATCCATGCACAGAGCGATGGAGAAAAAAGTCTATCCACAGTTCACAACTCAATTCAAAATTCAAAGGGAGGGGGCAAAAAATTATCCTCCATTCAAAGTATTAATGGTCAACCCTCTTCCACAAGATTCAATATTAATAAAATTTCCACATGGTTTAAAAACAACGGTGAATCAGATATCAGAATTAATCCCAATTTCGGCTTAATCTATCCAAAAGGAAGTTATAAAACTGCAATAGAACATACCGGCGGTTTTTGGGGTGGAAAAATTGATGGTGAAATTAGAGTCGGCGGTTGTACTGAGTTTCCTGGCACCCTTCCCGGCAGAGTTATTAATAACGTACCTGTTAATCCTTCTGATCCCGATGTACGAATTTATAGAGTAAGAAGAGATTATCGCAACAATACTCTCTTAGATGAAGATGAATTTACTGATGATTCGAGTATTGAAGAAGTTCGGCAACAATACGAAAAAGATTGGATAGAATGGCCTGCCATCCAAGGTGCACCCTTTGAAGACCTTAATGCTAATGGCTCTTATGAACCGGAGCTTGATATACCGGGAGTCCCGGGGGCAGATCAAACTATTTGGTTCGTATGTAATGATTTTGACTCTACTCAATCAAAATCAATGTATGGTACTTTACCACTCGGTATTGAAGAGCAAGTAACAATTTGGGGTTATAATAATACCGAAGTACTTGGTAATATGTTTTTTAGGAAATATTTAATTATTAATAAAAATAAAGACTATAAACCATTTACCGATATGTATTTCGCAATATGGGCGAGTCCATTTATTGGGAATGGGGGAGATGATCTCGTAGGATGTGACACTACGTTAAATTTAGGTTTTGCATATAATGCTAATAATATAGATGAAATTTATGGGAACACTCCACCTGCATTGGGATTTAAATTACTACAAGGACCAAAAATTCTAAGTACATTTTCCGATTCTGCTAAATACAAAGGAAAATATTTTCAAGGAATGAAAAACTTGGGAATTTCTTCTTTCAATTCTTTTATTAGGGGAGCTGATTCATATGGTAATCCAAGTCGTGGTAGCTTTGAATATGGAGGTTATAGAGTATATAATGAGCTAAGGGGATATATAGCTTATACTAATGATAAGAAGAAAGACCCTTACACAGAAAAGCCTACTCCCTTTTCAGTTCCTGGAGATCCGGTAACATCCACAGGGTGGATTGATGGTAACCCGGGCGATAGGAGCATTAATATGGGCTCTGGTCCTTTTAATTTGACTTATGGTGATACTCAGGAAGTAGTTTATGCTGAAATTCTCGCCGGAGCCACAGTGGGCGTAAATCGATTAAATGCAATTACTCTTCTTAAAGAGTATTCCCAATTTGCTCAAACTCACTACCTTAATAATTTCTATATCTTAATACCTCCTAAGCCATTGTTACCGAATAACAAAAGTATAGATATTTCAATTTATCCATTAATTAAATGGAGCTCTGTTGATAACGCAATAAATTATTCACTTGATGTAGCAACCGATTCTGTTTTCCAAAATTTAATCTTTTCAAAGAATGATATAACTGATACAACATATCAATTGCAGGAACTAATCTATTCCACTAAATATTTTTGGCGCGTAGGAGTTAAAAATAATTATGGCAGTTCTTACAATTCTATGGTCTTTTCGTTTTCTACCTTCTCCGATTCCTTTCGACCCACTCTTAAAGTATCGCCTTATACTCTTACAATCGACCAATTTGAAAATGTGATTAATTTTGAAGTAACAAATACAAGCCAAGGGAGTATGAATTGGAATGCAGTCTCGAAAGACACAAGTTGGATAAGAATAGTTGAAGGCGTAAGTGGTGTCAATTCAGGAGTTGTTAAGGTTGTTTTTACTGAAAATAAAAAGGGAGAAAGAAGCGGTTCAATTACAGTAACTTCAGCTGATGCCGCTGGGAGCCCAAGAAATATTACAATTAAACAATGCAAAGCACAATATGAAGTAGCTGTTACTTTGAATCCGGATTCAACTGCAACTATTTATGGTAACAAAAAATATAATTATGGCGATAGCGTTTCTGTAATTGTTAAAGCAAAGTATGGTTATACCTTTTCAAATTGGTCAGAAAATGATTCCATTGTATCCACTAATTCACAATATGAATTTCGGATTTTCGGAAATAAAAATTTAACAGCAAATTTTTATGGTCCTTTTTGTATAATAACACGAATATCTGAAATGGAAGGAGATCGGATTATTAGTCCGCATGTTGGAATAGAAACTGCAGGGACAAATATTGGGAGTAATGGATATATTGTAAGTAATCAAGCAGGTGGTGTAAATTTGCCTTTTTCTGCGTCTGATTATGACCGATTTGAATATTGGAAAAATGATGATGTTATAATCGATTTTAGTGAGAAATCTTTGGCTTTCAGTTACCTTGACGAAAACATTTATAAAAATTCTGCTACAGGCGAAAAAACTTATCTTCCATTTTCTGTTTATCGGCTTAAATATCCAACGATGAAAAAAATAAGATTATTCGCAGGTTTCCGCGATAAAAATGGTGATGGTTTGTTTTCAATTGATTCAACTGGAGCTTATGATATAAATTGGCATAAACCTACTACTGAATTAATATTTGCATGGCAGGGATATGATGCCGAAGGAAATGAAGTAAATTACGACTCGGCAAACGAAGTTCAATACATTTCCAACAATGACTTATATAAATCGGCAAATATAACGTGGGGTTCTTCTACTGGTGAATTTAAGTATCCATATTTAACAAATACAATGTTTGTTTTGTACACGGCAAATGCCACGCTTCCCGATTCAAATAGGCAGATAAGATTCTTTACTGCGAAACCAATTGTCAGTGATGTAAACGAAGAAGAACAATATGAGAAACAAAATCGAATACCGGTAGAATATTCTCTATCTCAAAATTATCCTAATCCCTTTAATCCGAGTACGAATATCAAATTCGCGTTGACTAAAACGAGTATTGCATCACTTAAGGTTTATGATATTCTCGGAAGGGAAGTGGCGACTTTAGTTAATAAAGAATTAAATCCGGGTAATTATAATTTCCAATTTAATGGAAGCAGACTATCAAGCGGAATCTATTTTTACCGTTTACAAACTGGTGAATTTACACAGACTAAAAAGATGCTATTAATAAAATAACAGAATTATCAAGGCGAATGATATGAAAAGATTTTACAAATTAGTTTTTATTTGTTTAGCGTTATTAGTTATCTCATCGATGTTCTTACACGCAAAGGGAGGCGGAGATAAAAAAGTTTCCTCTATTCAAAGCATAAATGGCGAACCATCCTACACAAAATTTAATATCAATAAAATTTCTACTTGGTTCAAAAATGATGGAGAATCTGATATAACAATTCAAGGAAATGCGGGGCTTACATACCCTAAAGGAAGTAACAAAACTGCAGTATTTCAATCAGGTTTTATGTGGGGTGCTAAAATAGACAGTATCATTCATGTCGGTGGTTCAAAATATCGTCAGAGCACATTACCGGGTCGAGTAATAAATGGAATTCCGGTTAACCCTTCCGATCCTGATGTAAGGATTTATAGAGTCAGACGTGATTTCCTAACAGGGGATCTTTCAGATGAAGTTGCTGATGGAGATGGTGCTAATCAAGAAGATGTAAAGTCCCTATATGAAAAGGATTGGAATGAATGGCCTGCTGAACAGGGTGCACCTTATGAAGACCTTAATAGCAATGGTTCTTATGAACCCGAAATAGACGTCCCCGGAGTCCCGGGTGCTGATCAAACAATCTGGTTTGTTTGCAATGATTTCGATGCAACTCAAACTAAATTTATGACCGGTTCACTTCCGTTAGGAATAGAAGAACAGGTTACTGTATGGGGCTATAATTCTAATACTCCATTAGGCAATATGTTTTTTAGAAAATATGTTATTATTAATAAAAACCCGGAACAAAAGATGTTTACAGATATGTATTTATCTGTTTTTTCTGACGCTGATATTGGTATTGCATTTGATGATCAAGTCGGCTGTGATACAACATTAAATTTAGGTTTTATGTATAATGGAAAAGATTATGATGGTGTTTATAATATTAGTCCACCTGCTGTAGGATTTCGGTTATTACAAGGTCCTATTGTAAATGGGAGTATATTAGATATTGCTAAATTTAAGGGGAATTATGTTATCTCTAAGAAGAATATGATGATGACTTCTTTTTTCTATTATATACCTTTGGAATATTATATAGAGAACATGATTGATATTGATCCAAATAGTTATGAGTATGGTACTTTAGCAACATACAAATTATTTGAAGGGAAGTATGAATCAGGATATCCATTTGTTAATCCTATCACTCATGAAGAAACAAAATTTATGTTTTGCGGTGATCCGATCACTAATACTGGATGGATATCTAATCAAATGGATCATCGTATGGGTTTAGCTTCAGGTCCATTTAATATGGCTTATGGTGATACTCAAGAAGTAGTATTTGCTCAAATTCTTGCCGGAGCAGAAGACAATATAGATCGATTAGAAGCTGTAACATTATTAAAAGAGTATTCAATATTCGCTCAAGACTATTATAATAAATCGTTTTATACTATTCGTCCACCTATTCCTCAGTCACCAATAAACAATGAAACTGATGTGGCAACAGACCCAATTCTTAATTGGACAATTGTTAATGGTTCTGTAAGTTATTCTCTACAAATTGCCACTGACGTGGATTTCAAAAATATAGTAGCTAATGAAATCGGATTAATTAAAACAAACTATGAACTATCGGGGTTGATAAATTCCACCACATATTATTGGCGTGTAAGTGTTCAAGATGATCATGGAAGTTCTTATTATTCACAGGTTTATTCATTTACTACAAAGCCCGATTTATTCAAACCAACTCTAAAAGTATCTCCAATATCTGCCGAGATTGACTTCAAAGGAGGAGAATTAAATTTTGAAGTCTCTAATACAAGTATTGGTATTTTTAACTGGGAAGCTGTTTCTAACGATACGAGTTGGATAAAAATAATTTCAGAATCAAACGGAACTAATTCAGGCACGATTGAATTAATGGTTTCTGAAAATAAAAAAGAAGATAGAAATGGCACAATTACCATTTCTGCGGAGGGCGCAGCAGGAAGCCTAAGAACCGTTCAGATTAATCAAAAAATTGCTGAATATGAAATTACTTTGTCAACCAATCCGGTTTCGATGGGCGTTATTATAGGTGAAGGAATTTATAAATATGGTAAGAGTGTAAAAGTTATCGCACAGAATAAGGATGGATATACATTTTCAAAATGGACGGAAAATGATAATTTTATTTCCTCGGATTCTGCTTATACTTTTATAATTACAAAAAATAGAAATCTTGTTGCAAATTATAGTGACCCACATTCTTATATTTTACAAATAGCCGAAATGGAAGGAGAAATAGTTAAAGATCCAAAAGTGGGTTTGGCTGCCGATGGAACAAGCTTAGGACCAAACGGTTATATATTAAGCAATGCAGCAGGGCAAGCAAATTTACCAATTCCCGGACTTGACTATGACCAATTTGATCTATGGGATAATGATGATCTTGAAATTGATTTCGGAGAAAAATCTTTGGCTTATAAATATTCTTATGCAGCAAACCCAATTTATCGAAGCACTGCAACAGATGAAGTTCAATATCTTCCATTTTCGGTTTATCGTATAAAATTCCCATCGATGGAAAAAATAAGATTATTTACCGGTTTTCAAGATGATGATGGTAATGGAATTTGGAATACAGATCCTATTGAATTCTCGGGTAACGTTAGGCGTGATGTTAATTGGAATAAACCTTCCTACGAATATGTATTCGCTTGGCAGGGATATGATGCCGAAGGCAATGAAATAAATTACAACCCTGCAAACGTAACTCAATATATCGCTGATAATGATTTATATAAATCAGCAAATATTGGGTGGGGCTTTCCCACGGGCAAATTTAAGTATCCTTATTTAACTTATACAGTATTTGTTATGTATAAAATGGATTCTAAGCTTCCCGATTCAAATAGGCAGATAAGATTCTTTACTGCGAAACCGCTTCCAAGTGATGTTAAGGAAGAGTATGAATATCAAAATCAGATTCCGGTAGAATATTCTCTATCTCAAAATTATCCTAATCCCTTTAATCCGAGTACAAATATCAAATTCGCATTGACTAAAACGAGTATTGCATCACTTAAGATTTATGATATTCTCGGAAGGGAGGTAGAGACTTTAGTTAATAAAGAATTAAGTCCGGGCAATTATTCATTTCAATTCAATGGAAGCAGGTTATCAAGCGGGATCTATTTTTACCGATTACAAACTGGTGAATTTACACAGACTAAAAAGATGCTATTAATAAAATAACAGAATTATCAAGGCGAATGATATGAAAAAATTTTACAAATTAGTTTTTATTTATATAGTCATTTTAGCTGAACCTTCGATGAACACCATTGCGCAGAGCGGTGGTGAAAAGAGTCTCTCCTCGAATCAAAACTTAATTCACAATTCAAAGGGTGGAGATAAAAAAATATCCTTCATTAAAGGTATTAATGGAATGCCGATCATTACAAAATTCAATATTAATAAAATTTCGACATGGCTATATAATACTGGTGAATCAGATATGACCCCAAATGATTTTCCAAATTTAGAATATCCAAAAGGAAGTAAAAAGAATGCAGTTTTCCAATCAGGATTTATTTGGGGTGCTAAAATTGATAGTGTAATTCATGTCGGCGGCGCAAAATATGAACATAGTACATCACCGGGAAGAGTAATCAATGGAATCCCAGTTAATCCAGCCGATCTGGATGTAAGGATATATAGAGTTAGACGAGATTATATCAAAAATAATTATAATACAGAATTAATCGATGAATCAAAATCTATTGAAGAAATAAGAGCAGAATACGAAAAGAATTGGGTGGAATGGCCCGCTACTCAGGGTGCTCCTTATGAAGACCTTAATACTAATGGCTCTTATGAGCCGGAGATCGATATACCCGGAGTGCCGGGTGCTGATCAAACAATCTGGTTTGTTTGTAACGATTTCGATTCCGTGCAAACTAAAAATATGAGCGGTTCGCTACCATTAGGATTTGAGGAACAGGTAACAATTTGGGGATATGATTCTAATACTCCATTGGGGAATATGTTATTTAGAAAATACATTATTATTAATAAAAATCCTGAACACAAACCTTATAGTGACTTGTATTTATCATATTGGTGTGATGCTGATATTGGTGATGGATTTGATGATCAAATTGGAAGCGACTCTACCATGAATCTGGGCTTTATGTACAATGGAAAAGGTAATGATAATGTATATGGCAGCAGCCCGCCTGCTGTGGGAGTTAAATTATTACAAGGTCCATTTGTAAATGGTATTTCATCAGATACTGCAAAATATAAGGGGAAATATCTTGCCGGAAAGAAAAATTTGGAAATGTCTTCTTTTTTTAATGAAAATGATAATCAATCCAACATTGCTCTTGATCCCGATCCATTTAATTATACCTATAATACAATAGGTCTCTATAATATGTTTCAAGGAAAATATAGATACGGGTATCCGGTCATTAATCCAATTACTCATGAAGAAACAAAATTTATGTATTCAGGCGATCCCATCACTAATAACGGATGGATATCAAATAAAGATGATCAACGAATGGGAGTGGTTTCAGGTCCATTTAATATGGCTTATGGCGATACACAAGAAGTAGTTTATGCATTAATATTTGCTGGAGCTGATGGCATTATCGACCGATTAGAGGCATTTTCACTACTAAAAAAATACTCGGCTTATGCCCAAAACCACTATGATAAAGCCTTTTATATTCTCATGCCTCCTATTCCACAATCACCATTGAACAATGGAACTGATGTGGCAACAGACCCAATTCTTAATTGGACTGTAATAGATGGTTTTGTAAGTTATTCTCTACAAGTTGCAACTGATATGGATTTCAGGAATATGGTTGTTAATGAAAGTGGATTACTTAAAACAAACTATGAACTATCTGGATTGATAAATTCCACCAAATATTATTGGCGTGTAAGTGTCCAAGATATTCATGGGAGTTCTTATTACTCACAGGTTTATTCATTTACAACAAAACCCAATTTATTAAATCCCACTCTTAAAATCGAACCTGATTATTTAGAAATCGATTCTAAGGGAGGCGAAATTACTTTTCAAATTAAAAATACAAGTATTGGCACTTTGAATTGGGAAGCAGTTTCTAACGATACGAGTTGGATAAAAATAATTGGTGAATCTAAAGGTTCAGATTCAGCTAAAATCAAAGTATTGATTGCAGAAAATATTAAAATGGAAAGAGTTGGAACAATTACTATATCTGCCGAAGGCGCAGCAGGAAGCCCAAGAATTATTGAGATTAAACAGGAAACGGCTATTTATAATATTGATATAACAATAAATCCTGATACGACGGCCGGTTTTGTTCGAGGTAATAAAAAATTTTATTATGATGATACTGCTCTACTTATTGCAACACCTAAAAACGGATATACTTTTCTAAATTGGTCAGAAAATGATTCAGTGATTACAACAGATTCGATATATCAGTTTATAGTAAATAAAAATAGAAACTTGGTTGTAAATTTTTCCGGTCCGTTTTCCTTAATAACTCGAATAGCCGAAATGGAAGGGAGTGTAATGAAAGATGCCCGAGTAGGAATAGACCCCGCCGGAGCAAGCTTAGGACCAAACGGTTATATACTGAGTAATCAAGCAGGTGGAGTGAACTTGCCTTATGCTTCAACTGATTATGACCGATTTGATTACTGGAAAAATGATGATTTAATAATCGATTTTAGTGAGAAATCTTTGGCTTACAGCTATTTAGATGAATTTATTTATAAAAATATTGGAAGTGGCGAAGTTACGTACCTACCATTCTCAGTATATCGTCTTAAATATCCGACTATGGAAAAAATAAGATTATTCGCAGGTTTCCGCGATAAAAATGCTGATGGTTTGTTTTCAATTGATTCAACTGGAGCTTATGATATAAATTGGCATAAACCTACTACTGAATTAATATTCGCATGGCAGGGATATGATGCCGCAGGAAATGAAATAAATTACGACCCGGCAAACAAAGCTCAATATATCGCTGAAAATGATCTATATAAATCTGCAAATATAAAATGGGGTTCTTCTACTGGTGAATTTAAGTATCCGTTTTTAACAAACACTATGTTCGTTTTGTACACTGCAAATGCCACGCTTCCCGATTCAAATAGGCAGATTCGATTCTTTACTGCGAAGCCAATTGTCAGTGATGTAAATGAAGGTGAACAATATGAAAATCAAAATCAAATACCGGTACAATATTCTTTATCTCAAAATTATCCTAATCCGTTTAATCCTACTACAAATATTCGCTTCTCATTAACTAAACTAAGTTTTACATCATTAAAGATATATGATATTCTCGGCAGAGAAGTGGCGACATTAGTTAATGGGGAGCTGAGTGCGGGAAGACATACTTATGAATTTGATGGCAGCAGATTATCGAGCGGAATATATTTCTACCGGTTACAAACCGGAGAATTTACACAGACAAAGAAAATGTTACTAATAAAATAATCTGTGAGAGGCACAAAAAATCCCTGTCATAATTTTGCATGACAGGGATTTTTATTCAATCTATCTATATTTGAAGATTTATTTCGGGGTAAAGCAAATTTTTCTAAAGTTTAATAAATCTGTGCTGATGATTTTGTCAAAATGAAAACCGGAATAAAATAAGTAAGCAACAAATTTATTTTGCCAAACAAATCCAATCTAAAAGAGACCCCTTCTTGCAATAAATAAAGCATTGAGTAGGTATTAAATATTCTACTCTTTATTGCTATAAGAAAGCTCAACTTTCACATGGAAATCGGCACCGCTAAATAAAGTATATTTCACTTCTCCGATTGTGCATTTATATTCTTCACCTACTAATTCGCTTATAACTTTTCCAATCGCAGTCTCTAACGAGCCAACGCTGACTGATTTTAATTTATTCTTTAATAATTTTTCGACGTCTATTGCTTTTTCTTCCGGCATTTTATGCTCCTTTCTTGTTCTGTTCTGTTTAGACGCAGTTAAAACAAATTAGTTTCATTCTCTAATAAAATTTAACAATTCTTCCGTTTTTTCTTTTAATAATTGATGGTCGCCGCGTGTTTCCACATTTAGACGAATTAAGGGCTCTGTATTGCTTAGTCTTACATTAAATCGCCATTCAGGATATTCTACACTAATTCCATCTACTTCATCTTGTTTACCATCTTTATATTTTTCTCGTATCTGTTCTACTTTCTCTGTCGGATTAGCAATCTTAGAATTAATCTCTCCCGAACATGGGTATTTTGCAATCATTTTCTCAACTAATTCAGAGAATTTCTCGTTTTCGACTGACATCAATTCAAGAACTAATAGGAATGGAATAAGTCCGCTATCTGAATAATGATTATCGCGGAAATAATGGTGAGCGGACATTTCGCCGCCATAGATCGCATTAACTTCACGCATTTTCTGTTTTATATAAGCATGACCACTGATTGATTCTACTGCCACACCACCTTCGTTTTCGACTGTTTCCATCGTATTCCAAGTAAGACGTGGATCATGGACTATCTTTTCGCCCGGATTTTTTTTCAAAATCGATTTTGCCAATAGACCAACAATATAATAACCTTCAATAAAATTACCTTTTTCATCAAAGAAGAAACATCTATCATAATCGCCATCCCAAGCCACTCCCAGATCAGCACCAGAAGATTTAATAGCATCGATAGAAGATTGACGGTTTTCAGGTAGAAGTGGATTAGGAACGCCATTAGGAAAATTTGAATCAGGTTCATGATGAACTTTCACCATCTCTATCGGTAAGAGTTTTTCTAATTTATCTAATGCAGGTCCAACGCATCCATTCCCGGCATTTACAACCACTTTATAAGGTTTAATCTTTGAGGCATCATAGAACTTTGATAGATTATTAATGAAAGGTACCATTATATCTTTCTCTGTAACTGTTCCTTTTTGTCCGGCTTTTTCGCCAAGTGTATCGTTTAAAATATCGCTTTCCAATATATGGAGATCTGAATCATAACCCATCGGGAGTGAACCTTTCTTAACGAATTTTAGTCCATTATATTCAGGGGGATTATGGCTTGCAGTTATCATTATACCCCCATCTGCATTAAGAAACGGAGTGCCAAAATAGATCATTTCAGTTCCGCATAGTCCAAGATCAGTTACGTCAGCTCCGGCATCGGTTAATCCATCTGCTAGAGCATTTGCAAGCTCGATTGATGATTTTCTAACGTCATATCCTATTACAACTTTTTTCGCTTTTAGATAATTTGCATAGGTTCTGCCTACTTTATATGCAAGTTCTTTATTTAATTCGGAAGGTACTTTACCCCTTATGTCATAAGCCTTAAAGGATGGTATCTTTTCCATAAATTCTCCTGAATACATTAATATGATGCTTTAAAATAATAAATTTAATTAGAAAATAAGGATATTTTTTGTCCATATTGATACATCAACCATAAGATAAAAAAAATAATTTCTCTTTATTATCCTTATGCCTTCATTTAATATTTTTTATTATTACTTTTGTTATTAATAATCTCCAACAGCAGTAAATTTATTCAAATTATCTTATTAAATAATAGGTGTATAATATGATGCGTAGAAACAGATTAGTATTAGCTTTCTTATTCGTGTTGTTTACAGCTTTATCTATAAACGCACAGCACAGTGTCAATTACGATACTGTAAAAGCTCAAAAATTTGATACCGGAAAAATGTGGTCTTTCGATTATCCTCCGGTTGATTATCTAAAAAAAACTTATAACTTTTCTCCTGATCAAGAATGGTTCGATGATATCAGACTATCGGCTTTAAGACTTCCGGGGTGTACATCTTCATTTGTTTCAGAAGATGGATTGATGATGACAAATCACCATTGCGTTAACGGAATTTTAAGCCGCATTCAGCTCGAAGGTGAAGACCTTGAGAAAGAAGGCTTTATGGCTAAATCATTAGCTGAAGAAAGAAAAGTCCCAGGTTATTATGTAGATCAATTAATTATTATTAAAGATGTAACCGCTGATGTTCAAGCTGCAACTTCAGAAGGAACAAACGATGCTGAAAAAGCAGCTAAAAGAGAAGCTAAAGTAAAAGAATTAGTTGAGCAATACAATAAAGAAACCGGTTTAATGTGTCAATTCGTTTCTTTATTCAATGGCGGTAAATTCGCCATCTATGGTTACAAAAGATATAATGATGTTAGATTAGTATTTGCTCCTGAAAAAACAATCGCTTATTTCGGTGGTGATTTTGATAATTTTACTTATCCACGTTATAATCTTGACTGCTCATTCTTAAGAGCTTATGATGAAAATGGCGTTCCTGTAAAATCCAAAAATTTCTTCAAATTTACTGATAAAGGAATTCAAGAAGGCGAACCGATTTTTACTGTTGGTAATCCGGGTTCTACACAAAGACTTAAAACAGTTGCACAGTTAGAATATTACCGCGATTTTACATACAGAAATAACTCTTATTTATTAGATACATACTATAATGCATTAGAAGCATTGAAGACGGAAGAACCAAGTCGTGCAGCAGAATTTGAAGCAATGAAAGTTCCTTTAGGAAATTCACAAAAAGTAATTCACATGATTTATACCGGTTTGATTGATGATTACTTGATGGCTCGTAAAAAAGACTTCCAAAGAAAACTTCAAGAAGCTGTAAAAAATGATCCTGAATTAGAAAAACTTTATGGCAAAACTTGGGAATCAATTGAAAGAACTAGAGCTGAATTAAGACAAATAGCCCCAATGCTATCAGCTGCTTCTATTAATCCAAGATTTTCTTCTGATAATTTCGTAAATGCTAAAAAGTTAATCGAATTAGCAAAACAACTACAAAAACCTGAAGCTGAAAGAGACCCTAATTATCAAGCTGCTAAATTAGATTCTACAATCGAAGGCATCTTCTCCGCTAAATATGATAAGCTAATTGACTATACAAAACTTTGGGTTCAACTAGACCTAATAGGAATGAATCTTGGCGAAAATGATCCTTTAGTTAAAAAAATGATGAACGGAAAACATGGTAAAGAAGCTGCTGATTATATACTTAGCAAATCTGAAATCGCTACTAAAGAAAACCTTGTTAGTTTTGCTAAAAAAGCAGTTAAAGACGGCGCTGATGTAATTCTTAAATCTAATGATCCTTTTATCTATTTCATGGTTAATACTCAAGATAAATTAGTTGAATTAAACAAACAAGCAAAAGAAATTTCAGCAACTGAACAGATTCAAGATGACCTTTTAGGTCAAGCAATTTTCAAAGTTTATGGCACTACTATTCCACCTGATGCTAATTTCACTTTAAGACTTAGTGATGGTATATTAAAAGGATTTGATTATAATGGAACAAAATCTCCTGTTATTACTACTTTCTATGGCTTGTATGATAGATATTTTGCGTGGAAAGGAGAATATCCATGGAACTTACACAAAATCTGGGTCGATGCTGCTGATAAAATAGATCTTTCTACTCCATTCAATTTTGTTTCCACTAATGATATTGTTGGCGGTAATTCCGGTAGTGCTGTTATCAATAAAAATGCTGAAGTTGTTGGTTTAGCTTTTGATGGTAATATGAATAGTATTATCGGTAACTTTATCTATAATCCGGTAGATAATAGAATGGTTGCTGTTGATGCAAGATCAATGCTCCATGCTTTCAAAAATGTTTATAAAAATTTACGCTTATACAATGAATTAATGGACGGGAAACGTATTGAAGAATAATTATTAATTGTATGAAATAAAACCAAAAATTCAACTCCCGTCCCAATAGGAACGGGAGTCTATTTTTTAAATAGACGTTTTTAATAAGGGGGTTTTAACAAATGAAAAAACTAATTTATTTATTTCTCTTCTTCTCATTCATTTCCATTGCAACAGCTCAAAGCATCTATGAACCAATTGATTTAAACAAGGTTGAATCTTCCCTGAAAGATATGGGTAAAATGTGGACTTTTGATAGTGTGCCAGTGGATTATTTTGAAAATGAATATGGATTCAAACCATCAGATGAATGGATAAAGGAAGTAATGATGTCCGCTCTTCAATATGATAATTTCTGTTCGGCAGCATTTGTTTCTGCTGATGGACTCATTATGACTAATCACCATTGTGGCAGAAGTGATCTCCCGAGTTTATCACCTGAAGGTAAAGATTATCTTCGTGATGGTTTTTGGGCAGAAAATATGACAGACGAAATCAAAGTCCCGAAAATTTTCTTCGATCAATTAATGCAGATCGTGGACGTAACAAACGAAGTTATTTCTGCAATGAATTTGGGCAAAGATGATATTGAAAAAGTATCTAAAAGAGAAGTAAAGATAAAAGAACTTGAAGAAAAATATTCTAAAGAGAGTTCATTAGTCGCAAAAGTAGTTAAACTTTACAATGGTGGAAAGTATTCTCTTTATTTATATAAACGATATACCGATATACGTTTAGTAATGGCACCTGATTTCCAGGTCGCTTCAACCGGTTGGGATTGGGATAATTTTACTTACCCACGCTACGAGCTTGATTTTATGTTCTACCGAGCTTATGAAAACGATAAACCTGTTAAGACCGAACACTTTTTTAAATTCAGTAAAAATGGAGCAAAGGAAGGGGAGACCGTATTTGTAATCGGCAGACCAGGAAGCACGAATAGACTTGATACTTATGCTCAATTAGAGTATTACCGCGATTATCAATACAAATATAATCTCGCTATGTATAATGAATTTTATAAAGTTTTTTATGATCTCTTCATAAAATATCCTGAAAGAGAAACAGAATTATTAAATAGTGTCATGGGAATTGGTAATGGAAGAAAATCTTTCGCCGGCAGATATATGGCTCTTCGCGATAATTTTATTATGGCTAAGAAAAAGGATTTTGAAAAAAAATTCAAAGAAAAAATTGATAGCGATCCGACTCTTAAAGCTAAATATGGACATGTATGGAAAGCAATTGAAGATAATATAGAAGAGTATGCAGCTATAAGTCCTGATTTATATTCTGTTAATATGTCGCCAAGAATGAAAAATATTTATTTGAACTTAGCAGAAAAAGCTGTCGAATATGCTAATCAAATGAAACTCCCTGAAGCAGATAGAAAAGCGGAATATAAAACTGATAAATTAGAAGCAACTTTAGCCGGTTTTTATCCTCCAAAAATCGAAACTGAATATCAAGAAAAATTATTCACTGCTCAATTAAATTATATCGGAATTGTACTTGGAAAGGATAGTGAGGTTTATAAAAATTATTCTAATGCATTGACTAAAAGTGTTTTCTTCTCAAAAGAAAAGACAGAAGAGTTTTTGAAAAAATCTTCGGATGATATCCTTTCTTCAAATGATCCTTTGATTGTTTTCGCACAATATGCAGATAAAAAACTTTCCGAACTTAGACCACGAGTAAAAGAGATTAATAGTGGGTTGCAAGTATTAGAACAATTACTTGGTGAAGCAGCTTATGCGGTATTCGGCGAGCAGATTCCACCAGACGCCACAAGTACACTTAGAATTTCTGACGGTAGAGTTGAAGGTTATGAATACAATGGAACTCTTGCTCCTGCAAAGACTACTTATTTTGGCCTTTATGATAGATGGAATTCATTTGGTAAGAAATCATATCCATGGGGTTTGCACCCAAGATGGCAGAATATCCCGGAAGGACTAGATTTGGCTACCCCATTAGGATTTGCTTCTTCTAATGATATTGTAGGAGGTAATTCCGGTAGTTCATTAATTAATATCAATCGCGAAGTTATTGGTATTGCTCATGACGGCAATCTTGAAAGTCTTGCGGGAGATTTTATTTTCTTACAAGAAAATAATCGAACTGTTTCTTCAGATTCGTGGGGACTTATGGAAGCACTAAAACATGTTTTCAAGACTGTAAGATTAGTTAAAGAACTCGAAAATGGGAAAATCACCGAGTAATTTTTGAATATTCTTGCACCTTACTCGTGATTAATAAGGTCAATCAGGTGAATGATGCCCTCAATTACCTAACGATCTAATTATATATTTTCTTTAGCCGCTTTCGAGCGGCTTTTTTATTTCCTTGTTGCAAGGAAACTATTGCTTAATTCTTTCCTTTTAATAAAGAAACTATTATTTGATTAATTCGAGAATTGTTTATAAGTTAATAGGACTATTAATCTTTTTATGTGGCTTATGCGTGTCCATGACGAAAATACAATTGAAATAAAATCACCCTGCAATGGGGATTGTTTTATTGATAATTCTAATAAACTATGCGAAGGATGTTATAGAACAATGGATGAAATAATATCATGGTGCTCGATGGATGATAAAGAGAAAGAAGAAGTGATGATTAAAGTAGAGGCACGGCGTAAGCAAAGTAAAACTAAGTAATTATTTTTTCCTTCTTTGATACGCAAATTCTACAATCTTTTTTAAAGTCTTCCGATAAGATATACCTGCCTGTCGTGAAGAACGCATTAGCCCCGCATCTTCAGTAAGATCAGGATTTGGATTAACTTCTAATACATAAAGCTGACCATCGTTTTTAGAAAGCCGCATATCTATGCGTGCATAGTCTCTGCATCCCATTGCCTTAAAGCAAGCGATAGCCATCTTCTCTGCCTCTTTTCTTGTTTTATTACTAAGTCGAGCAGGGCAAATTGGTATAGTTTTATGATACGCTTCATGGAACGGATCCCATTTAGCTTGGTAACTAACAATATTGTACAGGTGTGTCGGCATTTTGCTAAAATCGATTTCACTAATCGGCAGTGCATTTGGTTCTTTATCCCCAAAAACTGCAACATTAAGTTCACGTCCCTGAATGAATTCTTCCAATAGTACAGGTTGTTTATATTCATAGAAAACATACTCAATTCTTTTTATTAAGTCGTAATGATTCATTACAATCGACTCATTTTCAATTCCTACGCTTGCATCTTCCCATGCAGGTTTTACAATTATCGGATAATGCAAACCATGTTTGTAAGAAGTTTTAATTTCATCAATAAATTTAAATTTAGGAGTTCGGATTCCGAATGCACTAACGATTCTTTTTGTTAGTGTTTTATTTTGACAGGTGGCTAATGATAAAGGGGGAGCTCCGGTATAAGATATTTCCATTAATTCAAATAATCCGGTGAAAGCAGTTTCGAGACGTGGTTGATCTCGAAAGATTTCAACTAAATTGAATATTACATCAGGTTTGTTTTTTTGATAATCTTCAATAAAAATATTTAAATCGTCCATTACATTAAGAATATAGGCGTCTATCCCTCCTTTTCTTAATGCGGATGCTATTGATTCGTATTCCTTGATCGGGTCATATTCTGTAATTGCAAAATATGGCTTAAACCCTAATTCCTTTGGAATATGAGTTTCATACGCATCTTTAATCTCCGGATAAGCTTCATTAAATACGACAGCAACTTTCATTTATTCTTTAATTTTTTTTTCTAAAAGTTAATAATTTTGTATGGCTTATCAAAAGATTTACTATTTTTGTTGAAGATTTACTTCAGGGCAATATGAGTTTTTATCCCCAACCAAATAAATATCAGTGCGGACCTTTTGCATTAAAATATGCGTTAGTGATGCTTGGAATTTTTAAAGACGAAGACCAGATAGGAATTATTGCAGGTAGTTCATGGTGGTCCGGTACAGATGAAATGGGCTTAGCGAGAGCTGCACGGCGTTTTAATTGCAAGATGAAACATTTCCAATCAAGTGATCCTGATGATGCAAGAAGAGCATTAATTAAAGAATTAAAAGATGGATATCCTTGTATCCTAAGCGTTAAGAATTGGGAGCATTGGTGTACTGTTGTTAGTCATCAAAAAGGACAGTTTGTTGTTATCGATAGCGAACAAGATAAAGTAATATCAGTTCAATCAGAGAGACAATTACTTCGGCTCTGGAAATATTATGATAAAGCTTCTAAAGAAAAAAGTTACGATGGTTATGCGCTTGTTCCTAAATTTAATGTTTTTACAAGAGCTAAATTTACTCCTGAAAAAGCAAAAATAGTTATGTATGATAAAAACGAAGACTTAGCAAAAAAGTGGGATATTTATACAAATGATCTTATGCAAGTATGTTTGCCGAGGACAAAACAAAATTATAAAATTATTACATTCTCTGAATTTCTTCGCCGGAACGAATCTAATCTAATTCATCGAGTTGCAAATTGGCACGGAGAACCTTCTTATTCGGAACTAAAAAAAGTTTTACTGAATATGAAATTTGTGGCTGAATTATATGATCTTGTTATACCTGAAAAAAACGAAAAGCGAGCCGCAATTGATATTGCAGCACTCTTAATGATGTATTCATGTGGTAAATATGGAATGTATCCTATCTATTAGAAAGTAACATTAAATGCTAAACCAAATTGTTTACCGTTAGAAGATAAAGAGAGCATATCGAACGGTGTACTTTTTTGCCCGAAATAAGAATCGTAAAGAAAGTAAGAAATGAGTGAACCAACTGCTGCCCCTACAACTACATCAGAAAGATAATGCTTATTATCCCGCAAACGGCTGTATCCAACGTAGCCTGCCCAACCATAAAGAACAGAAAAAGTAGATGCCCTTAAAACAGTATTAAATACAGGGTTTTCTTTTGCCAAATCCCAATCGTTATAAAGATCAAATAATTCTAAATGTAGAAATGTTGCAGCTGCAAATGTAGTAGAAGTATGCCCACTAAAAAAACTCTGTGTATCTGATCCGTCCGGTCTTACTCTTCTCACTAAATTCTTTACAATTTCTGTTGCTGTGTAGGTGTATAAAATCGATTTTTGCATTAAGAATATTTTTTGATATTCTTTAGGTGTAATTTCAACATTAGTAAATAAGTTTAACCCGGTAGTTATTGCAAGGCGCGAAAAAAACAAAGTACGTGGAATTATATCTTTGTCAATACTGCCGACCGAAGAACTCCCATTAACTGAAAAGCCTTCATTAACTTCTTCATCAAATTCAAATGGAGACATATTTATTATGTCATTCCAAGAACTATTTTTGATGCTATTTCGATATAAATAAGCAGCTCCAATTGGAATATCATAATAATTGACAGATGATATAATCGCTTCTGAAATATTAGAAGTAGTTTCTATGAATTTATTATTGTCCTGCTGTGCGTCTGTTTTGTTTGCTACGAGTAAATTGATAACTGCAACCAAAACTAAAAATAATACTATTTTCAATTTAGGTTTTCTCTTATAATTTGAGTTATATATGTTTTTTGAGATTTAATATAATTCTTTAATTCACTAATTTCAGTGAAAAAATTATTACCCAACCCGCCAAGATACGGATCGAGATTATAAGCTTCTTCGATTTTTTCTGCTGTTGAATTAATAATTGGGAATAATTCTTCTTCTGTAAAATAGGTATTTAAGAAAAATCGCATTCGATTTAAGTAATAGTCTTTAAGTTCTTTATTTTGAGATAATTTTTTAATTATCTCATTCCCATCAAAAACACCTAAACTTTGATTTCTCGTAAACGCTTTATCAAAATCCCATGGAATAATTTCAAATGATTTTTGAGGGCTGCTTTTATAAAGAAAGAAATTATTAGCAAATGCATCTACATTATTTATTATATATGTCATTGCATGATAATCTAAGTAGTTACGAACATTGAGAAACGGTTTTAATGATTCTTCTATTATATCAACTCTTGAAGTATCTAAAGCATTTATAAATTCATTTAAAGAGTTAAAGTTATTGTCCTCAGGTATTTCTTTATTAAAATAAAACTGGGTATTGTATTCATCAGAAAATGTAAATTTAGAATCGAAACCCAATTTGATAAGTTCATAAACACTCAAATATCTTTTAGAAAAGAATTTTTCATCTACTTTCTCAACCAACAAATATAATCCATAGCTTTTCCCATTTAGATTCACAAAAACAAAATTAGATTCAAAAACTGGGAACCCAATTTTACTATATAAATGAGAAGCGAGCAATGTACTCATCATTGCCTTATCATAAATTTGTGAGCTGAGATTAAATTCTGTGAGCCCTTCTATTTCAAAATCGTTTTTTAATTTTACGTGATATGACCACTTATCAAAATATCTTGAACCGGCACCTTGAGCTTCAATTTCAATATCATATACTTTATTTTTATACCCAAGCCTTCCATTTGCCTCAAAATTAAATAGCTTATTACTCAATAAAGATAAATATTCGTCTTTTGAAATTACGATATTCATTTGGGGTAAATTATCTTTATTTACAACTGGTTCAATAAGGTTTTCAGAGCAGGATACTGATAAAAGTAATATTATTAATAAGGCATACTTTTTCATTAATATCTCATTTGTAATTCTAAAATAACTCTAGAGTCGTTGGTCGTATGTTCTTTATTAAATTGATTTTTTGTAAGTCTTAAATCACCATTTAATCTTAATCTTACATCCTTATGAAGATAATAATTAATTCCTGTTACAAATTGGATTACGTTATTTCCTGAAATAGTAGTATTAGAGATATAAAAAGTTGAAAGCAGAAATGGTTCTAAACCTTTCATGAAATCATAGTCATAATCGAAGAAAAAAGAAGTAAATATTTTTGCTCCGAATCCATATATGGTTTCGTCTTTGTCCATTAATCTTTGTCTGATACTTTCGAAGGGGTCTTGAACATAAAAAATTTCAGTCATTGCATTCAAATCATGGCTTTCATAAAATCCATGAAGTCCAAATCCATTTGCAGATATTTTGTTTTCGCCTCCCTTATTTTCATATTCATAAGTTGCTCCGATTCCATAATTACCAATATGATATTTAATTCGAGCTACGGCTCCGGCAAACAAGGAATTATCTTTGAAAACTGAAAAGTTATATGAAAAGGGAAATTCCGGTTCTTTATCATTGTACTTATAAAATGCCATTAAACTTAGGCTTCTTCCTCCATAACCTAATTCCGCTACTGCTTCTTGAAGGTAACTTCTATTGATGGAAATCAAATCCTCATCCGAAATCAAATATTCATATCCAAAAGGTTTTTTAATATTTCCGAATTGGAGTCTGAACTTATCACTGATTTTTAGTTTAATTGAAAACTCTTTTAATTTAACTGCATTATCTAAAGAGTTACCTCTGAAATCGAGCTGTCCTTCAATTCTTTTATTAAACTCAATATCTAATTGTACTTTCCCTTCGTAGAATGCTTCTTGATTATAACCGTTAAGGATATTTTTATTATAGAAAGTATATCCTCCGGTTCCATAACCGGAGAACTCTATTTTATCCTTTTCCTTTTTTTTATCATTATCCTGTGCATTTATATTTGTCAAAAAGAACAAAAATATTAAAACAAAAAAAACAGTATTTTTCATTCATTCCTCTTTTATTAGTTCGTAAATTTAACAATTATTTAATTTATCTGAAGGCAAAAAAGGCAAAAATGAAAGTAATAGGTAAAGTCAGTATTATATATATAGTACTAATGTTTTCTACGACAAACTGTGGACAAAATAAAATTATGAATAATTATGATTTTACAAAGGGAGAGAGAATAAAGCTAAGCAAAGAATTAAATGAAATCTCGGGATTGACTTTTTCTAATGATGGCAATCTTTTTTGTCATACTGATGAAGCGGGAATAATATATCAAATAGATATTAATTCCGGTAAAATTACTAAGAAATTCTTTATCGGAAACTTCTTATTAAAAGATGACTTCGAGGATATTACATTTTCAGGTGGTTATTTCTATTTGGTGTCGAGTTCCGGAATTATCTTAAAATTCAAAGAGGGAAAGGATAATGAAGCGGTTAATTATGAAAAATTCACTACTTCATTAAGTTCTAAAAATGATATAGAAGGAATTACTTATGATAAAGAAACCAACTCTTTATTATTGGCTTGTAAGGAGTCTCCGGGTAAAAAACTTAAAGGAGTGAAAGCAGTCTATCGATTCTCCCTTGAGGATAATAAATTGATTAATGAACCTTACATTAAAATCAAAGAAAAGGAATTAAATGATTTTGTCTCTTCTAATTTTAAGCCTTCAGCAATTACTTCTATGAGAAATGGTAATTTTTTAATGCTCGGAGGAAAGAGCCTTGGACTAATTGAAGTTTCGCGGCAGGGCAATGTAATTAATAAAATTAAATTAAATAATTATCATTTGCAGCCGGAGGGAATTGGTATTTCAAAAAATGGGACTTTGATAATTAGCGATGAAGCAGATGGTAAAAGTCCTTATCTAACTATATATAAAAAGACAATGTAAATTAATCGAAATACATTTTAGGGAACTCGTAAAAACATGATTTACCTTTTACTTCTTCGATCTTACCCCAATCATCAGTATTAAATTCAATACCTGTAATCGCACAAGTAGAAAGATTATCAACTTTCAATGAATTTAGATAATTATTTAATAAAGTTATTCCGGGGTTATGCGCTACAAGAAAGACGAAATTAAATTTATTATCAATGCTTTCGATCACTTTTAGAATTTCTCCCGTAGAAGCATCATATAGTCTATTATTTTCTATAATTCCTAATGAGTCATAACCAATTTCGTTTGCTATTCGCTTGGCAGTAGTTATAGCACGCAATGCGGGGCTCGCAATTATCAGATCGGGAGAAAAATTGTTTTGCTTCAAGACTTTTCCCATAAAGGGAGCGTCTCTTTCACCTCTGCTATTTATGGGTCGGTCGAAATCGCTAAGCTCAGGGTTATCCCAGTTCGATTTTGCATGTCTAATAAGAAATAGTTTTTTCATAGTTAATCTAAAAATGGTCCGATTTGAGTTGGAGTTGGTGCATAAATTATTGCTATTGTATATGCAATAACCGAAATAATAAATCCAAATATAAATACATTATAGCAAATTCGTAAATATTTATATTTCCTTCCTAATACTTGTCCGAGATAATAAAAGTCTTTAATCATTGTCGAATAAAGATAGTTTCTGTCATTTATCATCTCTAACATACCCCATTCAAAATCGACTAACTTCATATTAAAGAAATTTCCAAAAAACAAAAGATTAGCTTTTTTCTTATGAATATCATCCTTAGTGAAAGTTCCTTCAGTTACATTTGGTCTTGTTACCATAACGGCAAAGATTAATGCAATTAAACAAAAGCCAATCAATAATAAGGTGGGAATTATTAGATGGGGATTAGTATCTAATTTACGCACCATAATTGCAAAAATTACTGTAAGGACAAGAGTGTTTACACTTATCATAATATTTGCTTTATTATCAGCCATACCGCTAAACTCTACGTGAGTTCTCATAACATTTCTAAACATAGTTTCTACACCCCGTTCCGCACCTTTTCCTAACCCCTTCTTGTCTTTTATATTATTATCTTTTGCTAATTGTTCTTGAACATCCTCTAATTTTTCAATCCCTTTTTCAATCTTCTTTTTTAATTGCTTCTTTAGTCTTTTTATATTTTTTTCTTTCCGCTCTTCAAAATTTTCTTTAGCATAGTTTGTAAAATACTTATGAGAAGTAACAAATTTAATAGTCGATTCCAACCATCCGATTTCTGAAATCGACTGATCACGTTTTGATTCAAGTTCGGCACGGTATAAATCATTTTTCTCGAAAAAACTTTTACTGCCAAGGTGATTCAAATCTGCATCACATAGAATATTTTCAATAAGAGTTTTTGGTTTTTGAGGTACATTAGTGGATAGAATACACTCTTTTATTTTATTGATTTTTTCTTGCGGATAGTTTTGCGATTTAAGAAATGCTTCTGCCATTACAGCGCTTTTTTCTTCATGTCCTTCATCTATATAAATATAGCCAAGATCATGAAAAGCGGCAGCAATATATAAGATTTCTAAATCATCTTCTGATAATTGTTCTGATGCCCCAATTAATTGTGAATACTTGATGACATCTAATGTGTGTGAAATGCTATGGTAAAATTTTTCCGGTTTACTCTCTTTTCTAAGTAAATCGAAAACATAATCCTCACTATTTTTTATGATCTCTTTTAGCATAAAAAACTCATTTATTACTATTAATTTAAGAAAATAAATATTGCTTTATTGTTCTTAAATATAAAAAAATATTAGTGAAGCTTAATGACAGCCCTCAACATGCGGAGCAGCCGGACCGCTTGTCGCAGTTGGATAGATGAATTTAGGACTTAGATAAGGAATACCTAAATTTAATCCTCTAAGAACGAATAAAAGTCCGAGCACAATTGCAAGAACCGGGATTAATTTATTGATTTTTCTACGAATATTTAGGTTAATAGCAGAGCCCAAGAAAGTGGCAGCAAACATAATCGGGAATGTTCCAAATCCGAAAAGCATCATATAAACTGCACCGGATAATCCTGAACCCGTGGATATTGCTCCCGCTATCCCTACATAAACAAAGCCACATGGTAAGAACCCATTAATTATGCCGATTCCC
>Ga0172380_10002319_pt1 | contig 29764 bp, 27 predicted proteins | sample Leawe162metaG_FD_119747 | JGI IMG/M metagenome (GOLD analysis project Ga0172380, IMG submission 119747) | Leachate microbial communities from a municipal landfill in Southern Ontario, Canada - Leachate well 162 metaG | ecosystem: Engineered > Solid waste > Landfill > Unclassified | place... | reverse complement strand
TCGATGATTTACAACGGCTACTGGTGGTCGCCGGAACGCCGTGCATTGCAGACCCTGATCGACCATACCCAGCAGAGCGTGAACGGCTGGGTGCGCGTCAAACTGTACAAGGGCAACGTGATCGTCGTCGGGCGCGACTCCAAGACCGACTCGCTGTTCGACCCGACCATCGCCACCTTCGAGGACGACAAGGGCGCCTACGACCAGAAGGATGCGGCTGGTTTCATCAAGCTGAACGCGCTGCGTTTGCGCATTGCGGCAAATCTGAAGAATCAAAAATAAAGGGAGCGCGGGCGCTCCTGCCCGTATGCACGCGGTATCCTGGTAATCCCTGCATTAAGGAGGCAAATCATGATCTATGAATTGAGCGGCGACATCTTGTTGAGCGGCGCAAAAGCCGTTGCGCATGGCATTGCCCCAAATGATGATTTCCATCAAGGGCTCGCGCTGCAACTGCGTGAGCGTATGCCGGCGCTGTATAAGGACTTCCGCCATTACTGCCAGACCCAGCACCCCAAACCCGGCGGGTTGTGGACATGGATGAGCTCCGATGGCCGCTATATCGTCAATCTGTTCACCCAAGATGGCGCTTACGATCATGGCAGCAAGCCGGGGCATGCCACCTTGAGCCATGTGAATCATACGCTGCATGCTCTGCGCAGCTTTGCGCAGAAAGAGAAGCTGGGCAGCCTCGCTCTGCCGCGCTTGGCCTGTGGGGTGGGCGGCCTGAATTGGGACGAAGTCAAACAGCTCATCGAGAAGCAACTCGGCGATCTCAATATGCCGGTGTATGTCTACGTCAATTACCAAAAAGGCGTGAAAGCCAACGAACCTGCAAAATAATCAAACTATTCCCCAAAAATAATCTTAAAGGAAAGCCGCATCATGTCAGACAAATTCGACAATGTCAGCGTAGGAAAAAAAGCCAATGTGTTCTTCGACGGCCAGTGCGTGTCACACTCGGTATATTTCCCGGACGGCACGCGCAAGACCGTGGGCGTGATCATGCCGGGCAGCCAGCTCACCTTTAATGTCGGCGCGCCGGAATTGATGGAGATCACCGCTGGCGAATGCTCGGTGAAAATCGCCGGAGAGCCAGCGTTCAAGACCTATGCAGCAGGCAGCTCTTTCAGCGTTGCGGAAAACAGCAGTTTTGAAATTCACGCGGGTGAAGAGGCGGTAAACTACGTTTGCAGTTTTGGCTAAGCAACTGGATGTAGGCCGGGCTTCAGCCCGACCGCTTCGGCAGGCTCAGGACAGGCATGTCGGGTTAGCTTTGCATAGCCATTCGACTGATGGAACTACTAGCCATTCCACTAGGTTGCCAAAAGACGGCAGCCAAGTGGTTGGTTAAACCCGACCTACGAGCAATCAATAAGGAGCTACCATGCCATCATTCGACATCGTTTCAGAAGTGGACAAAACCGAGGTCAAGAACGCGCTCGAGCAAACCAACAAGGAAGTCAGCACACGCTTCGATTTCAAGGGTTCGGACGCGCGCGTCGAGCAGGCCGAGCTCAAACTCACTGTGCATGCCGACAACGAATTCCAGCTCGACCAGGTGCAGGATATCCTGAACGGCAAGCTGACCAAACGCGGGGTGGACATCAAGTGCCTGGAGATCAGCGAGAAGATCGAGAAGGTCAGCGGCAACAAGGTCAAGCGCAGTTGCGAAGTCAAGGTCGGCATCGAGATCGAACTGGCGAAAAAAATTGTCAAGCTGCTCAAGGACAGCAAGATAAAGGTGCAGTCCAGCATTCAGGGCGATGCCGTGCGGGTCACCGGCAAAAACCGCGACGATTTGCAGTCCGCCATCGCCTTCGTCAAAAAAACGATCACCGATTTCCCGTTGCAATACCAGAATTTCAGGGACTGATTACAGGTGCCATACAAGCGTTCGCATTGGGTTGGATATTGTGCGAACGGCCTAAGTGATGTTCACATGGAAGAAAAACATGCACAAAGTTCTCGTCATGCTCGCACAAGGTTGCGAAGAAATTGAAGCCGTCACGATCATCGATATCCTGCGCCGTGCCAGTATCGACGTGACCAGCGCAGGCTTGGACGATTTGCCGGTGCTGGGCAGCCACGGCGTAGTGCTGCTGGCGGATACTACCCTGGATCTCGCGCAGCATCAGGATTTTGACATGATCGTGCTGCCCGGCGGCTTGCCCGGCACCGACAACCTCCGGGCTGACCAACGCCTGATCGCGTTGCTGCAAAGAATGGCGCAGCATGAGAAATATGTCACCGCGATCTGCGCCGCACCCTCGGTGCTTGCCGCCGCCGGATTGCTGGACGGGCGCAAGGCTACCTGTTATCCGACCTGCCTGGATGCTTTCCCAAAAGTGAATCTGCAGACTTCCGCCGTTGTGGCAGACGGCAAGCTGATTACCTCGCGCGGCCCCGGCACGGCAATGGATTTCGCGCTGGCGCTGGTCGAGCGTTTGTCCGGCAAGACTAAGCGTGATGAAGTGGAAGCCTGGCTGGTACGCTAGAAACGTAAAACCGCATAGCCATCGTGCCCATCGCTTCCACCCGTTCCCGCATCTCCATCATTGTCGCGATGGCGAAGAACCGCGCCATCGGCATCAACAACGCCCTGCCGTGGCGCATTCCTGCCGACTTGCAGCACTTCAAGCGGCTCACGATGGGGCATCATATGATTATGGGGCGCAAAACATTTGAGTCCATCGGCAGGCCGCTACCGGGCCGCACTACCGTGGTGGTGTCACGCGACCATAACCTGAAAATAGATGGATGCATCGTCACGCACTCATTGCAGGAAGCGCTTGCTGTTTGCGCATCCGACCCGCAGATATTCATAGTCGGTGGTGCGGATGTTTACGCGCAGGCGCTGAACTTGGCAGATGTGCTCTGCATCACCGAAATTCAGCAAGAGGTTGCCGGCGATGCCTGGTTTCCGGAATTCGACCAGTCGGAATGGCTGGAAGTATCGCGCGAAATACACCGGCAGGAAATGCCGGAACCGCTGGAGTATCACTTCGCGACCTATTGTCGCGATAGCCGCTCAGTGCCGGAGGGCTGAACCGCTTCGCGGCACTGGCACTCCGATGAACCTGGTCGCCAAAGTGATTGAACGGCGCGGTAAGTACCCCAGACTGGTGCATACGCGATAAAGGTTGTGAGCGGGATAGCCTCAATTGCAATGGTATGCTCAAAAATCAAATCTGCTACAAATGGTTGTTGAATGGGAGGGGAATTATGGACGCGGTGATGTCTGATGCGCTTGTTTTGTTCGGAGCTACGGGAGACCTTGCTTATAAAAAGATTTACCCTGCATTGTATGGATTGGTCAGGCGCGGCCAATTCGACATTGCTCTGATTTGCGTCGCGCGTAGCGGATGGGATGTGGAGCGCATGCGCGACCGCATCCGCGACAGCCTCGAGAATCACGGCAGCATTGACGAAGCGGCATTCGCCAAGCTATCCGGCATGCTGCGTTATGTGGATGGCGATTACCAGGATGCGGCCACCTTCGGAAGGCTATGTGAGGCTCTGGGCGATGCGCAGAAGCCGGTTTTTTACCTTGCGATACCGCCCAGCATGTTCCCCCCGGTTGTGGAAAGCATCAGCAAGCTCAAGTGTGCCACTGGTGGCCGCATCGTGGTGGAAAAACCGTTCGGGCGCGACCTTGCATCGGCGCAATCTCTCAATCAAACTCTGCACAAATATTTTGACGAAGCGGCGATCTTTCGCATCGACCATTATTTGGGCAAAGAAGCCGTGCAAAACCTGATGTATTTCCGTTTTTCCAACACATTTCTCGAACCGATCTGGAATCGCAATTACGTGAAAAGTGTGCAGATCACTATGGCGGAGAACTTCGGGGTTGAGGGGCGCGGAAGGTTTTACGAGGAGGTCGGTGCGGTGCGCGATGTCGTGCAGAACCACTTGTTGCAGGTGATCGCAATCCTGGCGATGGAGCCACCGGTCGGTGCGGGAAGCGAGCCATTGCGTGACGAGAAGGCCAAGGTATTTCGGGGGATACGCCCGCTTACCGGACACAGCTTGGTGCGAGGTCAGTATCGCGGCTATCGCAATGAACCCGGCGTGGCTGCGGGCTCGCAGGTGGAAACCTTTGCTGCGATGCAAATTCACCTGGATTCGTGGCGCTGGGAAGGGGTGCCATTTTATATACGCACCGGCAAGCATCTGCCGATCACGGCAACCGAGATACTGGTGACATTACGCCATCCGCCGCAGAAGGTATTTGTTGACGCCGCCTTGGAGCCAGCCAACTATGTGCGCTTCCGGCTCGGCCCGGATCAGGTTGCCATTGCGCTTGGGGCAAATGTGAAAATGCCGGGTACTTCCATGGCGGGTGATAGAGTAGAGCTTCACGTTTGCAAGGTCAAAGGCGATGAAATGGATGCCTACGAGCGCCTGATCGGTGACGCCATAAAAGGCGATGCCACCCTGTTTGCCCGCCAGGACAGTGTCGAATTGGCTTGGCATATTGTCGATACCATTCTCGGCATGGAGTCGCCAGTCTATGAGTATGAAGCGGGTAGCTGGGGACCCATCGAGGCAAATATGATGATTGCTGGCGTTGGCGGTTGGCATAGCCCAAAACGCGAAGTTTGAGCAACGGCAACCATCAAGAGCAAACCCCTCCCAACCTCCCCCACTTCGACAATCTCAGGACAGGCTTATCAGGGGAGGAGCTACACTGGCTTTTCCACTGACGAATAGCCATCATAGCGATCATCCTGCCAACCTTGGGCTGGCCAGGATTTACTGAATTTCAACCTTACTGGATTTCAACCAGGGTTTCGTCCGGCGCGACGCTGTCACCTTTTTTGACGTGGACGCTGATGACAACGCCGTCGATAGGTGCCTGAATTTCGTTTTCCATCTTCATGGCTTCGATGACCAGTACGCCATCGCCAGCTTCGACCTTGTCCCCGACCTTGACTTTGACGTCGACGATCGTGCCGGGCATGGCGGTCGCCACGCAGCCTTCATGGGAAGGGCGCGGGCGCCCGGCACCCGATGCGGGCGCGGCAGCTTTTTTCTTGCCGTTGCTCTTGCCGTCGGTAACTTCGATTTCATTCAGGGTTTCGACGACGACTTCTTCCGAAATACCATCGACTGAAACATAGAACGGACGCTGTGCTTCGCCGCGGTGTCCGCTGCCGGTAAGTTTGATGTGGAAGGTCTCGCCGTGCAGGGTTACCTTGAACTCGTTGGGCGCATAGCGTTCGGAGGAAGCGGTGGCGGCTTCCTTGGACAGCAACGGCTCGGGGGCGAGCGTGTTGGCGTTGCGCTCTTGCAGGAAAGTGATGGCCAGATCCGGGAACATGGCGTAGGTGAGCACGTCCTCCTCGCTCTTGGCCAGGTTTTCGCACTTGATCTTGAGCTTGTTCATCTCGTCTTCGAGCAAGTCGGCGGGGCGGCAGGTCACGACTTCCGCATCGCCGACCGCAAGTTTCTTGACTTGCTCATTGACTTTACCCGGTGCCTTGCCGTAATGGCCAAGCAGGTAGTTCTTGACTTCGTTTGTGATCGATTTGTAGCGCCCGCCGGTCAGCACGTTCAGCACCGCCTGCGTGCCGACGATCTGCGAGGTCGGCGTGACCAGCGGCGGGTAGCCGAGGTCTTCGCGCACGCGGGGGATTTCGGCAAGCACTTCGTTCATGCGGTTGAGCGCGCTCGATTCCTTGAGCTGGTTGGACAGGTTGGAAATCATGCCACCCGGTACCTGATTGACCAGCACGCGCGTGTCCACGCCGGTAAAGGCGCTTTCGTACTGCCAGTATTTCTGGCGTACTTCGTAGAAATAGGCGGTCAATTCCTGTATCGCCACCAGATCGAGGCCGGTGTCGTAGGGTGTGCCTTGCAGCGCGGCAACGATGCTCTCGGTCGAGGAATGGCTGGCACCCTCGCCGAACGAGGAGTTGCAGGTGTCCAGCATGGTGGCGCCCGCTTCCACGGCCTTGAGAAAACACATGCCGGACAGGCCGGAGGTGGCGTGGCTGTGCAGGTGGATCGGCAGGCTGACGGCGGCGCGCAGCGCACTGACCAACTCGGTGGTGGCGTAAGGCGTGAGCAGGCCGGCCATGTCCTTGATGCAAAGGGTATCGCAGCCCATGGCTTCCAGTTCGCGCGCCAGTTCGACGAACTGTGGAATGCCGTGTACCGGGCTGGTGGTGTAGCTGATGCAGCCTTCGGCATGTTTGCCGGATTTCTTTACCGCTTCGACGGATACGCGCACATTGCGCAAGTCGTTCATCGCATCGAAAATGCGGAACACGTCGATGCCGTTGTCCGCCGACTTGCCGACAAATGCGCGCACCACGTCATCGGAATAATGGCGGTAGCCGAGCAGGTTCTGACCGCGCAACAGCATCTGGATGCGGCTGTTCGGCAATGCCATGCGCAGTTTTTTGAGGCGTTCCCACGGGTCTTCTCTCAAGAAGCGCACGCATGAATCGAAGGTTGCGCCGCCCCAGGCTTCTACCGACCAGAAGCCGATGCTGTCGAGCTTGGAACAGATGGGCAGCATGTCGTCGGTGCGCATGCGCGTCGCGATGATTGATTGATGGCCGTCACGCAGGACCAGTTCGGAAATAAGGGTTTTTGCCATGTCGTTATCTTGATCTTAAGGTTGAAATTAAATGCCTTCGTGTGCGGCGATGGCGGCTGAAATGGCGGCAGCCCTCAGTTCCGGCGGAATTTTTGTGGTGTAATTGATCAGCTCCGGATGGGACTCCACAAACCCGGTGTTGAAGTTCGCATTCCTGAAATCGGGGTGCTTCAATATTTCCTGGTAATACGGGATGGTTGTCTTGACGCCATAGATCGCCATATCGCCAAGTGTCCGGCGACCGCGTTCGATGACGCCTTCCCAGGTAAGCGCCCAGACGGTGAGCTTGGCGCACATCGAGTCGAAATAGGGCGGGATCACATAGCCGCTGTACATGGCCGCATCAATGCGCACGCCGGGGCCGCCCGGCGCATAGTAGCGGGTGATCTTGCCGAAGCTCGGCAAAAAGCCGTTCTTGGGGTCTTCCGCGTTGATGCGGAACTCCATGGCGTAGCCGCGAAAGCGGACATCTTCTTGTTTGTATTGCAATTCGAGACCGTCGGCGATGCGGATCTGCTCCTGCACGATGTCGATGCCGGTGATGGTTTCCGTCACGGTGTGCTCGACCTGGATGCGGGTATTCATTTCCATAAAATAGAAATTATTGTTCTGATCGAGCAAAAATTCAATGGTACCCGCGTTTTCATAGCCGACAGCCCGTGCGGCCTCTACCCCCAAATTGCCGATGTATTCGCGCTGTTCTGGTGATATCTGCGGCGAGGGGGCAATTTCGATCAATTTCTGGTTGCGGCGCTGGATGGAGCAATCGCGCTCGAACAGATGAATCACATTGCCATGACTGTCGCCCAGCACCTGCACTTCGATGTGTCTCGGGTTGACCACGCATTTTTCCAGGAAAACTTCTGGCTGGCCAAATGCCTTGCTGGCTTCCGAAATCACCCGTTCATAGTTGCCGATCAGGTCTTTGTCGCTGTCGCAACGGCGAATGCCGCGCCCGCCGCCGCCATTGGTGGCCTTGAGCATCACGGGATAGCCGATTTTGTTGGCCAGCGCGAGTGCCTCTTCAACGTCGGCGAGGTTGCCGTCGCTGCCTGGCACGCAAGGGATACCGGCGGCAATCATGGCGTTGCGCGCCAGAACCTTGTCACCCATCTGGCGGATGACGCTTGCGCACGGCCCGATGAATTTGATGTCGCGGCGCGCGCAGATTTCTGCCAGTTCCGGGTTTTCCGCAAGAAACCCATAGCCCGGATGCAGTGCATCGCATCCCGAGGTAACGGCTATATTGACGATGTTGTGGGCGTTAAGATAGCCGGCGACCGGCTCGGAGCCGATGTGGTAGGCCTCATCCGCTTTTTTTACGTGCAGCGCATGACGGTCGGCATCCGTGTAGATGGCAACCGACTTGATGCCCATTTCCGAGCAGGCGCGCACAATGCGCACCGCAATTTCACCACGGTTGGCGACGAGTATTTTTGTAATCACAAATTATCCTGAATCCGGCTAAATGCGGGTATTTGGCCAGGTGATAGTTGGGTTAGTACATTATTTGCCTGGTGGATTCAACCAAGCCTGAGTTTTGCATTATAGCGGCATCATCCCGCTGTGCTCAATGGCAATTCTGTTAGCGCACAGATTGGGCAAAGCGTAGTGTGCGCAAACGGCGTAGTTTTGAAACAATTGAGGCCTCCTGTCGTGCTTCAGCTATGCCACGCTGTTAATCGAGAAAGGCGCGGATGCGGTTGACCATCTGGTCGAATATGGATTGGGATGGCTCGGTAGCATGGTGGTTGCTGGCCAGTTTGGCGGCACTCTTGGCCTGGCGCTCGGCCAGCACTTCACCCAGATAGATCGCCAGATCTGGGCGACCGCGCATCAACTGGACCATCGCTTCCCGCGAAATCTCCGCGACCATCGAATCTACCACCGGGACGATGCTGGCTGAGCGGGGTTCTCCGAGCAGGAGAGACCTTTCACCGAAGAAATCCCCCGGATGGATGCGCGCGACCGTAGTTTCCGGATGGCCGTCCTTTGCAATACGCACCTCCAACAGGCCATCGCGGAGGATGAACAGGGAGCTTCCTGGTTCGCCCTGACGCAGCAGCGGAGTTCCCCCGGCGATCAACCTATTCTGGGTCATGGAAGAAAGATGGCGCAATTCATCTGCCGTCAGCGCGGCAAAAATAGAAACGCGCTGAACCAACGGATCAATGCCCCTCATCTCTTCGGCTTCGTTCGGGCTCGACGGTTTATACCGCAAATCGAGAATCGGCACGGGCACTTCGATCCCTACGTAATGCAGGTTGCGCAGGATATTCTGGTGTACTTTATAGTGAAATACCGGCATACACCCTGCATTTGGGCACCAGTACAGGAGGCTCCATAGCACTCCGCGATCGGTATAGTCGACAATACTGACGATGGACTTGCGGGGGATGGCGGCAATTTCTTCCACTTGGTTGGCGGCACCCAGCAGAATGCGCTCACCCTGGTGGGTGGTGACACCATAAGGCAAGGTCACGCGAATTTCGTCGCGAAAAAACTGCTCGGGGCGGGAATAAACCTTGACCTGATGGCTAAGGAATTCACTGTTAGGCACGATAAAGATGATTTCATCTGCCGTTTCCAAGTGGACGGCTCGCCAATTCATTTCGGTGATACGACCGATTTCGCGCGGTTTGTCGCCCATCTTTATCCAGTCACCCTGCTTGAACGGCTGCTGAAAAGCCAGCACGATGCCGGCGAAGGCATCAAAAATAGGTTTTTGTAGCGCAAAGCCGATCAATCCCAGGGCTACGGTGGAAGCGGTCATGACATGCAGCAGCGATTGCCCGAGCACCAGACTGAATACCGCACAAACTGTCAAGTACCAGATGATGAACGCAACGATATCGCGCAGAAAAGGCGGGGCGATGTAATTGCGGGCCCGCATCAGTTTCCCCCAAACCAGCACGTCGATCAGACGGATCAACAAAAATGCGTAGCTTGAATACAGCAAGATTGTCACTACATAAGACAGCTGTAGCGCGATGTCTGCATCGGCAATAAAGACAGCGGTTTTGGCTGCGTACTGAAGGAAGAGTGCTCCGATGATGAAAATAAAAGGGGCGAAAAGCGGCCTTAATATCAGGCTGTGTGTTTTTGAATGATGCGGCATTGGCACTATCCTATTAAATGAGCCTGTTAAATGGGGTGGCAACACGATGTTGCCATTCAAAAGCGAAGCTATGCATCACACCTCCGCGCCCCCTAAAAATGACGGGCTGAGCATTTCTGGTGATAAGCTTTTGTTGCGGCACGAAAGCCACCCATTACCCCAAATAATCCATTAGGCCGTCATGTCGGCGCAGGCCGGTATCCAGCAATAGAAAACGCTCCGCAAAGCGGACAAAATCAAGGTGTTGTCCCACTTACGTGGGGCATTTGTAGTCATCTGGATACCGGCCTGCGCCGGTATGAGTGCGCCCGTGAAGGCGCACAAACAACACGGTGAAAGTCCGTGTCAGAGTATGCCATAACTCCGTAGCCGAAGGTAACTGCGTCGCCGCGAGGCGGGGTGGAGAGCAACCGGAAGCGAACTGGCAGTCCGCAATAAAGTGAACTCGATTCGGCGGGGTGTGACGGCGAGCCTGCTCATACATGGCGAAGTCCGAAACTCGTCCGGCACGCTGAAGTTGGCGTGTAAAGCGATGCCGGAGTACACCGCGTGGCTGGAGGCGGAATGTCGGGAAGTTTGTGTGAATTAAGCGGGGAGACCTGCCCTTGAGGTGACAAGCGGCAGGAGTCAGAGGCCGAATAGTACCGAAACTTGAAGTATGGGTGGAATGTTTGGGAAGCAAAACCAGACGTAGGGAACGCCGGTCACAAACGAACTGGTGGCGCCACATCGTGAGCGCATCTGCATCTAGTTCACTTGCGTTACGGCCTGCAAATGTCGCCTTATTTACTGACTTGTGAGTAATTTGTTAATCGGTCGCTGTTTGTTCAGCCCAGTTTTCTATTTTCAAACCGGGGATTCTTGAAAAAACACGTTTGTTATTGAGCTTTTCATTTGGCTCTCCTTAGCATTTTGACCGCCTCTTTATTGCTTCGATAATGAAAAAGTCCCGCTACACCCTCCCTCAGGGTCGCGCCAGGTTCCACTCATAACAGTACCGTTGATTGTCCCGGAGAAAGTCAATCCATATTCTGTATAAGAGCCGGAAACCACATTACCAGAAAGCGTTCCGATTACATCTCCGCCCAGCACACCCCCTGAAACAGAGATTCCAATCCCTGATACAGAATCCCAGCAAAAAACGTCTTTCGCCTCAAATGTAGTAATGGCTGTACCAGTGTAATACCCGTCAAAAGTTTTCCCTGGCAAGGTAAGTGTTTGCTGTTCGCCGGTATCCTGCCTGGTGACCGTTACAGTGGCATCCTTCTGAAGAACCGTAACACTCCAGGAAACGGTACCGTCTCCTGAAATGGTTTTTGTGCTGCCTCCCGTACCCGCGTTTTGTACAGATATGGATACCGAGGTGGGAGCAGTCACACCGGTTAACGCTGCGGACACCGTATAGGTGATCGATGTGCTGTCTTGTGATGACACAACTTTAGAAAGCGTCAATGATGTCGACACAACGGGCGTACTGCCGCCAGAGACAGGGACACCTGCATCATTCTGGGTAATCGCCTCGGGCGTTGCCGCTGTTACCGGGATTTCCTCACGCGTGATTTCGACTGTTTCTCCGGGGGGAAAGTCCTGTTCCTCAATAACCGTCCTGCTGACATTACCCCCACCCACGACAACGGTTGTTTTTCCGCTTGGAACAATCGCCGGGTATTGGTTATCTGTTGTACTCACACCGATCGTACATTTTGGGTCTTTGTAGTCCGTGGCGCACTCTTTTGTCGAGCTGATGACCTTGAGCCCCTCCTGAATTAAATTACCGGCTGCCTCTTTGATAACAACGGCTGTCGTCGATACCGTTTTAAACGGGCCCGTAACGACATCTGAGATTAATTTGGTGCCAAGCTCTTTAGTTACCTCTCCGGCACCATTGCGCATTAGTTCGTTACCTTTAATGCGATCATCCCAGGCCTTTTCATCGTTCGGATTGGCATTAATTTTATCTGTTGCCGCTTCTTTCATATTTCGGCCATCACTCGTTGTTTTGCTAGCGCTCTTACAAGCTTTCCCAAATTCGTAAAGGCCTTTGATCACTAAAGCTGTCCCAAGAATAGTAACAATCCCGAAATCGGCGGGTTTTCGGTTGCGTATTTCGGCGAACGGCTGAATTTCCAACTCTGCCTGCGTCTTCCAGTTGTTCGCAAGCAACGATCTTGCTCTTGCTCCGACAACAGGTGGGGCAACGGCGAGCTGACTGGCCTGTTTTTTGGTGAATTGCTGAATCCCCGATTCGGCCTGCTCCATCTTCACGACATTCGCCAGCAATGAAGTGGCTCTTGATTCGAACTCATCTACAAGCGTTCCTATTACGGCTGACTGACTGGTGCTGTTGACATCTCCTTGAAGGGCGGTCTCCAAGTTTTGCACCGTTTTGGTTATATTCACTATATCTGCGACGGCTCCGTCTATCGCCGTATTAAAGTTGGTGAGTTCTTTTTGAAGAGTCGTCTGGCCGCAACTCGTCGTCCCTCCGCTGCTCGTGCCACTCGTCGCGCACATGACCACGCCCTCGTTACTCCAACCGCAAGCTGCCTGCTGCTGGATAGCGGTCAGGTTGGAAGTGATGCGGTGATTGCTGTCCACCCCCCGCGTGGAGCCATTGTTGTAGGCGCGATATACCGGCACGGATCCGCTGGGGCAAGTTCCATTCGCGGGCGTGGCGGAGTTGAAAGCGATGCCCTCGTAATTCCAGCGTTTCTGCGTGGCTGGCGTGCTGGCCTGCAACTGCTTGAGGCCGGCGCATTCTCCCGCGTCAGCGGTGTAGAAATGCGAGTTGGGGCCGGGCGACTGGCTGCCGTAGAAGCGGCAGACGGGGGTGCTGCCATTTGTGCTGAAGATATTGCCCGTCCGGATCCAGCCTGCCCCGGCGCTGCCATTGTCGATGGCCGACGCTTCGCCCGAATCGGCGGTCATGAAATAGTTGTCGAGGGTGGTGTTGTAGAACTCCACCACCGAGGCAGAGGCAGATGTGGTTGCAGACGGCGTGACCGTGTTCGAAACCGTCGACCAATTGTTGCTATAGCCCACGGTGCTTTCGGTTAGCGCCCAACAGTAATAGGCCGTGCCGTTGGTAAGGCCGGCCACCGTAATCGGCGAGCTGCTCCCCGTGGCTTTGATGAGGTGTGTGGTATCTACGCCGCAAGCCGCCCAGTATGTGACCAGCGTTCCGCTGCCGATCGATCCCGGCGTGAAGGTGACGGTGGCGCTGCCATTGCCGGCGGTGGCTGTTACATTGGTGGGGGCACTGGGCAGGGTAGCTGTGCTGCTTTCCTTCACTAGTGACAGCGTGTAGCTGCCCGTCGTGTTGGATATAGCGCTGGTCGCTTCCAGCAGGTAAGTGCCGCTTTCCGGAAGCGTGTAGTAACCGGAAGTGGCTGGGATGCGCGCGGTCGTGCCGCCCCCGCCATCGTCGTTGCTGGTGTAGCCGCCGGACGGAAAGATCAGCATCAGCCAGGGGTCAATGCTGCTGGAAGATTGCTGGATGTAAATTTTATCGCCAGCGGTTCCCGTGAACAGGTAATAGTCAGCGTAATAGGTGGCGCCAGTGGCATCAAAATCCGTGCAATCAGTGGTGCTCAACGAGCCGTTCACCGTCTGCCCATAGAGGATCGATTGATCGGCGCATGCCGCATCCGCACTCGTCGCCGACAGCAACAAGGCAGACGCCATGAGCACACTTAACGTGAAACTCGCGTAGCGGTTCGTTTGCCCGGCTCCGCCCCCCTCGCTACGCTCTCCCCGCTTGCGGGGGAAAGTTGGATAGGGGGAAACGGGCATGGCAAGTTTCATAATCAGAGGTAGCATCCTTGCCATGACCGTTAGCGCCATGTTGCGAACTGAGTTTTTCACTTGGCTCTCCTTGCTGATTTATGCATGGCAAACACCGCCATATTTGCTACAGTTATCCAAGATATATGTCTTGTCGCTTTACTGTCAACCGGTTTTTGTACTGAGTGTTCGCCCTGGAACGACACCGGGAAATCCTGTTTTCCATAAGGCCGATGGGATCGATTAAGCCGCCACTTGTTGCCCTTAATCCTGGACGACCAGCACCCCATCCATCTCCACCAATGCGCCGCGCGGTAACGCCGCCACGCCCACAGCGGCGCGTGCCGGATACGGCTGGCGGAAATATTCCGCCATGATTTCGTTGACCTTGGCGAAATGGTTGAGGTCGGTGAGGTACACGTTCAGCTTGACCAGGTCGTCGAAGCTGCTATCGGCGGCGCTCGCCACCGCGCGCAGGTTCCGGAACACGCGATGGACTTGCGCCTCGATGCCTTCCACCATTTGCATGGAAGTCGGATCTAGGCCGATCTGCCCGGACAGGTATACCGTATGGTCGACGCGCACCGCCTGCGAATAGGTGCCGATCGCCGCAGGGGCATCTGGGGTCTGAATGATTCGTTTATTTACCATGATTTGCTCCGTCAAAAATCGGGGGGCAATTATAGCCGCTCAGGTAATGACGGTAGGACGTTCCCGTCCGGTGCGTTTCCTGAGTTCGGAAATTTCCAGCGCGATGCCGATCAGCGTGGCCAGCGCCTGCTGCGCGTCAAGGTGATGATTGGAGATATCCGGTTCATACGATTCCAGGTAGATGCGCAGCGTCGCGCCCTCGGTGCCGGTGCCGGACAGGCGGAACACGATGCGCGAGCCGTCGGTAAAAATGATGCGCACACCTTGCCCGGTGCTGACGCTGCCATCGACCGGGTCGGCGTAGCTGAAGTCGTCGCATAACTTGACTTGCAGACGCCCAAATTGCGCGCCCCCCCGGCCTTGCTCGGGGCAGGCTTGCAATTCCGCGAAGCGCTCGTGCAGCAGTTTCATCACGCCGTTGGCCGCATCGCTGGGGATGCCTTCGTAGTCGTGGCGCGAATAGACGTTGCGCCCGAAGCGCGCCCAGTGTTCGCGCACGATGGTTTCCACATCCCGCGACACGTTACTGGCGAAGCCAGCCGTTTGCGGGAGCGGGTGTGAGGAGGCCATTCCCGCCCCGGATGCTTCGCAACGCCGTGTCATGGCCGCCACCGATTGCTTGCGCGCCGCGAGGATGTTCAACCAGAACAATACCGCCCACAGGCCATCTTTTTCGCGGATATGATCCGAGCCGGTGCCGAAGCTTTCTTCGCCGCACAGCGTCACCTTGCCCGCGTCCATCAGGTTGCCAAAAAACTTCCAGCCGGTCGGTGTTTCATAACAGGAAATGCCGAGCGCTGCGGCCACGCGATCCGCCGCCGCGCTGGTCGGCATCGAGCGCGCGATGCCCGCCAGTCCTTGCTGGTAGCCCGGCACGAGATGCGCGTTGGCGGCGAGGATGGCGAGGCTATCGGAAGGCGTGACGAAGAAATGCCTGCCGAGGATCATGTTGCGGTCGCCGTCGCCGTCCGAGGCGGCACCGAAATCCGGGGCGTTGTCGCCGTACAAAATTTCGACCAGTTCGTGCGCATAAGTGAGGTTGGGATCGGGGTGGCCGCCGCCGAAGTCCGGCAGCGGCGTCGCGTTCATCACGCTATCGGCTGGCGCGCCCAAGCGATCGACGAAAATCTCGCGCGCATACGGGCCGGTGACGGCGTGCATCGCATCGAACTTGATGCGAAAGCCTTGCGCCAGCATCGCGCGAATCGCGGCAAAGTCGAATAGCGATTCCATCAACTCTGCGTAATCGCTGACCGGATCAATCACCGATACCGTCATGTCGCCAAGCTTGCTGTCACCCAATACATCCAATTCAATTTCTGGCGCGACATAAGGCGCATCGGCGATGCGGTACTGCCCGATTTGTCTGCTTGCGGCATAAATCGCTTCGGTGATTTTTTCCGGTGCCGGGCCACCGTTGGCGGTGTTGTACTTGATGCCGAAATCGCCGTCCGGCCCGCCCGGATTGTGGCTGGCGGACAGAATGATGCCGCCGTATGTCTGGTATTTGCGAATCACGCAGGAGGCCGCCGGCGTGGAGAGAATGCCGCCCCTGCCGACCAACACACGCCCAAAGCCGTTGGCTGCCGCCATTCTCAGGATGACCTGGATCGCCTCGCGGTTGTAATATCGTCCGTCGCCGCCCAGTACCAGTACAGCGCCCGGTGGCGCGGCGATAGTGTCGAAGATGGACTGGACAAAATTTTCCAGATAATGCGGCTGCCGGAAAGCCTGCACGCGCTTGCGCAGGCCGGAGGTGCCGGGCTTCTGATCGGTGAAGGGTGTGGTAGCGACCATACGGACTTGCATTGTCTTCCTCCCGTTTACTGTGATTCTCTTTTCGATATCTTACCACTGGAATGGCCACCGGAATGGCCACTGGAATGGCCACCGGATTGGCCACTGGAATGGCCACTGGAATGGCCACTGGAATGGCCACTGGAATGGCCACTGGAATGGCCACCGGATTGGCCAGCGAAATTGCACGGCATCTTACTACCGGAACGACGCAACTTGACCTGCCAATTCCCCCAAAGTGCCCGATTCCTGCAATAATCGCAATCGCAAATGAATAATATTGAATAAAGGGCGCCCAGCATGATGAATCAGGACGATTTGAAACGCGCGGTCGCGCAGGCCGCGATTGCATATGTGCCGTTCGACAGCATCGTCGGCGTGGGCACCGGCTCCACCGCCAATTTCTTCATCGATGAATTGGCCAAAATCAAGCACAAGATACGCGGCGTAGTCGCCAGCTCGGAGGCTTCGGCACAACGCTTGCACGGGCATGGCATCGAGGTGCTGTCGCTGAACGACGCGGGCAACCTGCCGGTGTATGTGGATGGCGCGGACGAAATCACCCGCCATCTGCACATGATCAAGGGCGGCGGCGGCGCGTTGACGCGCGAAAAGATTGTCGCGGCGGCCAGCAAAAAGTTTATTTGCGTGTGCGATGCAAGCAAACTGGTAGATGTGCTGGGCAAATTCCCGCTGCCCGTCGAAGTGATTCCGATGGCGCGCAGTTCCGTGGCGCGCCAATTGGTCGCGTTGGGCGGACAGCCAAAATTGCGCGAGGGTTTTACCACCGACAACGGCAACGTCATTCTCGACGTACACGGGCTGCAGATCATGAATCCGGTGGAGCTGGAATCCACATTGGATCACATCGCCGGCGTGGTCACCAACGGCCTGTTTGCGCGCCGTGCCGCCGATGTGCTGCTGCTCGGCACGGCGGAAGGCGTGAAGACGATAACGGTGTAAATGTTGCAACGGGATGCTGTGCCGACTGTCATTTATCCTTCACATTCGCCGACTACACTGCACATTACTTATTTTCAGGAATAACGATCATGCCAGAGAACTATCATATTTCCCGCCAGTTTGATGCCGAGCTCGAGGCGATCCGCGCCAATGTGCTGCAAATGGGCGGCCTGGTGGAAAGCCAGATCAAGAGCGCGGTGGAGTCGCTGATCGGCGGCGACGTGGCATTGATGGCCCGTGTAATCGATGACGACCATCGTGTCAACGCCATGGAAGTGAAGATCGACGAGGCCTGCAGCCAGGTCATTGCGCGCCGCCAGCCGACGGCGGGCGATTTGCGCCTGGTGATGGCCGTGGTCAAGACCATCACCGACCTGGAACGCATCGGCGACGAAGCCGAGAAAATCGCGCGCATGGCCAAGTTGCTGTCGCAGAAAAACGCGCTCAATGTGCCGCGCTACCACGAGATCAAGCATGCCGCCGACCTGGCGCTGGATATGCTGCGAAAATCCCTCGACGCCTTTGCGCGGCTGGATGTGGCGATGGCCGCGCAAGTGGTGCGCCTGGACGAACAGGTGGACGAAGAGTTCCGCGCCATCATGCGCTACCTCATCACCTTCATGATGGAAGACCCGCGCACCATTTCCACTTCGCTGGAAATCCTGTTCGTCGCAAAAGCGATCGAGCGCATCGGCGACCACGCCAAGAACATGTCCGAATATGTCATCTACATGGTCAAGGGGCGCGATGTGCGCCACGTGACCGTGGATGAAATCGACCGCGAAATCCAACAGTAAACATGGGGAAGGGTGAAGGGGGAAGAGAGAAGGGTGAAGGGCAAGACCCTCCACCTCCGAGGGTGGAGTAGTTTTTACCCTTCTCTCTTCCCCCTTCTCCCATAAACGAAACTCTTATGCAACATCAACCCATCCTTGCCGCCATAGACCTCGGTTCGAACAGCTTCCGGCTGCAAGTTGCGCGGGTCGAGGGCGACCAGCTCTACATGCTGGACGGGCTGCGCGAGCCGGTGCGGCTTGCCGCCGGGCTCACCGCCGACAAACATCTCAATGTCGAAGCGCAACAGCGCGCACTTGCCGCGCTGGAAAAATTCGCCGAACGTCTGCGCGACTTGCCTCGCGATGCGGTGCGCGCGGTAGGCACCAACTCGCTGCGCGTGGCAAAAAATGCCGCCGACTTTATTCCGCAAGCCGAGCAGGCTCTGGGGTTTCCGATAGAAGTCGTTGCCGGCCTCGAAGAGGCGCGCCTGATTTACCTCGGCGTGGCACATGGCTTGCCGCAATCGCAAGACAACCGGCTGGTAATCGACATCGGCGGCGGCTCCACCGAATTCATCATCGGCAACGGGCTCGCGCCGCTCAAGATGGAAAGCCTGTACATGGGCAGCGTCAGTTACAGCAACCGTTTTTTTCCTGATGGAAAAATCACCCGGCAAAACCTCAAGCAGGCGGAACTGGCTGCACGCCTAGAATTACAGGCCATTGCCGCCGACTACCGGGGACAATGGGAAGACGCATTCGGCTCGTCCGGAACCGCAAAGGTTCTGAATGAAATATTGCTGTTGAACGGCTACAGCGAAAACGGCATCACCCGCGAAGGGCTGGAAAAATTGCGCGCCCATCTGCTCAAGGCGGGCGACACGCAAAAACTCGACCTGCCGGGCTTGCGCCCGGATCGCATTCTCGCCCTGGCAGGCGGCTTTGCCATCATGTATGCCGCTTTTTGCGAACTGGAAATCGGACAGATGCAGTTTGCGCTCGGGGCATTGCGCGAAGGCGTGCTGTATGACCTGTTGGGGCGTTTTCACGATAACGACATGCGCGATGTCACGGTGCGGCAATTCATGCAGCGTTACCATATCGACGCCAGGCAGGCAGAGCACGTGGCGCAACTGGCGCAATTGCTTGCGCGGCAATTTCTCGGCGGCGAGGCCTGCGAGACCGCGCTGCACATGCTCGGCTGGACGGCCAGGCTGCATGAAATCGGCATCAGCGTCGCGCACAGCGGCTACCACAAACACACCGCCTACATCCTCGCCAATGCCGACATGCCCGGCTTCTCAAAAAAAGAGCAGGCGCGCCTGAGCCTGCTGGCGCTGGCGCAGCGCGGCAACCTGGACAAGCTGCAAGAACAATTAAAAACCCCCGATGACTGCGCGCTGGCGATGAGCCTGCGCCTCGCCGTGCTGTTTTACCGCAACCGCAGCAATATCGAATTACCCGCCCTGCAAGGGCACTTCAGCGGCACCAAATTTCACCTCTCGATAGATGCCGAATGGCTGGCACGAAACCCTCTGACCGAAACCGCGTTACAGGAAGAGGTGCGGCAATGGAAAACATTGGGAATGAATTTTCAGCCCGTGCCGCGATAATGGAACTAAGCGGGTAAATCACAGTCTTTGGTACTGTTGCACCGCACAGATTACGCGGTGACGCAAAATGCATACCGCATCCAATTTAACAAAATCCCAATTTAACAAAATCAAGGACTCCAGCAATGACAAAAAGCACCGGTAACGCCAGAAATAATTTCATCGCAGCCCTTCTTTCCATGGGCTGTTTTTTGTTGTTTGCCGGAAATGCGCAAGCCCACTGCGACACGACCGGCGGCCCGGTCATCCCGGAAGCCAGGATCGCCCTGAAAAACGGCGATATAACCCCCATCCTGAAGTGGGTTAAAAAAGATAGCGAAGCGGAGATCAGAGCGGCCTTTGCGAAAGCGGTCGCGGTCCGCGGCAAGGGCAAGGAAGCGATGGAACTGGCCGACCAGTATTTCCTCGAAACGCTGGTGCGCGTGCATCGCGCGGGCGAAGGCGCACCGTATAGCGGCATCAAGGACGAAGCGGTCGAGCCGATTGTTGCGTTGTCCGACAAGGCGCTCGCCAATGGCTCCGCCGAAGAAATGATCGGGATGATCAGCAACCACATGGCGGAAGCGATCCGAACAAAATTCCAGCACGCGTTGGAAACGAAAAAGAATAAGGACAAGAGCGTCGAGGCAGGTCGCGAGTTTGTAGAAGCCTATGTGACCTACATGCATTATGTCGAAAGCGTCCACACTGCCATCGCCGCCTCAGGCAGCCATCATCACGCCGCTCCGACTCTCGCAGCTCCTGCTCCCGCAGCGGATGCGCATAACCATTGAGAGTTTTGCAGGTACTCACATGATGGGCCGGTTATCCCAATAGGCTGTCAATCATAAACCCAACATAAACCCAAAAACGAACCACCGATTGAAGCGGGGGTTCGTTTATTTATTGGCGAATAGTTATTGGCTGGCTTCAAGCGGTGCGCGCATCCGCACCCCTTCCAGCCAATGTGCTTTCCAATGCATCGCAAGCCTGATCGAAGGCATGAAACACCGCATCCATCGCTTTGGTGCCGGCGCTGAAGTAATGCCCGGCGTCAATCGTGGGGCGTTCCACATTGATCAGCTTTTCATCCAGCAGTGCCAGGAATTCACGGACGGCAACATGCGTTGCTCCCCACGCCCGCTTGAATGCGGCGGCTTCGGCAGTATCGGCATGCGCCAGGTCGTTGTCCACACATACGACGGTCTCGCCGATATGCTCCTCCAGAAAACGCAACTTGACGCGCGCGACGCTGGAACAATAGCCTTTTGCCGCAACGCTGGATCCCATCCCGCGCGCTTGGCCCAGCCCCTCGGCAACGGCGGGCAGCTTGCTCCACAGCGCATCCACCAGAGTGAAGTCGGCAGCACAGACGCCGATGATCTGGCTACGCTCCGCGATGTCTCCCATCGAATACAACACGGCACGGATAAGCTCGCTATGGCGGCGGAAACTCTCCTCGGCAGGCAGCGCCATCGCCTCTGCGCGCAAAGCTTGCCAGGCGCTGCGGATGCCTTCCCAGCGGTGTTTCGTCATCAACCCCTGACCATGCAAGGCATCCAGTGCTGCAATGTCCTGCCCGATCGCCGCTTGCTTTTGTTCGATTTTCGACCCGAACGAGTTGTCGCCGCTCAGGAAGGCGTTCACCATTCCCCGGTGCTGCTGCAAATCGATCAGCAATCGCTCGACCAGACGGTTGACACGAATACCTTCCAGGCGGAGCGCAAGACTCTCCCGCCGACTGCGCCGGGCGGAGAAAAAAACAATAGCGGCGATGGCAACGACCAGCAGCGGAAAAAACATCCATTCAAAACTGTTCACAAAAAATCTCCTCTGTCTGCAACGTAAAACTCGCGCAGCGATTCGTTTGCCCTTTCTCCCGCTTGCGGGGGAAAGTTGGATAGGGGGAAACGGTCATGGCAAGTTTCATAATCAGGGGTGGCGTGCTTGCCATGACCGTTAGACGTTATCCCCGCGAACCCGCCAAAGCACCGCGCATGCCGTTCGCCAATAAGGCGAGATGGGACGCCATCGCGGCGGTTTCGTTGGCGGCATGGCTGTTCTGGTGCGTGCTTGCGGCAATTTGCTCAACGTGCTGCGCAATTTCCGAGCTGCTCACGCTTTGCTGCTGCGTGCCTGCCGCAATCTGGTGTACGCTGTCCAGAGCCGCCGCCGCTTGTGCGTTGATTTTGGCCAGCGCCTCCGTGGCTCCGCTGGCATGCGCCGCACTCTCCTGCGCCTGACCGCTGGCCGAATTCATGTGAACCACCGCTTGCCGTATCTCGCTCTGGATCATGCCGACCGTATGGGTGATTTCGTCGGCCGAGGTGCGCGCCCGCTGCGCCAGTTTGCGCACTTCATCGGCCACCACGGCAAATCCGCGCCCCTGTTCACCCGCCCGTGCCGCCTCGATAGCTGCGTTCAACGCGAGCAGGTTGGTCTGGTCGGAAATTTCCCTGATCATGCCAGTGGACTGGCCGACTTCGGCAGAACGTTGCGCCAGTTGGTTCATCAGTTGCGAAACTTCTCCGATCGCCCGTGCCAGGGACACGACTTCGCCGGAAGAATGCGAGATAGCATGGCTTCCCGCTGCCGACAATTCGCTGACCACAAGCGAAGTTTGCTCGGCATCGCGGCTCTGCGAGGCCACTTCGGCAATGCTGGCGGTCAACTCCTCCACCGCCGCTGCCATGTACGAAGTCGACTGCTCCTGCCGCAACGCGGCGTCGGCCACCAGCGTGGCGTTGCCCTTCAGCTCGACCGTGGCATGCGCCACTTCGGCGGCGGCATCGCGGATATTCGCGACAATGCGCCCCACTTCCCTTGCCGTATCGTTGAGCTGCCCCGCGAGCTGCGTTCCTTCATCGGCACCCACCGGCACCATGCGAGCATCGAAATCGCCGCTTTCCAGGCGGATATGCGCTTCGTGCAACTCGTGAAACAATCGGGTAAAGGCAAAGCACAACGAGGCCAGCAGATACCAGGAAAAAAGCGCCATGCCGCCGAATGCCAGAACTGCGGCTATAGACACCGGTTTGCCGGTGGCGGCGCTGTAGGCAAGCGCCGCGAGCGGAGAGGAAGCCAGAACTGCTGCAATGACAATTTTAGCGGCCAACGTGAGACGGCCCAGCCAAGCCGTCGCGGGTAAAAACCCGGAATGCGGTTGATTCAAGACTCCCCCTCCCCGAAATATGTTCGTTAATTACGTCAGCGCTTCTGGCAATAATCCAAGCGTATTACCCTCAAGCGATGAGTATGACTTTAATCGTCATGCGGCCATCATACACCCGATGGCAGGCAATTCCCATATTGTCCGTACGTGATTTGCGGCGCTGGAAAGGCTGGCTAGCCGCATGGGCAAGCGTGAGAAACACGCCTGTTTGTGGTGTAATGCCGACCTTGCAATGTATGGCGCTACCTTCGCCTGTCGCCACGCCCGCAGACAACTGAGGCTCATTGCAAAATACTACTATTTGTTATTGAAAGGCTCCTACGCTGTGAACATATCGAGTTATGAAGATTTATTGAATGCCGCCAATGCGCAGGCCGAACCGCAGCGCATGTTGTTTGTGTTTACCCGGGCCGAGTTGCCGGGCGAACACACCCCAAACCAGCAAGAGCAATTCAAGGCACACAAAGGCGGTGCCCTGACGCCGGTGATGTGTGTCGATAAACTGGCCAGCGCACGGGTAAATTTTGCCAGCCTGGCAGAGGAATCGCGCCATACGGGAAAAGACTGGGACATCGTGTTTGTGGCTTGCATGTCCGGCAGATCTGCGGACATTACCGAAAGCGCCGAAGCGGAAGAGCCGCTGAAAGAAATGGTCAAATCCATCCAGGTCGGCAGCATCGGCAACTACCTCGCCTTCAACCGCGCCGGGGAAATGGTCCGGCTAATAGCATCCTGACCGACTATTTCGCCGTGGCCGATACGGCGTCCCCGCCTTGTCGTCCGGCATCAACAGCGGAAAATGGATCAGGCGGAGGGCGTCAATAAGCCCTGCACCTTTCGCCGCACAAGCTACGTATGCTCACCCCAAGGTTTCATCAATGTCTGCGCCACGCCCAGATGATCCAGCATCCGCGCCACGACAAAATCGACGATGTCCTGCACGCTCTGCGGATGATGGTAGAAACCGGGGTTGGGCGGCATGATGACGGCACCGGCGTGCGCGAGTTTGAGCATATTCTCCAGATGAATCGCGGAGAACGGCATTTCGCGCGGCACCAGGATCAGCGTGCGTTTTTCCTTGAGCATCACATCGGCGGCGCGGGCGATCAGGTCATCGCCGATACCGTTGGCGATTTTGCCGAGCGTACCCATCGTGCAGGGGCAGACCACCATCGCATCGCCAGGGTTCGAGCCGGAGGCCATCGGCGCGTACCAATCATGAATGCCGAACACCTTTAATGCGCCGCCGAATTTCCCCAAGCGCTCCGCAAACATCTGTTCTGCATCCTGCGGGCGGTTCGGCAAGATGAAATCCAGCTCCTGCTTGGCGACGATCTGCGCGGCCTGCGTATAGACCAGATGCACGCGCTGCCCGCTTTGCAGCAAACATTCCAACAGACGTATACCGTAGGGCAGGCCGGAGGCTCCGGTGAAAGCAAGAGTAATGGTTTTCATTATAGAGTCCGTTTGCCGCAGAGTTCGCAAAGTAAGGAGCGAAGAGTGCCGTTCATGTGCATGCAACGCCGGGTGGTTACCTTTTTTGATTGTACCTCGCTGAATAGCCCGGTATTGATAGGGCGGATACGTTATTCATGGCTGATGGGGCTGAAAATTTGCAGAGCAAATGCACCTGCGCGCCCGCCAGCATCCATCATACGATGCTGGCAAACCCGCGCTGAGATTTCCTTGAATCAAGATTTTTCTATAAATCAGGGTTTTTCCAGCAATTGCTTGAGTTCCCCGTTCTGATACATCTCGGCCATGATGTCCGATCCACCGACAAATTCGCCCTTGATATAGAGTTGCGGGATGGTGGGCCAGTTGGCGTAGTCTTTGATTCCCTGGCGTATTTCCGCATCTTGCAGCACGTCCACGGAGAAAAATTCCTTCACCCCCAGCGCGTTCAGGATGCGCACCGCATTGCCTGAAAACCCGCATTGCGGGAATTTTGGGTTGCCTTTCATATACAGCACCACCGGGTGAGTGGTGACTTGCTCGTGGATACGTTGCTGAACTTCTGTGCTCATGATTTTATTTACCTGAATTAAATGGTCGGGAATTCTATCGGCGCGAACCATGTCACGTCAAGCAAAAGCGCCGCGTTGTGCGCCGCAATAGTGCAACGGATTATGCATGTGCATGATGTGCTATCCTCATCGCAGTTGTTTAGCTGGCGGTTTGTAATGAGACTCACCTTTTGCCTTTTGTTGTCGATAGCCTTGCCCGCCTTTGGCGCACCTTTGGCCGATGACGCTGATTTTTTGGCGCTGCGCAATGCGTTCCAGGCTGGCGATGCGGTCCGGCTGGAACGTTTTGCGCAGCGCTTGAAAAACACGCCTCTGGAAGTGTACGCCGGCTATTACCGATTGCGCCTCGACCTGGAAAACACGGATACCCGCGCAATAAAGAATTTTCTTTCCCGCCCCGAAGACACGCCGATGATCGACCGATTGCGCGGCGAATGGCTCAAGCTGCTCGGCAAGCAGCAGCAATGGGACGGTTTTGATGCGGAATATCCGCGTGTGCTCAATGAGGATACCGAGCTGACCTGCTATGCCATGCAATCGCGCCTGCGCTATCAGGAACTGGCCGCGCTGAACGAAGCGCGCGGGCTGTGGTTCGACGGCAAGAGCCAGCCGAACAGTTGTGACCCGCTGTTCGAAGCGGCGCTGTCAGCCGGCATCATCGGCGAACAGGATATCTGGCAACGGCTGCGCCTGGCTTTGGAAGCCGGTAACGTATCGCTCGCCAAACAACTTGCCGAACGACTGGATGGCGCAATATCGCCTGCGGCGCTGCAAAACGCCGCGACTGATGCTGACCGTTTTCTTTTGAAGCTGAGCCTGCACAACGCCAGTGAGGGCACACGTGCTGTCGCGCTATTCGCCCTGCTCCGCCTGGCCAAACAATCACCCGATTTGGCCGTTGCACGTTGGCAAGAAATTGCGGCCCACTTTCCGAAGGCGGAGCAGGATTATTTTTACGGCTGGCTGGCTTATGAGGCGGCACGCAAGCTGGATAACCGCGCGCTGCAATGGTTCAAGACGGCTGCAAGCGCGCCGCTCAACAAACAGCAGGCGGCGTGGCGCGTGCGCGCGGCGTTGCGCGCGCAGGATTGGCCGGAGGTGCTGGCAAGCATCGGCGCGATGAGCGCGCAACAACAACGCGAAGCGGCTTGGCAATACTGGAAGGCGCGCGCCCTGCAGGAATCGGGCAAACCCACCGAGGCCAGGGTGCTGTTTGCGCCGTTGAGCGCCGAGCATCATTTTTATGGGCAACTGGCAGCCGAGGAGCTCGCAGGCGCGCCGGTGTTGAGCAAAGCGGAGACCTACAAACCCGGCAAACAGGATATCGCGACAATGCTGGCCTTGCCCGGCATTCAGCGCACGCTGGCGCTGTACCGCATGGATATGCGCAGCGAAGCGCTCCGGGAATGGAATTGGGCGCTGCGCAATTTAAACGACCAGGAGTTGCTCACCGCAGCGGAAATCGCGCGTCGCTACCAGATGTACGACCGCGCCATCAGTGCGGCAGACCGGACAGTAAACGTGCATGATTTCAGCCTGCGTTACCTCGCGCCCTATCGTGATGAAATGCGGGCACATATCCACGAGCATGGGCTGGAAGAAGCTTGGGTCCACGGATTAGTCCGCCAGGAAAGCCGTTTTGCCACCGGCGCAAAATCTTCTGTAGGCGCCTCGGGACTGATGCAGATCATGCCGACGACAGCGCGCTGGGTGGCAAACAGATTGGGCTTGAAGGACTACCGTCAACCTCTGATCCAGCAGGTCGACCTGAACCTGAAGCTCGGCACCTACTACCTGAAAACCGTGTTGTCATGGTTTGACAACAACCCGGTACTGGCCTCGGCGGCATACAATGCCGGGCCGGGCCGGGCACGGCGCTGGCGCGGCGACCTGCCCCTGGAAGGCGCCGTTTACGCGGAGAGCATTCCCTTCGACGAAACGCGCGACTATGTAAAGAAAGTGATGAGCAACACCATATATTACGCCAGGCAATTCGACGCGCCTTCCGCTACCCTCAAGCAGCGCATGGGAACCGTAGCGGGCAAGACGGCGGATAACCAGCAACCCATCCCCGATGAGAAGTAGGGCTCCCAATGAACAGTGATGCCAAAATTTACTGTGTAGGCGGCGCGGTGCGCGACCAGTTGCTCGGCCTGCCGGTGCAGGATCACGACTGGGTGGTGGTGGGCAGCACGCCGGAAGAGATGGTGGCGCAAGGATTTCAGCCGGTGGGCAAGGATTTCCCGGTATTTCTGCACCCGCAGACCCATGAGGAATACGCGCTGGCGCGCACCGAGCGCAAAACCGCGCGCGGCTACAAGGGTTTTGCCGTGTACGCCGCGCCGGATGTCACGCTGGAGCAGGATTTGCTGCGCCGCGATTTCACCATCAATGCGATCGCCCAAGAAGTTGATGACAAGCAAGGCGGGGGCAAGCTGATCGACCCGCACAACGGCATCGCGGATCTGCGTGCCGGCATCCTGCGCCATGTCAGCGACGCATTCGCCGAAGACCCGGTGCGCATCCTGCGCGCGGCGCGCTTCGCGGCACGCTTCGGTTTCAGTATCGCGCCGGAAACCCTGGCGCGGATGCGCGACATGGTGGACAACGGCGAGGTGGATGCGCTGGTGGCGGAGCGCGTGTGGCAAGAGTTAGCGCGCGGCCTGATGGAGAAAAAACCGTCGCGCTTCTTCGAGACGCTGCGCAGCTGCGGCGCGCTGGCGAAAATTCTGCCCGAAGTGGACGCGCTGTTCGGTGTGCCGCAGCCGGAAAAATACCACCCCGAAATCGATTGCGGCATCCACACCCTGCTGGTGGTGGACGCTGCCGCGCGCCACGATTACCCGCTGGAAGTGCGTTTTGCCGCGCTGACCCATGACCTGGGCAAGGCGACCACGCCCAGGGACATCCTGCCGCGCCATATCGGCCATGAGTTGCGCGGCGTGGAGCTAATCAAAAAACTTGCACAGCGACTGCGTGTACCAGGCGAATGCCGCGACCTGGCCTTGCTGGCGGCGCGCTATCACGGCGACATCCACCGCGCTAACGACTTGCGCGCCGAAACCATCATCAAGCTATTCCAGTCGGCAGACGCATGGCGCAGACCGGAGCGTTTCGCGCAATTGCTGCAAGTTTGCGCCACGGACGCGCACGGACGCACCGGCCACGAACAGGATGATTATCCGCAAATGGATTTTCTGCTGCAACTGCTTGCAGCCGCGCGTGCTGTGGATGCGGGTGAAATCGCCAGCCAATGCGAGGATCAGGCCGCTATTCCGGAGCGCGTGCGGCTGGCCCGCCTGGCTGCGATCAAAAAGTGTTTCAGGGCTGCCCCGTTCCACGACACTACCGGAGAGCTGCCGCCAGACACCCTATAAATGTCGCTGGCGCAACTGCTAGCGATCATGGGTTGCGACGCAGCAGTTTATTTGGAATGGCTGCATACGGCGCAATGCCCGTTGGTTATTACTCCCAACATTGGCTGAATTGTTTGACAATACTAGCGTGTCTCGCTAGTATCAAAACCATGATTATCACGTTTGCCTGCAAAGACACCCAAGCACTGTTTAATGGGCAGCGTGTAGCGCGGTTTGCCAACATCGCGGCGGCGGCAATGCGCAAGCTTCAGCAGGTGAATGCAGCTACGACATTGGAATTTTTGCGTGCGCCGCCGGGTAACCGGTTGGAGGCATTAACGGGCGACCGCGCAGGACAGCACAGCATCCGCATCAACGATCAATGGCGCGTGTGCTTTGTGTGGCGCGAAGGCCATGCCGCTGCGGTTGAAATTGTTGATTACCACTAGGTGAAACAACTAGCCATCCCTCTGATGGGGCAGTTAGTTATAGGAGAGCAGCATGAAACGCGACATTCCACTGGCGCACCCCGGAGAAATCTTGCTTGAAGACTTTTTGAAACCCATGGGGATCAGCCAATATCGGTTGGCAAAAGAGATTGGCGTAACGCAACGGCGTATTGGGCTGATATGTGCAGGGCAACGTGCCATAACGCCCGATACCGCGCTACGGCTGGCGGCGTTTTTTGGTACCGATGCGCAAAGCTGGGTAAACCTGCAAGCGCACTACGACACAGAGTTGGCACGCGAGGCCATGACAGACGTACTCACGCGTATTCACCGTTACGAACCTGCGCACGCTTAACATCTTTAAAGCAGACGTTCACCTGAATGTAAGCTCAAAGGTTTCTTATGATCTCCATTGCGCGCGGCGCTCATCGATTATTTTTCGCAATTGCTTTCACACTCATAGGAATCGGTGGCTGCTCAAAGCACTCGCCCATCGACAAGATCGCTGCGGAAATTTCAATTGCGGCCTACGGCATTGAGGGGTTTCATGCGGCGCTTTGTCGGGAGGAATATGCCGATGGCTAACCGCTCATCCCACCAGACTTGCGCGAAAAGCCGCGCAGGCCGGTGAATTCAAACGTTAGCCCACCCTAGAGCCGAGTCGGTCGTCGCTTGATGAAGATCAACAATCCCCTGTCCAACAGATTTGAAGAGTACACAAAGCTGATGACAGCTCTGTGCGACTGCTTCGACAGCGGCAATGACGTTGTTGCCATCTCAATTGCTACCGCAATTCGAGTTCTCGTTCATGACACCGAGTGCAGCATATCGCTGCTTACGCACCTCGGAAGAAAGAATGGCCAGTTCCTGAATACGAACTTTCGAGACCCGAGGGAACCAGTTCATTTGGGGCTGGTCCGCCGGATCAATATCGGGGTCAACGATGGCAAGGGAGGCGAGGCCAAGTACTGGCCGCTATGCGACGAACGATACTTCCCTACTCCAAGGGAGCACTTTACGTTCGCCCCGTTCGATGATTGGTGGGGCGAGCGCGTATTCGAAAATCAGAAGTCTTATTTGACGAGAAAAGATCTTGTGTTAGCCATCGTCAACAAGGACGGCGGTGCTCACTTTGATACAGAAGTTGAAGAGAGATATGACGACTTCCGAAAGCCGTGGTCGGGCAAGTCTAGTCTTGTCGGCCGACGGTCTGGGGTGAAGCGCGGGTATGACAACATTCCGATCTATCCGGCCATCAGACAAATGGGTTATGAACTTCTGCACTCAGAACTATGACGGGTGGGCTAACCCGACATTCAACCCGGACTCCGCAAAAGCGCGGAGCGGTTAATTAAGTGAGGTAAACCCCCGGCTCTGCCGGGGGACTACAAAAGTTTGACTTATGCAGCGGTCATGCGAATTTGGCGATGACTGCTGTAGCTCCCTCCCTTTCAAGGGGAGGGCTGGGGT
>Ga0172380_10002318_pt1 | contig 29766 bp, 37 predicted proteins | sample Leawe162metaG_FD_119747 | JGI IMG/M metagenome (GOLD analysis project Ga0172380, IMG submission 119747) | Leachate microbial communities from a municipal landfill in Southern Ontario, Canada - Leachate well 162 metaG | ecosystem: Engineered > Solid waste > Landfill > Unclassified | place... | reverse complement strand
GCGGCGTCCCATGCGGCGTCCCCTGCGGCGGCCCATGCGGCGGCCCTTGCGGCGTCCCTTGCGGCGTCCCCTGCGGCGTCCCTTGCGGCGGCCCATGCGGCGTCCCTTGCGGCGTCCCTGGTACCGAATATCTTCCACGTCGGATCGGGCGTGCCGTCGTTGACAAACCAGGGCGTGTCCTTGAGCGCCGCCAATGCGCCATCGACGCTCATCCACCACATCGGCAACGTGAACGGGCGCAGTAGGCGCGCTTTGCGCCCGACGACCTTATTGTTCGCGTCAATCACGTCGCCCGCGTATTCGAGTTCCCAGGTGCGCCATGCGACATTCTTCAACCACGTCCACAAGTGGGCCTCGTCCGTCGCGTGTAGGCCGTTCGCGCACGGCTCAATCTTGCCATCGACTTCTACCCACGCGCCCGGCGTCCATTTGCCGTTCTTGCGCTGCTTCGGCAGCGGCCACTGGTAATTGCCGCCATGTACGCTACGCCCATCGGCGTCGAGGATTTTGATGTACGTCATAGTTCCGCCTCTTTCTGTAAGTGCCTCGCTGTCCTGATCCGGGAAGGGGATGGAGGTCATTCGGCACCGCCTTTGCCTGAAGGCAGTCGCGGAATCACCATGCGGGTCTGTGTGATTAGCGGGGTGTTCATCCGGTGCCCTGTCAGATAATCCTCGCCGGCGAACTCGGCAAGCTGGCGCATAGCCTTGCCTGCCATCTCAGACGCACGCATGACGATTTCAATCTGTTCGTCATTGGTTAGATGTCGGTTAAGGAACCGCATACGCCCTTCAGCGGCGCGACAGGCGTCCATGATTGCCCGCTGGGCATACTCGCCCATGTGATCGCGGTAGTCGTTGGCGTGGCGCTTGTCGAGGTCCAGTTCTTGCAGAATACGAGCCTTCGACATGGCGAACAGCGTCTTTGTCTGTGCGCCGAAGATGCGCCCGAAGTCGGGGTTTTCAGTGACGTGAGTTTCAAACAACGTTCGCTGAAGGTCGCGCGTGGCCTGTTTCGTCTGCACGCGCTGCGTGGCCCAGGATGCAGCCTTGCCGGACATGATGTAAGAGGTTACGTCCTGGTTTGCTTTTTGCGCCTGGACCGTGACTTGCGCCATCATGTAGGCGGCGGCGTCCTTAAAACGGGCGGCTTTCTTTCCGGGGAGGTCAAAAGCAAGACGATAGAATTGCTCCTGGTCGATCAGATCAGTTTCGCGCATCTTGCCGTCGGGGGCCTTTGCTTTCAACTGTTGGAAACTTCCCAACGGTTGATCGCTTTCGCTGTTCCTGAGCCGCTTCGCGTCGGCCCACGACATGCGGGCAGTCTCGTAGCCCTCATCCTTTACCCACATGACGACATCGATAGCGCAGAGAAGCAACTTGCCGGTGGCAGTCGAGACGCGGATGTAACCGCTGCGAGGCTTCTCAGTGAGCGGGGCGGGGCGCGGCATATCGACGCCGCTGAGGTCGAACAGCGTGAATTGCCCATCGACGCAGGTTCTTGCCGTGTCGTTGGGGCGCTCATCTGTTCCGTTGTCAGAATCGGAGAAACGGGTTACTTTGGTCATAGCCCATATGCGCCTCCCGCGCGTATGTGGGTCAGGCCCTGATCGGAGTTTGCACCTCTGATCCGGGCCGCTTTGTGTAGGTTGGAAATGAAAAGAACGCTTGGCGTCTGTGGGTTGCATCCCGCGCTAGACTGCGGGCCACAGAATCCAAGCGTTCTTCCCTCTAGCCGGTCCTGCGTGATTATCGCCTCATGATTGGGTGCAACGCCGCTCACGAGACAACCACCAGAGACAAGTTCATTGTACTCCTGACGGCGCGGCGTGTCAATCATCCCATCTTCTCCCATGCGGCGCGGATGTTCCGACAAGATGCCGCGAAAGCCGGATACATACTTCCTGGTATGCCCTTCAGGGAGTAGTCGCGGCCTGTCGCGGTCAGGATTTCCCCGAACTTCGCGGGCTTTTGCATATAGTTGCCGTCGGCGCTGCGCACGTCGGCGTACCGAGCGATATACATCTGCTCGCGCGGACTGCCGCCCAGAGCGTGCACAGGCCATCCCGCAAACTCGCCAATCATGACTTCCGTTGCGCCGTGGCTTGTCGGCACGCTGTAGCCCAGCCGCACTTGCCTGCCGCCAATCGCGCGCGGCAGCCGAGAGATAATCCCGTGAACCTTCGGCACGATGATCACGGCCTCGCTCACGTCTTGGGCGATGTCTTCTGCCCATTCGAGGACTTCGGATAGTTTGTCTTCGTCCTCCAGATCGGGCACGGTTGCCAGCGCTGGCAGGTGTTCCGCGATGGCATCTCGATAGGCACGGTAAAGGCGTTGGCGTTCTTCGCTTTGTGCCTCATTGAACTCTCTGTACTTCTGGTCTACAAAGTAAGGCCGGAAGTACACGTAACCCGGCAGTTGCGCGCCATACTCATAGCCAGCATCCATCGCGATCTGCGCAAATCGTTTCTGACGCGCCGCGCAATAGATGAGCGTGGGCATGGTCACAGCGTCAACTCCCAGCAGTTCAACAGCCGCCCCGTCTTCGTCGTCTCGACGCGCACGAGCACGAAGCCGCGCCATGCGTACCAAAAATTGCTCGGCAGGTCCACCGGGCATTTCGCGAACAAACATCGCGCACCGGGAACGCGGCGCAGCACGGTGAGCATTTCGCTACCCGCGCCGCGTCGCGTCGCGATGATTTCGCGGATGGTAAGTTGCCCATCGCGCCGTAAATGCCAGTGACACATGCCGCCGTCGATGAGCAGCAATTCCCCACGTTGTGCAGATTCGTACAACGTCTCAAAGATCATCGTCGCGCCTCGGCCTCAATCTGCGCTCGGTAGTAGTACACGCGCCGCCCTGGTCCACGTCGCGTCAGCCAGCCGCGCATGTCGGCACGACGCTTCACGGTGCTGACCACGACGCCCAGCGCGTGTGCCGCTTCTTCGATGGTCAGCCATTCCTCACGCTGGAAGTCGGGCCAGGGACCATCGGCATCCACCTGACGCCAGCCGTAGGAAATATCCGGCGCGCTGACCGAAAAGCCCAGCGCGTTCTCCACGATGATACGCACCCGCTCCGCCCTGCACTGGCGCAGATCGGGGTGCGCTTTGAGGTAGCGGTAGATGAGCGTGGCCCGCGTCGGCTGCTTCATGCCCAGCTTGCGCATGAGCTTTTGCACGTAGCGACGTGTCAGGAGCAGGCCGTCGCGCGCCATCGCCTTCACCGCCGCTTCAGGCGTGAGGCGCTTGTCCTTGTGCGCCACCAGCCATTGCACGGCCTGCTCCTTCGTGCCAAAGCGGCGCGTGGCGTTGTGCTGCTTCACGCTGGGCAGGTACACGTACCACACCCGATTGCGCTGCACGCCCACAACCTTGCCCTCCGAAGCCAGCTTTTTGATGGTGTATGGCTGGTAGCCAGTCAGTTGCGCCGCTTCACGGGCGCGCACGTACACACGCCCGTTGTGTCGCCATTCGACGGGGTAGTTGCTGTAAGGTGTGCTCATGTCATGCAATATCCTGATTCGCAGCCGTCGTCCTCGAAAAGCGGAAGCTGATCCGATGTTGCCTCATCTAGCGGCTTGACGAATCGGTGCATATACAGCGGCGGCTGACCCCGGTTCACGCGCCAGTCGTTGATGTGCTTCTCCAAAGCCACAGCTTTATCGAATAGGTCGGGGCGTTTGGTCTTCAATTCAAGCCATTCCCCAGCGCGCTTGAATGGGCAGAAGTAACATGAAGACTTCGGTGGAACCGGCAGTCCCTCCCGATACACGATGTTGAAGCAATCCTGCCGGGATAGACGCAGGTCGAGCAATGGATATTCACGCTTACGCCAAAAGCCCAACCTGCGCGGCTTCTTTCCGTTCCCGTGCTGGTCGTGCCAGTCGGTATCGCGAGCGCGTGTGAACTCGTCTAAGCTGATGCCCAGCCCGACAATGGCGTGCGTTACATTCTGCTTGCGAAGCCACTTGTCTACGACAAGCACCTTGAAGTCTTCGGTGCAATTGCGGTTGCCCGGCATACCGTTAGGGAAGCGGGCCGGGATGTTGAATCCCGGCGTGCGCGTAAGGCGTTGCACAAGCGTGTCGGTCGAGCCGTCGCGCCGCGTGCGCTGCACCTCGATAAGATTTAGCCCGTGCGCATCGGCGTATGGTCTGGTGTACTGCTCGATATAGGCCAGCGTTTCGGGGTTCTCGCTGTCGGCACCGACGTTAGAGAACACGAAGGCGTCGTACTGGAGTCTGCCTTGTGCAGCCAACACAAGCGCGGCGGTCGATTGCACCCCGCCGCCGAACGAAAAGATACGCATGTGTTTCTCGCTCACCCCCACACCCCCTCGTCGTCTACGGGCGCATTGTGCGCCATGCGCGCAAGGACCAGGGCGGAGCACAGGGACAGGATCAGCCACAGGGTCAGAATGGTCATCAATACTCTCCCCGCCTCGCCATCTTGCGGCGTACGGCCACGCGGTCACAAATGGCCTTCATGGCCGCCCGGTCGCAGAACGTGGCCTGCACCGTCGCGCTGAAGACGTGCCGATGCACGCGGTAGCGCACAATCTCGCAGCGCTGTCGGGCGATGAGCACCTCGTCGGCCACAATGCCCAGGTCCACGTCGCACATATTGCGCCACACATGGGTCGCTGCCAGATCAGTCGCGTCACGCATTGCCACACTCCTTGTTGTGCCGGTGGAACTTGATGAGTTGCTCGAACGCCTCGACCTGCTTGATGCAGCCGTTCGCCACATCCGGCAGTCCGGTTTCGGCATACACGGCGCTCATGCCCGTGCCGATGTCGGCCAGGGTGCGCCGCATCACCTCAAGCTGAAAGAGCGCGTTGCTCACGTAGGCTGTGGCGCTCTCTTGCGCCGTGGGTCTGCCGTCGTCGCTCTCTGGGCTGTTTGCCATGTCACGCCCCCATGCTGCGCTGAAAGCGCCGGATAGCCACACTCAGGCTGTCCATGTCGGGGGAGGGGGGGGAAACATCGAGCATCACCGGCTCGACCTTGAGGATGTGCTTGCGGGGCGCTGGCTGAGGCTGTGGTTTGTCCTGCCAGTATTCGTCCACGTGGATCACGTCCACACTGTTCAGGTCGCCGCACACGCAGCACGTTTCATGCTCGTCGGCAAACTTCTGCCAGACGTAGGGCCAGCCAAGATTCCGGTGGCACTCGTCGCACAGGGCGAGATGAATGTCTTCGTCGGTAACGTACACGGAGACGGTCGTCGGAGTGGGTAACATCGGTAAATCCTTTCGGTAAGCGCAATAGGACGAAGCGCGTCAGGCGGCAGTCTCTGCCTGGTTGGCCGGGTTTAGGGCGCGAGCCATGCTCAGGAGCACGTCAAGGTTCAGGAACACGTGCTCCGCCTTGCGGAAGCTACGCACCACCTCCCAGCCGTCCTTTTCCAGCCATGCGCGCCCATCGCGCCACCGCAACCGCAACTGCTCGGCGCTTTCCTTGTGCAGCAGCGTGGCGAAGTCCATGAGGCGTTTCAGAGCGCGCTGTTCCTCAAAATGCTTCAGGCGCGACTCGACGGGTCGCCGCCCCACAACGGTGCGGCGCACCATAGCGGGCAGATTGGCCCACCAGGACGCGACGGTAGACGGGTGGTACATGGGACCACTGCTCGTCCTCTTGGCGGACGAGAGCGGAAAGCGCTGGCGCAGCTTGCGGAACGTGTCAGAGGAGATACCGTAAGCCGCACAAACCTGCGTGGGGTGCATCAGATGGGACATGGGCAACTCCTTCCAGGAATGACCTGACAACACTACTTCGAGGCGGGTGCGTCCGGGGCGGGCGCGAGCCGGTATTCGTTCACAATGACCAGTCCGTTTTCCGCCAGCCAGCGGTACAGCGTGTTCTTGCTGCGCCCCAGGCCGATGACGGCGGCGCGCTCAATCGTCTCGTACTCGTTCAAGACTTTCTGCACCTTCTCCGCCGTCAGTTCCGTCGCCTTCCGACGACTCTTGTGATGAACTCCCATAGCCATACCCTTTCTGTCCTTTTTGGTGTATAGTAGATACAGAAACCTGAACACAAAGGACCATACATATTATGGTCCACTTTGCTTATTGTGTCAACTGGCTAAGGGGGTAGAATTGGACCTGATCGTGACAAGAGCAAACGACTGCACGCTACATGCACAAGCGAGGCACATGATCGGAGAACGGCTATTGGGGGCGCTACATGCGCGGGGGGTGAATCAGGCGGAACTGGCGCAGCGGGATTGTTGAGGCGCGACGCGACGCGCGATAGGCGCGTGATAGGGATTAGGCGAGGCGAAATCGGAGGTGAGCATGAGCGACGAAACGAGCGACGGGGGCGCGGGACGATGACGCGAGGCGGGAACGCTACGGTTGATTTTGCCGCGCTGACGCGGTATAATGAGGGTGCGAATGAAGCCCCAGCGGTGCGACTAACACCCTGGGGCATGAGCAAACCTATCAGGAGGTTCGCTGTGTCTGATCATACTCCCGAACTACCTCAGAAGCAATGTCACAAATGCGGCCACCCGCGTCCATTGAAGGGTAAATGTCCTGAATGCGTGCGGCGCTACTCAGTAGCGTATTATGCGGCAAACACCGAACTACTCCGACAGAAGACGCAGGAATGGCGAAAGCGAAACCCTGAGCATATCCGTGAATACCAATCGGATTATCACGCCGCGAATCGAGAAGAATTAACCGCTCGGATGCGAACGCGCGCGCGCGAACGGCGGGCGCTAGACCCTGAAACTAATAGGCAGAAGTGCCGCGAATGGCGCGCTCAAAACGTCGAGCAGGCGCGGGCGCGTGATCGTGCTCGCTATTTCGCAAACCCTGAGCGACGCAAATATCATCCACCAAAGGATCGTGACGCGGCGCGGATGCGGTCGCGCAAATGGAAGCACGAGCACAAGGCTCTCGTCAACGTCGATACGATCCGGCGGCGCGCAACGAAGCGCAACCTCCCCTCATCCTTTTCTGTAGCCGACTGGCATCGTTGTCTTGCCTACTGGAATGACCGCTGCGCTATTTGCGGGCGTCCGGTAGGACTATGGCACACCCTAGCCCAAGAACACTGGATACCCATTTGCGATCCGCGCCCTGACAATCCAGGCACGGTCGTAACGAATATCCTGCCGATGTGCCACGCGAGACGTGACGGCGACGGCGGTTGCAATAACAGCAAATGGCGTCGCGATCCGATTGTGTGGCTCAATGAAAAGCTGGGGCCGCGTAAAGCGAAACGAAAGTTGGCAGAAATCGAAACGTACTTCGCGTGGGTGAGCGCACAGGAGTAACTATGGCGCGTGGTGGCAACCGTTGCAAGCATCGCCCGGTACGCTACGAGTTCCTCGAAGCGCTCGTATCGTTCGCAGAGGAACGGCACGGTAGCGTGCCGACGCACTACGGATGGTGGCAATACCTGCACGAACTCGGCTACACGCTGGCGTGGTCATCGTTCCGTACGCATACGGCGAAGCTGGAGCGCGAGGGCTTAATCCGTTTCGACCACAACGTTATCGTCCTGACCGATGGTTACTTTGAATATCAACGACGTGTCGAAGAACTCCCCGTTCAATCTAGTCTGTTCTCCGTTTTTGCCCTTTCGCCAGCATAGCGCCCGCTGAATCGGCGGCTCCAAACGCCCGGCAATTCGTGCTACTGTCACCGTAGCGACGAGTGCGCCGGGCGATTTTCGTTTTCCTAGCACGGGATGCTTTCGCAGGACCAGCTCAACCCCGCCAAATCCTGCCGCGCCACGTCGCGCCGCCGCCGCCTGCTCACACACGTAGGTAACGATGGGGCGCAGTCAACCCGGACGGGAGTGCGGCGCGATGCGGGTAACGGGGCGACGTAACGCGGGACGAGAGGCGGACTATCGGTGTGGATGCACCGTTGATAGCACAAATCGGATTGATTGACTGGGCGGCCTTTGGTGCATTTATCAAGGACGTGGGCGGCTACTTCGTTATAGCCGCTATTGCCCTTGTGGTGAGCTGGAGGCTTATCCGGTTGAACGAAGCCCAGGCGAAACGAGCCGCCGATATGAATGAAGCCCAGGCGAAGCGCGCTTCCGATGCACAGGAGCGCGCGCTTGCTGTTCAGGAGAGTCTCACTAAAGCCATCGTCGTCGTTACGCGCACGGGCGAGCAACTCAGTGCGCAGGCGGACCAGCATCGCGAACGCATCGACCGCCTCGAAGGGGTAATCGCCGCGCTGGCGCAGTTGGTCGAAGTCTCCAACCGGAAGCAGGGCGAATACAACGAGCAATTGAGCGCCGAAACGCGGGCGTCGTTCGAGAACGCGATTGCGCAGATGAAAGGCGCGGGCGAGCGCATCGACGCGCGGATTACGAAGTCGGAGGCTGTCACAGGAGCGGCCATCTCTGGCGTGCAGACGACCGTCACGCAATCGCACGCCCAGCAGACGGAGCAACTACAAATGGCGTTCGATGAACTGAGTAAAAAGGTCGAGGTTAATGGGAAGGCGACGCGCGACAAATTGGAACCCATCAACGAACAACTCAAGGAAATTCGCGAGACGCTAACGACGCTCAGTCAGAACCGGGTGATTGATGCCCAGGCCGTTACTGCGCTTATCAGCAAGGTTGACGGCTTGTCCGAGTCATTCGCGCATCTGTCCGAAGATTTCGCGGCGCACGCTACGCCGCCTGCGCCCGCTACGCCGCCCGTTACGCCCGACCCGCTCGCCGTGACGACGAAGCACGCGACGGGCACGCTGCCCGCGCTGCCGGACGATGCGCCGGACGCGAAGCGCGACGCGGAGGCGACGTGACGGCGTTTCCAGAGATATTCCCGACTAGCGGAATTGCCGGGAATGATGCTATAATAGGCATATCAACCTTCACTCGAAAGAGGTGCGATATGCCTAAGCGAATTCTCGATTGGCCGTCTGTGGACAAAAGCGATTGGGGCAAGAGGCCAGACGCGGCCATTGCCCGCGAGTTGGGCGTAGACACGTCCGTTATAGCCTACTGGCGCAAGCTTTCAGGCATCCCGGTTTACAACGTCAATACGGAGCGCGAGCAGAAGTTTGCGGAAGGGCTTCACTGGTGCTCAAAGTGCCAGCGATATTTGCCAGTGGAAAACTTCGGCAAATGGAGCAAGGGGCGATTTGGTCTAAAGACCCATTGCTTTGATTGCCGGAAACGCTACAGCGCTGACAATGCAGAGACGATTAAGGCCGCGAAGCATGAGCAGTATCTGCGAACAAAAGACCGGGACGCTGAACAAAGGAAGGCGTACCGTGTCGCTAATGCGGGAAAAATGAGCGAGTACATGAAGCGTCGGCTTGAGGAATTAAGGCTCCCTCTCGTTGAAATGGCGGGCGGGGCTTGCCAGCGTTGCGGGTACTCAGAATTCACGAGCGGGCTTGCCTTTCACCATGTCGATCCAAGGTTAAAGGACACGGCTCCCACGAAGGCGATTATGAGCGGCAATGCTCAACGGACATATGCCGAACTTGATAAGTGCGTGTTGCTCTGCATGAATTGCCACCAATCCTTTCACTCTGGCAGATGGACCGGTGAATTCGTGAAGCGCGAGGGCCTGGGATGGACACTAAAAAAGTGAAGGTCGATAAAGAGGTTGTCACTTTTTTGTGCTCCATGCCGTCGATACAGTCGGCGATCCGCATATCAGGCACCGGCGACGGGATGCGGATACAACTCGACATCCCTGAGACGGAAATGCCGAACGCGGTACGCCTCATCGCGTGGCGCGAACGTGTGTTACGAGTAACGGTGCAGGACGATGGCGACGAAGCGGACTAACGCGCCGCGCGGGCGCAAGACGAAGTACACAGAGGACACGCTTGCGGCCATCGAGAAGGCGTTGAAGCTCGGCATGACGCGACGCGACTCGTGCGTTTACGGCGGAATTGATGACTCGACGTTCTGCGATTGGATGAACGACCGGCCCGAATTTAACGAACTCGTACAAAAAGCGGAGACGTACGCGAAGCTGTCGCGTGTCGAACGTATCGAGAAAGCGGGCAAGAAGGGCACGTGGCAGGCCGATGCGTGGATGCTGGAGCGCAAGTACGCGAACGAGTTCGCGCAACGGCTCGTCGTACAGGTCACTCCAGAGGACGCGGCGCTGCTGAAGCAACTCGGATTGTCACCCTCCGAAGCATGGGCGGCGCTCATGCAACAGGCCCGCGAAACGATGAACAAACCATGAACACGGGAAATTACTTCCGACTTTTGAGGGCATCAGAAATGACGGATGGCGCTACCAGGAGAAAAACGCCCGATATGACTGGTAAAGCTACATATGATTATCGGGCTAAGACAGGCGTTCTATGACGCTCGACGCGACGACGCTCGCCCGCGATACGCTCCGCCGCCTGAAGGTGCTGCCGCCTTCGGACGATACGGCGCGCGCCGATACGTCGTTGTTCGCGCCGTTCCCTGGCCCGCAAGTCGCGGCGTATGAGTCTCAGGCGGATGAGCTGTTCTTCGGCGGCGCAGCGGGCGGCGGGAAAAGTTTCCTGTTGCTCGGTCTGGCACTCACAGCGCACCGACAAAGCATCATCTTCCGGCGCGAGCACGTCCAGGTCAAGGCGCTGGAGGAAGAGAGCCGTAAAATGTTGAGCGGCACGGCGGCGCGCTACAACGGTCAGGACCATTTCTGGCGCGGCATCCCCGGCGACCGGATGCTGGAGTTCGGCGGCGTGCCGTATGAGTGGAACGTTGACCGCTACCAGGGACGCCCGCACGACCTGCTCGGCTTCGATGAGATCACAACCTTTACGGAGTATCAATATCGGTTCCTCTCCGCATGGAACCGCACGACGATACCCGACCAGCGCTGCCGCATCGTCGCGACGGGCAATCCGCCGGTTGACAGTGAGGGCGAATGGGTGATCCGGTATTGGGCCCCTTGGCTCGACCCGCAGCACCCTAACCCCGCCAAGCCGGGGGAGCTGCGCTGGTTTGCGCGCATCGGTGACAAAGACGTTGAAGTTCCAGACGCAACGCCGATTGAGCACGACGGCAAGCGTATCACGCCGCGCTCTCGCACGTTCATTCCGGCGCGTGTCGAGGACAACCCGCTGCACATGGCGACGGGTTACGATGTGGTGCTGGACAGTCTGCCGGAGCCGCTACGTAGCGCGCTACGGGAGGGCAATTTTAACGCCGTGCGTATTGACGACCCGTGGCAAGTCATACCGACAGCCTGGGCACAGGCGGCAATGAAGCGTTGGGAGCAAAGCGAGCCACCTGACCTGAAAATGATCGCCGTCGGGTGCGACATTGCGCGGGGCGGTAAAGACAAGACTGCCATCGCCCCGCGTCGCGGCAACTGGTTTGAGGAGATACGCACGTATCCTGGTCTCCAGACGCCTGATGGCGCTTCGGCGGCGCGTTATATCGCCGAAGCGGTCGAGGACGATGCAGAGGTCGTCATAGACGCAATTGGCATCGGAGCGGCGGCGCTCGATGCAGCGCAAGCGCTCGGTCTGCGGGTAACTGCCTTTAACGCGGGCGCGGCCAGCACAGGGAAGGATAAAAGCGGGCGATATGGCTTTGCCAATCAGCGCGCGGAGATGTACTGGCGTTTCCGTGAAGGGCTTGATCCGGCCAGCGGAGAAGATATAGCCCTACCGAATGACCGTGAACTACTGGCGGACCTATGCGCTGCCCGTTTCAAAGTGGTAGGCGCGAAGTATCAGATTGAACCGAAAGACGACATCAAGGCCCGTATTGGCCGTTCGCCGGATAAGGGCGATGCGGTCGTCATGGGCTGGCACGGCGGGACGTACAACCCAGGGAGAGGCATATTATGACTATCGTTCCGACTCCGACCACGGCAGAGTTTCCGCCCGCTATCGTCGAGACGACCGTTTCCATCTCGTCGGGCGGCACGGCTTCGGGTTTTTTCGACACCAACGGCATGTGCATCGTCGCGGTGAAAATGCCCGCCGCGTGGACCGCCGCGACGCTCGGCATCGAATCGAACGCCGATGCGGCGACGACCTCGACGGTCAAACCAGTCTATGACGTAGATCAGGCGACGGCTACGCTGTATACCGTGCCGGTGACGACGGGCGGGCACCATCCGGTGAAGGCGATGGAATCGCTTGGCGTACGCTACGCGCGGTTCGTTAGCGGGCACTCGACGACCAGCGTCGCACAGGGCGGGGCGCGCATTATTACGGTGGTACTGAGGTACTTCTGATGTTCAACTGGCTACGCAAGGCGGTTTCGGTCGTCGCGACGCGCCTCCCGGCATGGGATACGCCGACGTATGTCTCGCAGAACTTCGAGACATACGTCGCCGAAGGTATGGCGCGCAACGAGGTTATCTATGCCTGTCTCCAGGCGTGGTCCGCAACCGCATCGGCTGTGACGTGCCGCGTGTACACGAAGCGCGGCGACGTGGAAGTCGAGCGTGGCGAACTGGTCGACCTGCTGCGCAACCCGAACCCGGAAATGACCGAGTCGGACTTTTTGAGTTTGACTATCGTCTATCTCAAACTGGCCGGGGCGGCGTTTTGGGAAAAGCAAATCGACAACACGGGGCGCGTGATTGCCCTGTGGCCGATGCGCCCGGACAAGGTGAAGATAAAGCCCGCGCCGACAGGCGGCGTCGCGGCGTACATCTTCACGACGCCCGACGGCACGGACAACGTTATCCCCGCCGAGCGCGTGCTGGCGTTCTGGATGCACGACCCGCGCGACATCTACAAAGCGATTTCGCCGCTATCCGTTACGGCGCGCACGGGCGACGTGGACAACAACGCGACGGATTTCATCAAGGTCTTTTGGGAGCGCGGCGCGTCGCCGCTCGGCACGCTCAATTACAAGGGGCGCGTCAATGACGATCTCGTCGCGCGCATCCGGCGGCGCTGGGCGGAGCGTTACGGCGGCTTTAACAAGTGGTTTGAGCCTGCCGTGCTTGACGAGGACGTGACGTACAACCGCATTGGCCTGACGATGGCCGAGATGGACTTCTCTAACCTCGACTGGCGCAACGAAGCGCGTATCTGCATGGCGCTGCGCGTGCCGCCGGTACTGGTTGGTACGTTGCTGGGCATCACCCGCTCCACGTACTCGAATTACGAACAGGCGCGCCTCGCGTGGTCGCAGGACGACGTGTTGCCCGTCTACAAGTTCATCGCGCAACGCTTGAGCAAGCTCGCGGCGGACTTTGGCGAGGACGTGTACGTGTGGTGCGACACATCCGAATTGCCCGCCTTCCAGCAAAACGAAGATGCGAAATTCACGCGCGCCGTCACGGGCTGGAACGACGGTATGCTGACCCTGAATGAAGCGCGCGAGACGGCGGGCTACGAGCTGTTGCCGGAAGAAGAAGGCAAGGTATTCAAGCGCTCGTTTGGCGACCAGATGACCGACGCGCTGGGTGAACCGGCGATTGAGCCGGAAGAACCCGAAGCGGCGACCGACGATCTCATCCCGCCCGATACGACGGCGACCGAGGAGGAGGTCGCGGCGGCGAAAGCGTGGCTGAGGGTGCGTTACGGGATTGTGCCGAAACCGCTAAACGGCAATGGCGCAAAGGAGCTTGCTCATGCCTGACCGTACCGACGCGTTGCGCCGCCTCGCGGCGTTTGCGAAAGAGCAGCTACAAGCGCCCGTGCGCCAGTATTTCATCGACGCGGCGCGCCTGCGCGAACGACCGGGGCCGTTCACGGGCCTGCGCTTGCGCGGCTTGCGCAGCGTGCTCGCGGATGATCTGGTGCTGCGCCTGGAGCGGCTTATGGCCGACGCGGCGCTCATCGCGACGGACGGCAACCCGCTATCGCCCGCACAGCGCGACAGTCTGATCCAGCGTTTCGAGACGCAGGCGCAGTACATGCGCGCATTCGTGGCGCAAATCGACCGTATCTCAGAGCCGCAAGCGCTGGCGCGCGTGGCGTCGTATACGAGCGCTATCGTGCAGGTGACGCCCAACGTGGAGACGGCGACGCTGCGCCTGCCGTACCGGCCCGGCGACCGGCGGCTGGCGTGCAAAGGCTACTGCAAGTGCCATCTCGACGTGCGCGCGCTCGCGCCGGGCGATTGGGATGTGTACTGGGTGCTCGATCCCGTCGCCGAGCATTGCGACGACTGCCTGCAACTGGCCGCGACGTGGACGCCCTTGAAGATACGCGACGGGGAGATTACGAAGGGCGTCGAGGTCGGGCCGGAAGAATTAAAGATGCTAAAGGTCGCGCTGGGTCTGGCATTGCGAGGGGCGGCATGAGCGAAAGCAAAGCGCAGCGCGCCACGAAAGCGCGCGAGTTCACGCCGACGACCGTCGCGCCGAGCGAAGCGACGCTGCAAGCCATCCTGGATGAATTGCGCGCTATCTCGCAGGAATTGCGGGCTATGCGCGAAGGGCGGGCGGAACTGGAAGAGGCGATAGCGCGGGGCGTGCGCTGGGCAATTGGAGGGCGGGCGAATGGCAACGGGCAATGAGGCACGGCGCGACATCCGGCCCGGCAAGCGCACGCCAGCGCTGGACTATCCGCGCGTTATCGAGGGGGCGACGATGGAATACAAGGCGGTAGCGGGCGCGACGGTCAGCGTGAATGAGCGCGTCGTCGTGGGCATTGCATCCGTGTTCGGGAACGTGGACGACGGCGGCGACCGCGTTCACCCCGGCGCGTTTACGAAAACCATCCAGGAGCGCGCGGGGCGTATCCGCGTGCTCTGGCAGCACAACACGAGTGAGCCGCCGACAGCGGTCGTCAAGGCGCTGCGGGAAGTCAGCCGGGATGAATTGCCCGCTGACTTGCGCGCGCGGACGCCTGACGCATCCGGGGCGCTCCTCGTAGAACGCGAGTACCTCGATACGCCGCGCGGAAACGAAGTACTGGCAGGTATCAAGGCAGGGGCCGTGACCGAAATGAGTTTCGGGTATGACGTGCCCAAAGGGAAAGCGGATTTCGAGACTTCGGACGCGAAGACGATCCGCAACCTGCGCGAAGTCCGGCTGTGGGAGTTGTCCGATGTGTTGTGGGGGATGAACCCCGCAACGCGGGCCGCGAAGTCGATGGAGTCGGGTTGGGGCTATGACTCACTCAATCACTTGATGAGCCTGTCGGACATGCTCAAACTGCTGGAAGCCGGGCAGGGGCTATCACCGGACGATCTCGCTGCGGTGCAGCGGGTCGTGTCACTGTTGGGCGCTATGCTCAATTCTGAGCCGGGGGAGGCGGAAGAGCCAAAAAGCCGCACGGCGGAGCCGCCCCCCTCACTGGATGGCATGTTGGCCCGACTGGCAATCGCAGAAAAGGAACTCCAGGTGTATCAGGGGAGGGCGAAATGAACGCCAATGCACTGCGGGGCCAGCTTGCCGCAAAGCTTAAGGAAGCGAAAGAGCTGACCGCCAAGTATGCCGACGGCAACATGCCGACCGAGGATCGTGATCGCGTCGCCGTGCTCATGAATGAGTTCGACGACATCAAGTCGCAACTGGACATGGCCGACCGCCTGAGCGCGGCGGACCAGTTCGCCGCGACGCCACAGCAGCCCGTCTCGCTGAAGTGGCAGCAGTCCCAGCCCGGCGAAGGCGACGTGCCGTTCGACGGCAAGGCCTTCCGCACGCTGGAAGTCAAGACGCCGTTTGGCACGAAGGCCGTCGAATACAACGTCCCGATTGCCGTGCAGAGCAAGGGCTACGCCCCGGCGTTTGACGCCTATCTGCGCAAGGGCTATCAGGACTTGGGGCCGAACGACCGCAAGGCGCTCTCCGAGGGCACGGACAGCGCGGGCGGGTTCCTGGTTCCTGAAGACTATCAGGCGGAACTCATCAAGAAAATCGCGACGATGGCCGTCATGCGCAGCATTTGCCGCGTCATGAACACGGGCCGTGACATCGTGAAAATCCCGCGCATCAAGTACACGACCGATGACCTGTACACGTCTGGCGTGCGCCTGACCTGGACGGGTGAAATCCCGGCGTCTGCAACGACGCACCGTGTCACCGATCCGGTGTTCGGTATGCTGTCCATCCCGGTTCATACCGCGATGGCGTCGCTGCCCGTCTACAACGACCTCCTGGAAGACAACGCGGTTAACCTCCAGGGTTATATCGCGGGTCTCATGGGCGAGGCGTTCGCGGTTGGTGAGGATAACTGCTTCATCAACGGGACCGGCGTCGCGCAACCGCTCGGCATCCTGACTAACGTCGACGTGTCCGGAGAGGGCGTGACGAGCATCGCGTCGGGCAGCACGTCCAGCCCGTACTTCACCTATGCGGGCCTGACCAACCTGTACACCGGTCTCCCCGCGCAGTATGAGCCAAACGCGCGCTTCCTGGCCTCGAAGGCCACCTACGGTTACATCCGGCAGGTTGTCACGGCGACGGTTGGCGAACCGCTGTGGCAGGTGTTCGCGCAGGACGGCGGGCTGGGCGCTACGCCTAGCCAGTTGTTCGGGTTCCCGCGCATGGTGAGCGACCTCATGCCCAGCGCCGTAACGGCCAGCAACTACGCGCTGTTGTTCGGGGACTTCAGCGGCTATCTGATCGTCGACCGCGTGGGCCTGAGCGTGCAGCGCTTGAGCGAAATCTACGCCGAGACGAATACGGTGCTGTTCCTGGCCCGGCGTCGCGTCGGCGGACAGGTTATCGCGCCCTGGCAGTTCCGCGTCTCGAAGACGGCGTAATCCATCCTAGTTCATGATGGGCCGTGCGCCACACGGCCCGGAGATCGTAAACGGAGGATCACATGGCAAATCAGATGCATCTCACGGCGGCAGTTCTCGTTTATCCGGCAGTCATCACGACTTCTGCGGACGGGTCTGCGGTCGATCTCTCTGCATTTCACAACCGACGCAACTACAAGGCGGTCCTGACAGTTGCATCGCAGGCCGGAACGTCGCCCAGCGCGACGGTCAAAATCCAGGAATCGTCCACCACGACGGCGGCGGACTTCACCGACATCACGGGCGCGGCGTTTACCGCCGTAACGACGACCGGCACGGCGACCGAAACGATCCACTTCAAAACGATCAAGCGCTACGTGCGCGCCGTGACGACGCTCACCGCCAACACGACGCAGAGCGTTGTCTCGGCAATTCTGATCGGTGAGGAGCGGATTTTCTGATATGGCGACAGTATTCTGGGCTGCACTGCTGGAACGTAGCGTACCGGAACACGGCGCGTTGTCGCTCATGGCAGTCGCTTCGCACTGTGGCAAAAACGGGTATCGTCAACTTGGATTGTCTTACATGCGGACGGACGCTGCCCGGAATACGCTCATCGCTAAATTCCGCGAGGTCGCACACGACCCGAATGACGTGCTGGTCATGCTCGACTGTGACCACCGGCACCCGATGGATATCGTCGAGCGCCTCGTCTCGCACGGGCCGGAGATTGGCGTCGTCGGCGCGCAGGCGCATCGGCGCGGCTCCCCGTTTGATATGTGCGCATTCGTGCGTGTCGGACAGCAGCTTCACACGCTGGGCGAATGGCCTCCCGACTCACTCATCCCCGTCGCCATCGTCGGAACGGGCGCAATCGCCATCCGCCGCTGGGTATTCGACCAGCTCGACGCGGCAGGCTTCCCGCAGCCGTTCTTTCGTTACGTGTACACCGACGGCGGACTGAACATGCCGTCGGAGGACATCTTCTTCGGCCTCATCTGCGAGCAAGCGGGCATTCCGCATCACGTCGACACGGGCTGCGTGACGCCGCACCTGATCGTGAATGAGATCGATCAATCGTCCTGGGAACAATGGCGGCGCGAGCACGCCGAACGCATGCGCTATATCGAAATGGACGAAAACGGCAACGTCGTCGGAGAGAAGGGCGTCGGCGCTGCGCCAGCGGAGCGCGACGGCGAGCCGGGCCTTATCTCTATCGTCCTGCCCACGACCGGACGGCGCGACATGGCGCTAGACGGCCTGCGCGGCCTGCTAGCGACGACGTACACATTCCCGGTTGAATACGTGGTCGTCGTCGACCATGACGAGGACAGCTACGTCGCCATCGACGAACTACTCGCCAGCGCGGGCGTGCGCTACGTCATGGATTACAGCGACGAGTATCGCGGGCACGCGGCGGCATGGAACCGGGGGCTGGAACTCTCGCATGGCGAGTTTATCGTCTTTGCGGCGGACGATCTCGAATGGGGAGAGGGTTGGCTGACCGAAGCAATGCAGGTCATGCGGGAACGGCACGACGGGTATGGGCTGGTCGCGTTCAACGACGGCCACCACGACGGGCGCAAGCTGGGCACGCACTACCTGCTCAGTCGGTCGTTCATCATCGACCATCTCGGCGGGCGGTTGTCCTGGGAGTGCTACAAATCGCAGTACGTCGACATGGAAGTCAACGAGCGTGCGAAGCGCGTCGGGCGCTACGCCTGGGCGGAGAAGGCGCGCGTAACGCACCAGCACTGGATGTTCGGCACGCGCGGGAAGGACGAAACCGACGCGCGCAACGAGGCGGCGGACGCCGAGTCGAAGGCGGCGTATCTGGCGCGGCTGGAGGCGGGCTTCCCCGACGACTATCCGCCGGTCATCGTGCGGGCGAACGGGCGCGTGAAGGAGACGGCGTAACGTGTTTCGCGTGACGTGGACGTATACGGGACGGGGCGATTTGGCATCTGCTGCGCGCTGGTTTGAGCGCCTCAATCCGTATGCGTTGCAACGGGCGCGCGAGCGCGTGCGGCCCATCGTGCGACTGATGATGGACCAGCTTCATACGCCAGCCGGGCCGGTCGTGTACCCGATCCGCTGGGCAAGCGAGCGCCAGCGCCGCGCGTACTTTGCCACGAACGGCTTCGGGCGCGGTATCCCGTCGGTACGCACGAACCGGCTGGTGAATACCTGGACAGACATGATCCTGATCCGCGACGGCGAACTGACCGTCACGGCGCAGAACGGCGTACCGTACCGCGAGTACGTGACCGGCGACAAACAGCAGCCGTTCCACGAGCGCACGGGCTGGTATGACGACGCGCAGGTGACGACGTTCTATGGCGGGCTGATGGCCGAGGCGATGCGGGCGGAATGGTCGGTCATGTGGAGCGAACGATGAGCAGCTACGCCACGCTACAGGGTTGCCGGGACCAGCTCGACGTATCGACGACGAACGTCGTAGACGACGCCATCGTCGCGGCGCTCATCGAGCAGGCGTCGACGCAGATTGACGCCTACGCGGGGCGCTCGTTTCAGGAGATATACGCCACGCGCACGTTTCCTGTGCAGGTCGGCGGGCGAACGGCGTATCTCGATAACAAGAACCTGCTTGCGGCGGTGACGGTAAAGAACGCCGATACGCCGACGCGCACGACCATCGACGCGGCGGACTACACGCTGCTACCCGAAGACGGCCCGCCGTACGACGCCATACTGCTTGACGATGACGTGTACTGGCTGGCACCGACCGACGAGGGCGTATACGACGATCCCGACCTCTTGCATCCCTGGAAGTATTCGCGCTACGGCTGGGCGCGGACGGGCGTGCAGATTGCGGGCAAATGGGGCTATCACAGCGACTACGCGCGCGCGTGGCGCGCATCGGGCCTGACGGTATCGGTCGGCATTACGGACAGCGCGACGACGCTGGACCTGTCCGCCGCAGCGGGTACGGCGCTCGACGTGGGCTGCGTCCTGCGCGTGACGAGCGGCGCGAATGTGGAATACATGCTCGTCGAGGGGCCGGTCGTGGGGACCGCAGCGGCGACGGCGCTCACCGTACGGCGCGGGTACGCGGGCAGTACGGCGGTCGCGCATCTCGCGACGACGGCCATCTACCGCTTCTGGCCGGAGCCGACGGTCGTGCTGGCGACGCAACTACTCGTCGCGGCGCTGTACGCGGCGCGGCAGAACCCGTCCGGCGACAGGCTGGTCATCGAGGGGCTAGGCGCGGTGCAGATACCGTCGGGGATGCCGATCAAGGTGAAAACGCTCATGGAACCGTATCGGCGAGGCATCTATGGGAGTTAAAGCGGACCTGCTCGACCGCGTTGTGCTTATCCAGAAGACAGTCACGGGCGTTACGGACGCGCAACCGCGCTTTTGGGTTCCAGACATCACTAGCAACGCGGCGATACGCTTCCTGAACAAGATCGAGCGCGTTACGCCGAACGGCTTGGCGGGAACGGGCTGGCGTAAGGAGACGGTGCGCGTGACGATGCGGCTGATCGTCGGCGCAATCGGGACGAACTATAACGTGCAGGAGGCCGACCTGAACAGTCTGTATGACCTCGTTCACGCCGCGTTCTTCCTGCGTCCGGTGCTTCAACACCCGACGACCGACGTAGCGCTCCAATACTGCGAGGCTGCGGAAATCGTGGACGTGATTGGAGCGCGCGAACTGCAATTCACACCGACGGTCGCCGTTGTCGGTGCCGATTTTGTCCTTGAAGTACGGCAACTTCTACCGAATCCGAGGAAAGGCTAGGCCATCATGACGGACAAATTGGCAGCGGCAGGATTAACCGTCGCGCAACTGTGGGTGCTCGACTCTGCCGCCTATCCCATCTCCACTACCGGAACGCTGGCGAACGGCAGCGACGGCGGCGGAATGATCCTGACGGGCATCAAGTCCGCATCGGGCGCGGCGCGCGAACCGAACCGCGTGCAGTCTACCGGCGACGACCGGCGCACCAAGTTCCAGTTCATCTTCCCGACCGACGAACTGCCCGCGATGGAAATGCAGTTCAACGTTCGCGACCTGCTCCGCGACGGCGCGATTGCCGCTGCGAACAAGGTCACGATCTCCACGACCATGACGGCTATCGGCGTCGACACGAACGAGGCGTTCGATATTCAGTGCTGCGTCATCCTGAGCGGCATCGCCAAGTCCGCCGACACGGCGACGAGCGGCGCGCCACGCTACCGCAACCGCATCTATGGGTCTGTAAACATGATGTACGTCGACGAGAACTGGCAGGAAGTCGAAGCGGTCACCTACCAGTATCGCGGCTATCCGTCTCAGATGAGCAAGTACCCCTGGGGGCTGGCTCTTTCTGCCACGACGGACGGCGTGACGAAGCAGACGGCGGTCGACGTGTTCAGCAACTATCCCGTGACGCTGCACACGTTCATCGGCGACAATGCGACGACTTCGTTCACGGTCGACTACACGCCTGCTGGCGTGGCGACAAGTGGCAGCGTCAAGGTGTGGGTCGATGGCGTCGCGCAGGCCGATGGCGATGTGACGGTCACGACCTCGACGAAGACCATCGCACTCACTACTGCGCCGACGACCGCTGCAAAGGTGATTGTCCTGTACGAAAGCGCAGAACTGGCAAACGTCTAAGGACGGGCTATGACTGACGATGTAGTGATTGAGGCGGGCGGGGCGCGCGTCGTGCTGCGCCCCATGACCAACCGGGCGAAGGTGCGACAGTATCGCGTCATCCAGGCGCTATCTACCGCGCATCCTGACCTATTCGACGGCAAGGGCGATGGGCTAGAAGATGGCCTCGCGTGGGCCTTCGTACAGCTCGTCGCGCGGGCGGGGGAAACAAACGGCTTGAACTTCCCCGTTCCGCCGGTCGCAGAGGATACGGGCGCGGAGATCGTAGCGGCTTACGAGGCGTATCTAGATGACACGAACATCGAGCTGGGTGAAGCGCTGGCCCTGGCGGTGGCGACCACAAAGGAACGCGCGGCAGAGGCGGAGCCGGTCGACCCAAACGCGGAAAGCGGCGCGCGGAAGGGCGGAAAAGGCTTGAAAGCCGACTCCGCAAAACCGCCCGCCGCAGCTTAGGCGTCGACGCCGACGAACCGCCCGCTCAGTACGACCCGGACGCGCTGGAAGCGATAGAGGCGTTTTATTGGGCGTGGCGCATGTCCGGCTTTACCCTGACCGTAACCGGCGCATGGGAGACGGACGACCCGGCATGGTGGGAGCGCGTCCAGTTCCATCACCTGTATGAATGGCTGCTAGACGAAGAACGTGCCAGCGCGCCGAAAGATACGGCGGGCAACATCGTACGCGGCAAGCGCTTTCACCCGATGACGCTCGACGACGAACCGCCCGCGCCGATTGCACTCAGTCTTGGCGACCTGTAGAGGGACCGATGGTAGATAGCGTCAAGGTCGACAGGTTAATCCTCCAGGCGGGCATCGACGCGCAGAAAGCGCGCGAAGCGATGACCGGCCTCGCGAGCATGAACCGAGCCGCTGAGCAGGTCGCGGCGGGCTTCCAGCGCTTTTCTAGCGCTGCGCGCGCCATGCCGCAAGGCATTCGCCCCACGCTAGAAGAACTGGCGCGCCTGAAGACGCGCGCACGTAGCGCGGCGGAAGACGTGCAGGATTTGCGCGAGGAATTGCTGCGCCTGGACCGTACCGACGTTAACGTATCGGTACGTAGCGGAGCGGCGGGCGGAAAGCGCAGCACGGGCCTCGATTCGTTGCGCACGGCTGCGCCTGCGGGCGCGTTCCTGTCGGCGCTGGGTGGGCTGACTGGCGCGGGCACGCTGGCCGACGCGGGACGTATCGCGTCCAGCGTGAACAACGTGCGGGAACTCGGCACACAGATACAAAACCTGGGCTTGAACGCGAAGAGCGTGATCACGGCGGGCGGGCTGGCGGGCGTGGCTATCGCGGGTCTGACGCTGGCGATTGACGGGTTTACCCAGCAGACACAAAAGGCGGCGTCGCAACTCTCCGGCGCGCTGGCGGGCGCGCAGGACGTGATCCGGGTCGTGGCGACCGGCACGAGTGACGATGTGCGCAAAGCGATAAGCGATGCGCAATCCAGCCTGAACGTGCTCCGAGCGCAGCGCGACTTGAACCAGCGCGTCATTGATGAATGGGCGGCGCAATTCGGCGTCGCGGCAGGCGCAATCGAAGCGCTCGTCCCGGCGGCGGGTCCGATACGCGACGCGCATACCGCCGTCGCGGAGTTTGACAAGCAGATCGCGCAGAATGAGACGGTCGTCAATAACCTGACCGCTGCGCTATCCGCGAACGCGACCGCCGCGAACGACGCCGCTGCGGCCTTGAATGGATGGATGCAGGAAATCGTTACGGCGGCTGAAGACAATATCCAGCGCATACTCGAAACAAGAAAACGTATGCGGTCCTGGTCTTCTGAGCAAACCAATACCCGCCTCACAGAAATTGATGAGGAACTTGGGGTACTGATGGATACGTGGGGCGAACTCAACGCCCATTTGCAGACCGGCTCAGAGGAAGCGGAACGCGCTCAGAAGGCTTTCGGGGACCGGATCGCCGCGCTTTATGCTGAGCGGCAGTTGCTAGTAGATCAGGTTGCACCCGCCGCGAAGGCGCGCGAGGCGGCGGAAGCGGCGAAAAAGGCCGAGGAAGAACTGGCCAAAACGCGCCTATCGCTGGCCGAAGACCTCATCGCCACGACGCAAAAGCTGACCGATGCGCAGACAGCGGAAGCCAAGCGACGCGCGGACGTGGCGCGACAGGCGGAACGCGACAGCATCGTCAAGGGGTTCGAGGCGCGCATCGACGCGGCGAAAGCGTCGGAACGCGCAGCGGAACAGGAGCGCGAGCTGGTCGACGCGCGCACCGAGGCCGTCGCAGCCATTCAGGAACTTGACGCCGGGTACATGGCGGACAGTCTGAAGGCGCTACAAGATTACCAACGCGAAGAAAGCCGTCTGCGAGAAGACTACAACACCGAGCAGCGGCGCGCGGCGGAAGACCTGTACGCCGATCTGACCGACCTCGCGGCGCAGCGTGACGTTGCCGGGTTCATCCGTCGCCAGCGCGAAGGCGAGCGCGATATTCAGCGCCGGGGTGAGGATTTCGGTGTCGAGGCAGGGCGGCGCGCGGCAGATTTCGTACGCGCTCAGGCGGAACGCCGCGCCGAATACGAACAGGAACGCGCACAGCGACAGACGCAGGCGCAGGAACGCATCGCGCAAATCCGCGCCGAGGGACAGGCGCAGAAGACCGAAAGCGAGCGTTTACAGCAGGAACTATCCGACCTGCGGGCGCGCTGGGCTGAGGAAGACAAGGCGCGCGAGAACGCGGAACGCGCGGCGGCGGCGACGGAACAAATCAATCTCTTGAAGGCGCACCAGACGCAAGTTAAGGGCGAACTGGCGGCGTCGTATTCCAAGCAGATTCAGGACGTGAAAGCGTTCGCGGCGGGCGTCGTGTCGCTCTGGGACCAGATTAAAGCGCGCGTGCAACAGACGACCGTACAACAACAAGTCGCCAACATCGCAGCGGGCATCGCGGCAACGGTGAAGGGCGCAACGCCGCAGCGTGGCGCGGTGACGATCCGCGCCGGAGGCGGGTCGCGGTATGCGACCGGCGTCGATTACGTGCCGAGCGACCGCTGGGCGTTCCTCCATCAAGGCGAGGAAGTACGCAGCGCAGCGGCGGCACGCAGCGGCGGGCGTAACGCCAGCGTGACGTTCGTCGATAACCGCACCGTGCAGGTTGGGGATATCGCCTCGAAGCGCATGGTCGAGGAGGCCATTGCGGAGGACCGGGGCGAAATGCTGGCCGGGCTACAGATGGCCGTGTGGGGGAGCTACTAATGCCGGTTAACGAGTTCCAGCTTGCGGCGGGCGCGGTAGCGAAGGCGACGATGCAGGCGTCGACGACGTACAACATTCTGAACTTCACGGTACAATCCGACCAGTCGCTTGGCTATCCCTGGACGCTGCCCACCATTCAATCCGCTGCGTTCCGCGTGGCGCGCCTCGTACGCACGGCGGACGGCAACACGCGACCGGACGGTGCGTGGCGGGGGCGCTGGCACTTTACGTTCATGACCTGGGGACAACTGGCGTACCTCGACACGCTGCTCGGTTGGTCGAATACGGTATGGAGTGCGTCGGCGACCGTACAGGGATTGGACACGAACGGCGCGTGGCAGGTGTGGCAGGTCATCGCGCACCGGCCCGATCCAGAACAGATGCGCAAGGCGACCATCGGCGGTTGGCTGGACGTGGTTATCGAATTCACTGACGGGGTACTTCTCTAATGGCCGTCCGTCCTGCATTGACCTCGACCGAGTTAACCCGCCTCGCGGGCGTGACGACGATCCGGCGTTACATGAAGGCCGTCCCGGCGACGGTCGTCGCGACGGCGCTGGTTAACCAGACAGTGTTCGGTTACGGCTTGACGCAACTCACCGTCGACAATACGAGCGCGGGTTGGTCGAATGTGCGGCCCGGCATGACGGTCTACGTCGGCACGACCAACGGCGGGCATGAGCGCGGCATCTTCCGCGTCCGCAAAGCGCCGGGCGCGACGACGCTGTACGTTGCCGAGATGGGACAGGAAGACGCCGGGCTAATCCCGCAGGATATTGCGCCGCTCAATCGCTTCGAGAACAACGATTATGTAACCATCCTCGACCGTTACGACGTGTGGAGCGTGCTGCCGCGCATTGCGTATCCTGGCAATGCTATCTATGAGGACTACGATAAGTCCGTCGGAACGTACAACACGACGCCGCCGCCCATCGTCAACATGACCATAAACGGCGTGCCGGGGCATTACGGGAAGTTCATCACGGCGGCGAATCACGCGCTAACGTGCGTCGTTACGCTCACGCACTGGACATCTTCCAGCGCGACGTATGCGTGGTCATATCCCGCCGGATGGACGAGCGTAAGCGGCGCGACGACCGCTACGCTGGCCGCGACCGCCGCGCCGGGCGATTACACCGTCACGTGTACCGTGACGCCCAACGTCGGCGAGGCCATCGTCGCGACACGGCACATCTTCATCTGTGATGCCGCGAACAACCCGCCGCTCACTCATTTCGACCTGCCGCGCAGCGACGTGCGCGACCGGCAGGGGCGGCGCATGACGTTCGGGTTGTACGATGACGAACTGGCGTCCATCCCCGACGGCGCGATGGTCCATTATTGGGAGGAATGCACGTGGGCGGGCGCGGCGGTCGATACCGCGACGACCTCGTTCAGTGGTTGGGTGTTGCGCCAGTCGCGGCATACCGAGCCGGGGCTGCGCGATGCGGAGTTAGAGGTCATCTCCCCGGCGCATCTACTGTCCATGTTGCAAAGCACGTCGCAACTCGTACAGGTCGTGGCTAGTCCGTCAACGTGGCAGGAAATTGTCGCGTCGATTTCCAGCGCGTCGTTCATGGCGTGGTACATGCTTTCGTGGCGCGCGGCGAACGTGCTGCGTTTGTTCAATTTCACGACGTTCTCGACCGCTGCAACCGGCCAGCGTCTACCGGCATGGGAGATCGACGCGGCCAGCATCTATGACCAGATCGCGCAACTCGCCACGCCGCGCGGCAATTTCGGGTGCGACTCGCAGGGGCAATTGTTCTTCCTGCGCCATCCGTCCATGCAACCGCACGTCGACCGGGGCACGACCGTCGTCACGCGCGATACGCTGACCAGCGCCATCTATACCGACGTGACGATTGAAGACCGCAAGCGCCGCATGTGCGCGCAGGTGCGCGGCGAGGCGTTTAGCTGGGACGGAAGCGCTGCGACCGCGACGCCGTACCTGAGCGACAGTCCGCAAGTGCCGGGGCAGGGCGGCGCACCGCAAAAGCTGTCCGGGCAAGTGCTGGATAGTCAGACGACGCTTAATCAGGTAACGGGCGATTACGACGCCTACTTGAATAACCCGTATCCGTCCGTACAGGTGACGATCCTCAAGAACCGCGACGCATACGAACCGGCGGAACTGCCGTTCGTGGTCGTCAACGTGCCCGCCGCGCTATCGCCGGACGGCGTAGCATGGGTGAAGAATTGCATCCCCGTTTCGGTGACGAAGCGGCACAACGCCGACGGCACAGCGGATATTATCCTGACCCTGGAAGCCGAGACGCACGGGCTGCCCGGCACGATGGTTCCCGTGCCGACGGGAAATACGAGCCTATACACGGGTGACGGTTATCCGTCGCTCGATCTGCCTCCGCTAGTCGTAACGCCGATTGTCATCGACGAGACGTTGCCGCCGGTCGTCGACGAACCGGGCGAACCGAGCATGAAGACGGACGGCAACTTCGCGCTCATCGGCCTCGACGAAGGCGAAGTACACCGCGCCTACGATTTCGTCGACAGCACACCGCCGACGTGGGAGGACGTATCGCCAACGGGCACGGCGACGGCTATCACGCAGGTTCTATTCGACCCGACCACGAACACGGATCGCGGCTCGTACGCGCTCGGCAACGACGGCACGGACACGTACGCATACCATAGCGACGATACCGGCGCGGCGACGCTCGTATGGACGGAGGGCGGCGATACGCCGGGCGTGTATACGAAGATCGCCGCGTTTAAGGGGCTGGCGGGCAAGGTCATGATCTACAGCCCGCACATAGCGGGAGAGGGTGGGGCAGGGACGTGGAACATCACGTTTGACTTTGCCCAAGACAGCGGCGGATGGCAGGTCATTTCCGGCGGGCAATATGCCAACGGGCGTTGGGAAAGCACTTGCGTGTTCACAAATGCCTGGTACACCCGCACCTATATACGGCTGAACTGGCCCAGCCTCACTTCGGCGATCAACACGATCAGCGTGCTTTACGACGCGAGCTTAGGAACGGGCAACCCTCAGAACACCTATATCGCTATCGACGGTAATGCAGTCGTGCAACAGAATCCGACGCTGTTTGGCACAGATAACGTCATCGCAAAGACCGGCCTGAACGTAGTACCCGCCTATATCAGCATCTACTCAGCCTCGGACGCATGGACCGACGGTTCGAGATGCAACACCGGCTACACCCGAATACGGAGCGTTACCCTGACTGGTACAGGGCCGGACCCTCTTGGCGAGGCTACGGCTACTGTCGCGGTCAGTAACGATTACGGCGCGACGTGGCAAACCCCGGTGCTTGTCGGCGATTCGCCTTTTGGCTTAGGCGGATTCGACGCCGCGCGCCTCGGTCCGGCCAGCATCGCCGCCGCGCTGTCTCAGGTCAAGCGGGCCACGACCATCGGCGGCGCGTATTCTGACCAGGCGGGCGCGGCCGAAACGGCAACGTGCATCGTTGTACCCTGGTACAAGATCGGCTCAACGAGCTTGACGAATAACTCCACAGCGCCGGATTTTCTGATGGGCGGCGCTTTCGGCCTGTACAAAGTGATCAATGGCGTAGCGACCGACATAACGCCCGTTGCAGGCGGAACGATTGAGGTTGCCGACGCGATCACGACCTGGAAAGGGAAGTGGTTCGCGGTGCTCTTAGACGTTGGCGAGGATCGCAACCTGTACATCAGCACAAACACGGGTGTCTCATGGACGCTCGTCGGCGGCGCGAACGGATGCGCCGATGCGCGCAGCGTGCGCGTGCGGCGGCTGGCTACGACGCCGGGACAACTCATCATCGCCTGCGGGTCGAACGGCGTCCTCTACTATCCAGGTAGTGGTAGCGCGCTCATCAGCAAGGGGGCGTTCTCTGGAAAAACCGTCGTCTCTGGCGAATTCTTCGGCTAGGTGGGGCAAAATGTGGTATAATGAGGTAGTCAATCTGAACCACATTGCCCCTGCGATGTTTGAGCATCCAGGGGCACGAGATAACCTTGTAGGAGGCTATCTGATGTCCGATTCTATCATACCCCTGCGAAAATGCTATCACTGCCACGTTGAGTACCCTGCTACGCCTGAAAACTTCTATAGGCGCAAGGATGGCCTTAACTATGAGTGCAAGCGCTGTATGGACGAGCGCCGTAAGGCCAATGCGCAACGCAACGTAGAGCGAGAAAGAACATACAGACGGGAATGGCACGCCGCCAAACGTAGGGGCGAGAAAATGCCTAAGAAGGTGGCCCCGCCCCCGCCCCTTGTACGCAAATGCAAAGCTTGCGGCAATGAATACCCAGCGACCACTGAATTCTTCTACAAGAATCCAAAGGCGCGGCGCGGTCTTGATTTAACCTGCAAACGGTGTCGATCTGCCCAATACCACGCCAATCCGGAACCAAAGAAAAGCTACGTTAAGGCCTGGATTCAAAGGAACAAAGACCGCCATAAGGAATTCACGCAGCGATACCAACAAAACCACCCAGAAGCAGGTCGCATCGCGCAATCAAGGAGGCGTAGCCGCCTAAAGAGATTGCTGGATGATTTCACTGCGGCGCAGTGGTCATTCGCCCTAGACTACTTCGGCCACTGTTGTGCAGTTTGTGGGCGCCCTCAAGGCCTATGGCATGCTATGGCGGCTGATCATTGGATACCTCTTACCAGTCCAGACTGCCCAGGCACGACAGCCGAAAACATGGTTCCCCTTTGCCACGGGGTCGGTGGATGCAACAACAGCAAATTCAGCGCGCTTCCTGACGTTTGGCTACGCGAGCGGTACGGCCCGCGCCGCGCCAACAACATCCTGAAGAAAATCGGCGCCTATTTCGCCGTAGTTCGTGAACGTGAGGCGGTCGTCCCATGAACCGTTACGAGTACGCGAAAGCGCTGCGCAAAGGATTGAAGCACGTCGGGGAGTTTCCCGCCGGGTACGCGCGCCTGGGTAAAGGCGACGGCGCAGGAACCATCGTCGCCGACGCGACCCGCCGCCTTGTGTACGTGTTCGAGGCGGTGGGCAGCGTACCGTCCGCCGTGCCGCTGGATCAGGGCATCGACATTCGTAGCTTGAACAACCCAACGCTGGAAGGGTTTCGCGTCCGCCTCGCGTACCCGTCGTACGCGCCGGATCGCGTGCATGTGGTGGGCCTTGACGACGGCGAGGGCTTGCAGGCGGTCGGCGGATTCACGCCGCAGGAACAACTCACCGCCGCGCTGGCCGTGCCACAGACGGCGAATATTGCGGACTTCCGCCTGTCCGTCGTGTCGGGGCTGACCGTGATGGTCAATCCCGGCAAATACTACCAGCGCAGTACGGGCGACTGGCAATACTTCGGC
>Ga0172380_10002317_pt1 | contig 29766 bp, 27 predicted proteins | sample Leawe162metaG_FD_119747 | JGI IMG/M metagenome (GOLD analysis project Ga0172380, IMG submission 119747) | Leachate microbial communities from a municipal landfill in Southern Ontario, Canada - Leachate well 162 metaG | ecosystem: Engineered > Solid waste > Landfill > Unclassified | place... | reverse complement strand
CCAGGCGGCCAGCGGCGGCGCCCATCTCGTGATAAGGGGCGCTGGCGCCCGGCTTGGCGAACGGGATCATCCCGACACCGGATACAAATGCTTTACGCATCATTGGCTCGCTCCATTCGATGGTTCTAAGAACCGGGTTGAGCCTGGATCGAACGACCCAGGCAAAAACGGATTATCGGTCATTTGACCTAATTGTCAATAGCGGTGATATAGTTTCGAGCATCTCCGATCCAGCCGCCATTGATACACCTTGCTCCGCATGGTCGACCCCGTAAAAAAGTCGCTCCGCAAGAAGGATTCCAGCACCACCGGGAAGGGCATGGAGCGCGCCCGGGAGATACTCGACGCCGCCCGGGAAATCTTCGCCCGGGAAGGCTATGCGGCACTCTCGATGCGCAGCGTCGCCAGCCATGTCGGGATCAGCCTGAGCACGGTTCAGCACTATTACAAGAGCAAGGAGGCACTCCTCGAAGCCCTGCTGCTCTACATGATGGACAGCTACCAGAAACAGATCGACGCAGTGACGCATGAAATGGCCAGCGCCGACCGGATCGCACAGTTCATGGCGGCGATGGAAATATTCCTCGCCGATATCAAAAACCCGATGACCAGCGGCGTGTTCGTCGAAGTCTGGGCCTTGGCCAACCGCAATCCCTATGCCGCGAAAATTCTCGAGACCATTCATGCACGGGAACGCAAGGCGGTCTCCCGCCTGATCAGGAACCTGGCGCCCGCCACAGAAAGCGCCGACCTCGACATCCGCGCCATCCTGATTCCCGCGCTGATCGATGGCCTGCTGCTGCGCATCGCACGCAAAGGCGTGTCGCCCGCAGAGGTCGCCCAACTCGAGGAGGCCGGACGCAGGGCCTTCCTCCTGCTGGCGAAAAAGGCATAAGTTGGCCCATGAAAACCCGGCACATCGATACGCTGGTCGGTGAATCGCCGATACTCACCAAGGTAACGCTTCCGCCGCGCAGGCGGGGACTGATCCGGCGCACCGGTCTGGAAAAACTCGTCGAGCAGGTCGGGCAACACCTACTCACGCTCGTGCAGGGCCCGGCGGGATATGGCAAGACTACGCTGGCCCTGACCTGGGCCGAGCGTTTTGCCGCAGCCAGGTTCCAGATTGCCTGGTATTCCGCTGACACAGGCGATGACGAGCCCTCGCGCTTTCTCTTTTATCTCGCTCAAGCGCTGGCGCGAGCGCTACCAGATCAGCATGACGAAATACTGCGGTTCGCCGAATTCATGCGCGGCGGCAATGCACCACTGAGCATCGCAACCCTGATCAATGCCATCGTCGAATCCGGCGAGGAAACCGTCATCTTCATCGATGACTTCCAGTTGTTCAGTCGCGAGGATACGCTGGCGGTCGTGAGCGAGTTGTTGCAGCGTGCGCCGGCAAATCTGCATCTCATCATTCTGACCCGCTCAAGCCCACTAATCGATACGAACACGCTGCGCCTCAACCAGCAACTTTTTACTGTCGATGCGCATGCCCTGGCTTTTTCCGAAGAGGAAACTTCCCGCCTGTTCCAGGAAGTGGGCATCCAGCTTCCCGAGAATGAATTGCACACCGTATTCGAGCAGACCGGTGGCTGGCCCGCGGCGCTGCGCATCGCCTGCCTATCGTTGACCCAGGGTACCGCGGAAGCTGGAGTGAACCTGAATCTTGGCGCAAGCCGGTCGTTTGAAAGCTATTTTGAAAAGCTGCTGCAAGGCATTCCCAAGAATGTACGGAACTTCATGACGAAAACCGCTTTCGTTGAAAAGCTCTCGATCCCCCTGTCCAACCAGCTCTTCGAGAGCAGAAAAGCAAAAGCCATCGTCGATCTGCTGCTGCAACACAATATCCTGACTCCGCTGGATGCCTATGGGCAATGGTTTTCCTACCACGCCTTGTGGCGCGACTACCTATCTCACAAAATTAATGGGGTCGAGGCACCCCAACTGCATCTGTTGGCAGCCAATTGGTATTACGCCAACGGCTACCTGTCGCTTGCGGTCAGGCACGCACTGCAGGGGGGGCATAGCGAAAAAGCCCTGGAATGGGTTGAAAACAACGCCATGGCCCTGGTCAAGACAGGCGACTTGTTCACCTTGCGCGACTGGGAAAAACTCATCCGCGCATTAAGCTCATCTCAGCCCGTCAAGCTCAAACTGGCGCTCGCCTGGGCGCTGGTATTGTCCATGGCGACGGCGCAGGCAGCAGCCCTGGCGGACGAAGTCAAGCGGGTTCTGGATCAAATCAGGCATCCCGACGAAGCCAGGCTGCGCTGGGAAATCCGCATGCTTGAAAGCATCATCAGTGTTTTGAACGAAGACTTCGATGTTGCGCTCGCCGATGCCACGGAATGCGAGAAAACACTGCCCGCGGGAGATCCCTGGCTGGTTAACGGACTCTATAACGTATTGCGCCTGACCAATCTTCATCTGGGAAACTGGGTCGCGTTCTACGCCTTGCCGAATAATCCTTATGCGGCAGAAGAAGAACGCGCCAATGCCTTCACCGAAGTCTATCGCTACTCTCTACTGGGCCTGGCCGAATTGGTCCAGGGACATCTCGTCACCGCCGAGAACTGCCTGAACCGGGCACGCGAACTGGCATCGGCGGGCATGTCGATCAACAACGGCCCCGCGGCGCTTACCGAAAGCCTGCTCGCGCAAGTCCATTACGAGCGCGGACAAATTACTCAAGCGAGCACATTGCTGGAAGGCCGGCTGGCAGCCATCGATGACATCGGCTTCCCCGACTGCGTGCTGCGCACCTATGTCACTTCGGCGCGGATCGCCTGGCTGGAAGAACGAGCCAACGCAGCCTGGGCCCTGCTCGAGCATGCCGAGGAAATCGCCGCTCGCCGCAACTGGCACAGGATCACCGCCGGAATTCTGCTGGAAAAAATCCGCATCGCCTTGCTGCAAAATCACCTCGACGCCGCTCAGGGACTTGCGCTGCGCATCAAGGCATTGGCTGTCAAATTCGGCAAGCAAAACAGCGGGCCGATGACCGGCCTGCTTGAGTACAGCGACTTTGCAGATGCGCTGATCGCGCTCAAGTCCGGAAACTGTGCGCAAGCAACAGCGCTGTTGCAACCGCTGTACACGGCGGCTCGGGAACGCTGCAGTCATCTGTTTGCGCTCCGTGTCGGCACCTTGCTGGCAATCGCCCACATGCTGGCCGGCAAACAACACAATGCCGTCCTGCAATTCAGCGAGGTGCTCGAATCCGCGGCGGCGGAACAGGCAGAGCGTTCCATACTCGATCAGGGCAGTGCGGTCTTGCAACTGATAACGCTCTGCCTCTCGCAGCGCTTCCCGGTACGTCGCTCCGGCCAGGCAAACCAGTTTGCCAATGATCTCAAAGCCAAGCTCGAAGAAAGTTCGCCCGCGGTAACGGACCTGGACACGACCAGTAGCAGCTTGCACCCGCTAGAGGAACTGACGCCCAAGGAGCTCAAGGTGCTACGCGAACTCGCCAGCGGCCGCACCAACAAGGAGATCGCGCGCACCATCGGGCTTGCACCGGAAACCATCAAGTTTCATCTAAAGAACATCTTCGTCAAACTTTCTGTCGAAAGACGCACGCAGGCCGTCCGGCGGGCCCAATTGCTAGGGATTTTGGGTGACTAGGGCGTGTTCTCAATTGATCGGCATGATGCGTTGTTGTCCAATGCGGATGGCCGCGCGAAGCGAGTCGAAGTCAATGGCCATTCCCCTTGACGAGACGAGCGACAAAGCGGACGCCGCATTGGGCAGCAACCCGGAGGGAACGAAGCATATGGCTCCCATTGCGGAGTTGCTCGCTCCTGATGTGGAACAATCACACGGCGTCGCTCGTGCCTTGCACTGGGAGCCATCTGTTTCGTTCGCACATGCCGCTCAATTGAGAACACGCCCTAGAACTGATTTCCGTACCGTCCTTCCACTTCAAGCATCCACGGTCCGCCACTGATACCCTGCCGACTCCTCGGCAAACCGAACGAAATAGTCGATCGCTGCAGGATTGGCCATCGCATCCCGGCTGGCGGCTTTGGTCAGGGGCCAACCCATCAGGATCTTGCGTACCGGTACTTCCAGTTTCTTGCCGGTCAAAGTATAGGGGATGGCTTCGACCGCGAGGATCACGTCGGGTACATGGCGCGGGCTGCAGTCGGCTCGCAGCTTGGCGTTAATCCGGTGGCGCACCTCGTCGGTGAGTTCCTGCCCGGGCTTGAGCTTGACGAACAGCGGCATAAAGAACTTACCTCCGCCTTCCAGCTCGCAGCAAACAATCAGACTATCGGCGACTTCCTCGATCTGCTCGACGGTGCGATAAATCTCCGCCGTGCCTATGCGCACACCATAGCGGTTCAAGGTCGAGTCCGAACGACCATAGATGTAGCAACCACCGCGATGGTTGATCTTGATGAAATCACCATGGCGCCAGACACCGGGGAACACATCGAAATAGGACTCGTGGTAGCGCCGGTTGTCGGGATCGTTCCAGAAATAGATCGGCATCGACGGAAACGGCTTGGTGACCACCAGTTCGCCAACCTGGTTGACCAGTTCATTGCCGTCGTCACTCCATGCCTGGACGTCCTGGCCTAGCATCCTGGCCTGGATTTCCCCTGCATACACCGGCAGCGTCGGTGAGGCGCCAACCAGGCCGCTGACCAGATCGGTGCCGCCGGATTGCGAGGTGACCCAGAGATCCTGCTTGACGCTGCGGTAGAACCATGCAAAGGTTTCCGGCGTGGCAGGCGATCCGCCCACGAGCACGGCTTCAAGTTTCGACAGGTCATGCTGCTGCCCCGGCTGCAGCCCCATTTTCTCCATGATCTGGACATAGGTGGGGCTGGCGCCGAAGTTGGTGGTGCCGGTGTCCGCCGCCATCTTCCACAGTACATCGGGGCTCGGGTAGGCTGGATTGCCGTCATAGAGCACTGCCGCCGATCCCGTCAGCAAGGAGGCCAGCACCAGGTTCCACATCACCCAACCGGTGGTAGTGTAAAAAAACATCACTGACTTCGGCCGCAGATCCATGTGGAAATGCATCAGCTTGAGGTGCTCGACGAGCATGCCGACATGGTTATGGACGATCGCCTTGGGCAACCCGGTGGTGCCGGAGGAATACACCACCCAGAGCGGATGGTCGTGCGCGACACGGACATAGCGGAAGCTTGCGCGCGGAATGTCGGGATGATCCATGACTTGATGCCAGGGCAGCAGATGCCCAATCTCGGGCAGCGCGACTTGCGGTTGCAGATACGGCAACCAGATGATGCACTCGAGCGAGGGTAATGCGGCAATGATTTGCTGCACCTCGGATACACGATCGAAGTCCTTGCCGCCGAAGCGGTAGCCATCTGCGGCAAACAACACCTTGGGCTTGATTTGGGCAAAACGGTCAACCACCGTTTTGACGCCGAACTCGGGTGCCGAGGAGGACCAGACGCCGCCGATGGCAATCGTCGCCAGCATCGCCACTGAGGCTTCGGGAACATTCGGCATGTAGGAAACCACCCGATCGCCCGGGGCAACACCCATGGCCTGCAATTGAGAGGCCATGATTCGCACCTGCCGACCCAACTCATGCCAAGTCATGGTGGCCAGCGGCTTGATTTCCGACAGGTAATGGAATACCACCTCGTCCGGCGCAGCGGTTGCTTCATGTCTCAGCATGTGTTCTGCATAATTGACCAGTGAACCTTCAAACCACTTCCCGCCCGGCATCTTTCGGGTATCGAGCACGCGGTCATAGGGTCGATCGGAGATCACTTCAAAGTAATCCCAGATCGATGCCCAAAAAGCCTCGATCTCGGTCTTCGACCACTGCCAGAGCGCGGCGTAATCGGCGAAGTCCAGCTCGCGCTGGGTGCGCAGCCATTCCATGTATTTGGCAACATTGGAGGATTGTGCAAACTCTGGACGCGGCGTCCAGAGTAGTTCGCCTTCGTTTACCATGTTATTCACCCGTGCATTGTCTGAAGAGTAATTACCGGCTCAAATGTATAAGAGAATGAGCTTGCCAAGAACATCCATAAAGGGTGGAAAATGGGTAGCCACACCTTCCGTCCAGTAACATCCACCTCTCACCCTCAGGGAGTTCACCATGCATTTCGCAGATTTTCAGTTCCTCACCTTCGACGCCAAGCCCAACGGCGTGCTGCTGATCACCATCAACCGTCCCGAGGTGATGAATGCCACCAATGCCCGCCTGCATTGGGAACTGACCAAGATCTGGGGCGTCGTCCATGACGATGCGCAAACCCGGGTGGCCATCATCACCGGTGCCGGAGACCAGGCTTTCTCCGCCGGCGGCGACCTTGAATGGGTGGCCCAAATGGCCGGCAATCCAAAGTGCATTTCCAATGCGATGAACGAAGCCTCGGACATCGTCTATAACATGATGGCCTGCGAAAAACCCATCATCTCCGCCATCAACGGCCTAGCTGTCGGCGCCGGGCTGGCCGTGGCATTCATGGCCGACATCAGCATCATGGCCGAGGAGGCGAAGATCACCGATGGCCACGTCAAGATCGGCGTCTCCGCCGGCGACCACGCAGCGATACTCTGGCCGCTGCTGTGCGGCATGGCCCGGGCCAAGTATTACCTCATGACGGCGGACTTCGTAAATGGCCGGGAAGCCGAGCGCATCGGACTGGTTAGCCTGTGCGTGCCGCGCGCCGAACTCATGGACAAGGCTCTGGCGGTCGCCAACAAGCTGGCCTGCGGCAGCCAGCAAGCCATACGCTTCACCAAGCGCTCCCTGAATGGCTGGATGAATCTCGCGCGGCCGATCTTCGAGAGTTCCTTGGCTATGGAAATGCTCTGCTTTTTGGGCGAAGATGCCGCCGAAGGGATCGCGGCCATCCGCGAAAAGCGTCCCGCCAAGTTCCCCTCGGCACAAGGATAGAAGGACTCGCACCAAGGTTTACCTGCTCTACGAAGGAGACGACCGCATGACCCACTGGGAACATCGCCCCGAAGCCAAATGGGAAGAGTTTCAGTTCAAGCAGCCGTATGCAAAAGGGCTGAAACGGCTCAAGGAAGACGTGCTGGCGAAGACCGATTTCGATCCGGCGACACTGTGGCAGTGGGGCACCATGCAAGCCATGGCGCTGATCGAGGTTCTGAAGGATTGCGAAGCCCGCTTCGGCGCCGAAGGTCAGCAGGTCGTCTTCGGCGCCCTGCGCAAGATCGGGCTGGATATCGGCCGCCAGGTCCTCACCGGAACCGAGATTCCGGAGGGCCTCAGTGAAGCCGAATTCCTCTCGTTTTATGCGACCGTGCTCAACCGCATCGCCTACGCCTCGCTCGAAGCCCCCCGTATCGACAGCGAGAAGCAGGTGTCGTTTCATATTCTCTGGTGCCCCCACCAGGATCACTACCAGGCGTTCGATTGCCGTGTGCAGCGCTACTTCGTGCAGGGCATGCTGGACGCCGCCAGGGAATTCTGGGGCAATCTGGGTTTCCAACTGCGCTTCGACTACACCATTCCCGCCGGCGAGGAAACCTGCCACTTCACATTCTGGCAGGCGGGGGATGGGGAACAGGCAAAATGGGCGGAATACACGGCGATCCTCGAACGCAAAGCCCTGGAACGCGCCAGGGAGAGTAAATAAGAACGACTTCCCAACCACCATGTTCAGTCCGATGCACAAGAATTTGCTTTCAAAGCAATACAGCAAGATCGAAAATCGAGTTCGCCATTCGTCCGTACTCACAATCGGACCATCGCATTGTTCTTCAGCGTCTTCCACTTGAGGGCGTCAGTCCTAACTTCGACGTACCATGGGGTAGACTGACAAAAATGGCTTTGGTACCCAGTTGCAAATTTCGTGAGAGGAGCACTGTCAGATGGCCCCAACATTGATTGATCAGCAACAAAAAAATGGCATGACGATTCGTCGTCTTACCAAGCAGGACTTCGAAGCCGTGGTTGCCCTGGACGCCGCGGCCGTCGGTCATCCCCGTACGTCCTATTTTGAGCGGCGATTGAAGACTGCGCTGTTGCGGCCTGCGCTGTACATCCAGTTCGGCGCAGAGCAGGACGGAAAACTGGTCGGATTCATGATGGCGCGTCAAATGCAAGGGCAGTTCGGACGCAACGAACCTGCACTCAGACTCGAAGCGCTTGCAGTTGCATCGGACGTGCGTGGGCAGCAAATCGGTTCAGCGCTGCTGTCCAAGCTTGAAGACGAAGCCAAGCGCCTCAAGATACTCGAAATCCGTACGACGGCATCCTGGCGCGACCACGCCATCACGCAATTCCTCAACCACGCAGGCTTCGAACTGGGAAACGAACTTGTGGTCGACTGTCGGGTAGCAGACCAGAAGCTGGCTACACTCGCGCCTGACAAGGTGGATTTGAGTACGTTGCAGCCCGACGACCTCTACGACGTGGTTTGTATAGACAAGAAGGTCCGGGTCAGTGACGACCGGCGTGAGACATTTTTCTATGAACTGGTAGACGAAGCGATGAATGATTCTGCAGTGCGCGTTTCGCTGGTCGCACGCATTGATGGCATCGCTGCCGGTTTTGTCATGGCGCGGACAAATCTCGGAGACTATGGTCGCGCCGAACCTGTTGCAGTATTGGATACCATTGGCGTCAGCCCCGATTATTCCGGCCGGGGTATAGGACATGCGCTGCTAGCGCAACTGTTTGCAAATCTTGACGGACTCCATGTCGAGCAAGTCGAGACAGTCGTCTCGAGCAAGGATTTCCAGCTGCTCGGTTTTTTCCACGCTGTCGGGTTCAAGCCCTCGCAGCGGCTTGGCTTCGTGAAGCGGGTGGGTTGAGGCTCTCTGCAGGGGCTGCGGCCCAACCACCCGCCCGATTAGCGATGAATTTCCAGGACCATCGGTAACTCAAAGTAGAAACAGGACCCAAGTCCTGGTGTCGAATCAAAGCCGATGCGTCCATTCATGCGCTCTATCAATTCCTTCGTGATGGCCAGACCGAGTCCGGTTCCACCCTTCTGGCGCGTGTCCGATGAATCGGCCTGTGAAAACTTCTGGAAAATGCGGCCCCTAAACTCTTCCGAAATTCCCGGCCCATGATCGATGACTTCTACTCGTACGAACTGGCCCTGGCGCTTCATGAGCACTTCAACTTGCCCGCCTTCTGGACTGAATTTTGCCGCATTGGAGAGGAAGTTCGACATGACCTGCTGCAGCCGGCCTGCATCGACGGTGACTTTTACGTCATCAGTGCGCTCTTGAAGCAGTAGTTTTACACCATGCTTCTCTGCATAAGCGCGATTGCTCTCCAAAGATTGTTCAATGATTGGCATGAGCGCCTGCTCTTGCATGTCAAACTGCATCTTGCCAGCCGACAGTTTTTCCATATCAAGCAGATCATTGATCAAGACGATGAGGCGCTGGCTGTTCTTATAGGCGACCTCCAGCATGGTCTTGGCCTGATCCGAGGCCGGGTTGACCGCCCCGCCACAGACCAGGCCGAGTGCCCCATTGACCGAGGTCAATGGTGTGCGCAATTCATGGCTGACCATCGAAACAAATTCGGCCTTCATCTGCTCGACACCGCGGCGTTCTGTAATGTCGGTATTGGTCCCGATCATGCGCAATGCTATGCCGTCTTTACCGCGCTCGACCACCCGGCCACGGCTCTCAATCCAGATCCAGTAACCGTTTCTGTGGCGAACTCGATGTTCGGCGAGATAGTCGGGTTTTTCTCCCTTGAGCGCTGCGAGCATCTTCTCCATCACTGCGGCCCGTTCCTCTGGAGGCGTCAAGACGGCTAACTCTTCAAACGACATCTCCGTTTCCTCGGGCAGGTTGCCGATCAGTTCCGCCCACCGGGCGCAGAGAGTGACGCGACCAGTCGCGGCATTTGCGTCCCACAGGCTGGTTCGTGCTGCCGTCATGGCAAGTTGCAACCGTGACGCACTGTTGTGCAGAGCTTCCTCGGCCAGCTTGCTCCCTGTAATATCCCGCACAATTTTCGATGCGCCGATGATAGTTCCGGCCGCGTCATTGATCGGGGATATGGTGACTGAAACGGGGAATATTTCGCCGCTCTTTCTTTGGCGTGTGGTCTCAAAATGCTCGATGCGTTCACCCTTGCGCAGTCTTTCCAGAATCTGTCGTTCTTCACTGCTGAGGGATGGCGGAATCAAGAGTGCCATAGGTTTACCGAGCATTTCTTGCGCGGTATAGCCAAACATTCTTTCGGCCGCCGGATTCCAACTCGTGACAATGCCGTCTAGCGTCTTGCTCACAATGGCGTCATCGGACGAGTCAACGATCGCCATGTATCTTGCCTGATTGGTTGCGGCAACCAGCGCAAGCCGCCGCTGCCGTTCGCGCTCCAACTCTTCGCTGGCGCATTTCGCCAGATCACGCAGTACCGCCAGGCGGGCTTCACTCATCTGGCGCGGCTCGCGGTCAATGGCGCACAGCGTACCGACGTTGTACCCGTCCGAAAGCGTCAGCGGCGCTCCCGCATAAAAGCGGATATCCGGCGCTGCGGTGACCAGCGGATTATCCGCAAAGCGAGAGTCGGCAAGGGTGTCTGGCACGACAAAAACCTCTGTGCCGATGATGGCATGACCACAAAAAGAAATGTCCCTGGGAGTTTGGCTGGCATCCAAGCCTTGACGGGATTTGAACCATTGGCGTTCGGAATCGACAAGGCTGATCAGGACGATCGGAACCTCCATGATATGTTGTGCGATGCGTGTCAGGCGGTCGAAGCGCTCCTCAGCCGGCGAGTCGAGGATATCCAGTGCCCGCAGTGCTACGATGCGTTTGCTTTCATTGAGAGGGATGGGTGCCTTGAGCATGTGAAAATATTGTTAGGTCTCGCCGTGAGGATGTACAGTTCTCAATTGCGCCCTGCCTTGGAAGGCACATATGAACGAACAATATAAATGAATACCCTGGCATTGTCATAACTATCGCCGGACCAACGCAGTTGATGTCAGGATTGCAAAGGTTCACCCCCACGAGTTGGCTGTCTACATGCAGCCGGGCGCAGTCGAGGTGATTCCCAAGTCCTTCGTCCCGATGATTTTAGCAAGCAGCGTGAAGGGTTTCTGGGACCATTGCCAGGGTTGCTGCCGACGAATTGTCAGGTCACAAAGATCAGGGCGCCAGACGTGAGGGAAAAAGCCATCAACCTGCATCGATAGCGAGAGCGTACTTCACCATTTCAACCAGGTTCTGCGCCAGCTTCGCATCCTTGATGATCGTGCAGTCAGGATCTGTCGACCGGTTTCGGGTTGTGGCCAACTGCTTGTTTGACGTGATCAGTATGGTCTTGGCGCTGCGGCTCTTGGTGTCCGAGAGTTTCACTGCTCCGATCAATGCCGCACCGTTCAGGACGGGAATCTCATAGTTGGAAATAATCAAATCAAAGGGTTCGGTCAGCGCTCTCATCAAGGCGTTCGGTCCATCCTCCATCACCAGGGTTCTCACCGGCAAATCAGACAACAGTTGCAAATAGAGTTTTGTCGAGAGTTTCGAATTGTCGATCAGCAGGACGGTGAATTGCTTTGGCGCAATTTGTTTGCGCAGTACGCTCAGTTGCTCCTCGATCTGGGGAAAGGTTTCGTTACCGCTTTGGCACTGCTCCGCTGCCATTCTCAGAAGGTCTACATAATTCAGGCTGGGGCTGATGAGTGTCTTGGAAAAATTTGCGCCACCATCCGTGGTGCTCAGCAGGTCTTCGAGCTGGTGACAGATCGAAGTCAGGATATGCAGGCCAAAGGTGCCGCCGCTTCCTTTCATGCTATGAACAATGCGATACAGCTCGTCGAATGCGTCGCTCCTGGCGTCACTCCTTTCGATTTCAAGCAATAAATTTTCCAGTCGATCCAGCTTCTCCGGCAATTCCCCGAGATAGGACTTGCGCATCTGCAATACCGCTTGCTGGAAAGCGTTTGTCTGGGAGGCGTCCATGGCTGTCTTGATATGTGGAGCTTTGACTCAATCACTATACAGCTCAATACCGTAGGGATTATTATTCGCCATCAAACAGGGGCATCCTCAGTAGCCCAATCGCATGGATCAGTGATGCTTCCCCAGAAACCATCGACCAGAACCGACAAGGCGTTTGATGCAGGGCAGCTGCTCGAATTGAGTAAAGCCAACCCGGCAGCCCGGGATGCCCTGCTGGGACTTATCCGTAATGCAGTCGAACGTGGTCCGGTTCAACTTCGTGATGCCCGCCTGGCCTGGAAGGAGGGGCGGGGCGAGGATTCTGCACGCATACTGCATACCATGAGAGGAACCATGGGCACGCTGGGGGCGACGAGATTTGCAAACTCGGCAATGGAACTGGAATCGGCAATCATTGACCAACGCGTTGAACTTATCCTGGGTTTGTTCGAGACAGCGGAACAGGCATTGGCCGAGACCGTAGCGGCAGCAAAAGCGCTACTCAAGCAAGAAGCCAAGCCACTGGATAAATCCGGTAAACCCTCGGCGGCACCTGAACCCGGGCCTTATCTGGCAAGACCAGTTGCGGATTTGGAACAAAAGATCCCCGTCTGGTATGGCTACTTGCAATCTGAGATCAAGAACGCGCGCGACGATATCAAACAGATCAATGAAGAAATTGAGAACCTGAAGAACGAGCAGTTTTTTCATCTGGCATTATCTACTTTGCCTTCCTGCCTTGTCGTGGAGGACGACGAACTCATCACTCACGTTCTGGTACACCTGCTGACACGCGAGGGCTATCGGGTGCAGACGGCAGGCGACGGACGGGTCGCGCGACAGATCATCGAAAAGGCAGCGGAACCGCCAGGCTTGATCTTGCTCGACGTGATGTTGCCCTATACTGATGGTTATGAGCTGATTCATGTGATTCGCGAGGAGAAGCACTGGACAACGGTGCCGATTATCATGCTGACCGCCAAGCAACAGGAAAACGACATTGTGCGGGCGCTTGATGCCGGAGCTACCGATTACGTTGTCAAGCCGTTCCAGCCCAACGAACTGATGGCAAGACTGCGCCGCATTCTGAAAGTAAAAGGATAAGGAAATGAAATCCGCCTGCGCTGTCGCTTTATTGTTCGTGCTGACACCCGCCCACGGCGAATCGGGGCCCGCACTCGAATGGATTCAGTCCGGCGATCACTTGAGTAATGGCGCTCGTAATTGGTATAGCGAGGAACTCCGGGCGTCAACCCAGATCGCACCACGCAATTCAATTGACGGAACCTTGAGACATACCAACCGCTTTGGCCTGTCTGATTCCCAAATTGAACTCAATTATGCATTCCCTCTCACAAAAAAATTAACCGGCTTGATTGCCTTCAGTGACAGCACAACCCATCGTGTTCTTCCCAAAACCGATTTGGGGGCAAGCCTGCAGTATGAATTCGTGCCTGCCTGGCTGTTCAATGTCGGCGCCAGCAGAACAGAGTATGTCAATGCGTCTGTGAATAAGGCTACCTTTGGGATCGAGCATTACTTCTCTGCATTTCGCCTGGCTGTCAATTGGCGGCCGACGCGTCTTGAGGGTGTCAGCGCCAATGGGGAAGATGTGCGTCTGGATTATTACTATGGCGATGTAAATTATGTCGGCATTCAACTCACCACTGGCCGGGAAGCTGCGAACATCGACACTCGCGGCGTATCTGTTTCATCCGTTCGCTCGGCGGCGCTCACCGGCCGCCATGCGCTCAACCGTAATTGGAAGTTGCGCTATGGCTTCGAACGAGTAAAGCAGGGCGATTTTTATAACAGGACTGGTGTCCGTCTCGGTGCCCAATACGCTTTTTGATCCATACCTGCAATTTGCGTTTTTTACGGGTGTCGGTGCTATAGCGCTTGCCTTGCTGGCGACGGCGCTAATCGTTTACCTCCGTTTTGCGTTGATCCGACGAACTCGGAGGGAGCAAGCATTCCTTGTCGTTTGGCGGCCGCTTCTGGTGAAAGCCTTGACGTCCAGGCTGCAATCGTCGCTACCAACCCTAGATCCAAGCCAACGCGTGTTCTTTCTCCGTTTATGGGTGCAACTGCAAGAGTCCCTGCGCGGTCTGGAGTCTTCGAGCCTGATCGATGTCGCCCTTCGCGTCGGCTGCGACAAGTTTGCCAGAGGCTTGCTGAACGAAGGCAATCCCGCAGAAAGATTGCTCGCCATACTGGCTCTTGGCCATTTGGGAGATCGTTCGGCTTGGCGTTTGCTGTTCAATGTAGCCCGGTCAAAGGATACGATCAGTTCCCTGAGTGCGGTGCGTGCCCTGATACAGATCGATGCTACCAAGGCTGCCTCAGAGCTCTTGCCCTTATTGCTTGGGCGCACGGACTGGCCGCAGGCGCGCATTGCGGCAATGCTCCAGAGCGAGCAGGCCTCTTTTGCGGAGCCATTAGTGAATGCCGCTAATCTTGCCAAAGGCGAGCATCTGATCAGGCTTTTGCGTCTCCTCGAGGCACTCCGGTTGCAACCGCCAATATCCAGGCTGTCCATTCTGCTGAGTGGCGATCAATTGCCCGATATCGTCATCGGCGCTTTGCGAGTTACGCTTGCGCCCGGACTGCTGCCTCGGGTTCGTGAATTGGCGGGCCACGCGGATTGGCGCGTCAGAGTCCAGGTTGCCAAGGTGCTGGGGCGAATCGGCGAATTGCAGGATGTCGTGCTTTTAAGCAACTTGCTCAGCGATCCGGAGTGGTGGGTGCGCTATTGCTCTGCATGCGCCTTGATCGGACTGCCCTTCGTCAGTCGTCCCCAGGTGGAGGTATTGCGCCACTCAATAGAGGATCCGTATGCGCGTGACATTCTGGAACAGGTGCTTTTCGAGAAGGCGGCAGCATGACTCAACAGGTTTTTTTCGAGTTCATGACCTGGTTCATTCTGACTTACTTCGTCTTGCTGAACGGTGGTTATCTGATGTTGAACTTTCTTTCCACGGTCAGTCTGTATCGGCTGTCCCAGGAAAGGATACTTGACAGCCTGCCACAGATATACTCGGGGATGGAATTGCCCATCAGCGTCCTGGTACCGGCCTACAACGAAGAAGCAACGATTGCCGCCTCCATTCAGTCGATGCTTCAACTGTCTTATCCGGAATTCGAAATCATCGTCATCAACGACGGCTCCAAGGATTCGACCATCGAAGTACTGAAGACGGAATTTACCTTGGTCAAAGTTCCCGAAGCGCTCCGCATAAGGATTGCGACCAAACCGATACGGGCGATCTATACCTCCAAACGCTATCCGAACCTGCACGTCATCGACAAGGAGAATGGCGGCAAGGCCGACTCCCTGAATGCCGGCATCAACCTGTCTCGTTATCCCTTATTTTGCGGCGTCGATGCGGATTCGATCCTGCAACGCGACAGTCTGCAACGCGTCGTCCAGCCCTTCTTGTTCGATGCCGAGACCGTGGCAACCGGCGGCACAGTGAGACTTGCCAATGGCTGCGAAGTCAGCGGCGGCTTTCTGACAAAGATTGGCGTACCAGGCAATCTTCTGGCGCTGTTCCAGGTCGTCGAGTATCTGCGCGCATTTCTGTTCGGCAGGCAGGGCTGGTCGGTGATCAATGCCATGCTGATCATCTCTGGCGCATTCGGCTTATTCCGCAAGGACATTGTCATTGAAGTCGGCGGGTATCGGACCAAGACGATCGGCGAGGATATGGAACTCATCGTCCGCATGCACCGACTGCTCCGTCGGCAGGGGCGTCCCTGCAAAATCAAATTCGTGCCCGACCCGGTCTGCTGGACGGAGGCACCTGAGGATTTGCAGACCTTGAAGAATCAGCGCGTACGCTGGCAGCGCGGCTTGTCGGAAAGTCTGACGAGCAATCTGGGTTTGTTGTTCAGCCGCAATGGCGGAGCCGCCGGGTGGGTCGCTTTCCCGTTCATGCTGGCGTTTGAATGGTTCGGACCGGTCGTCGAACTCGGGGGCTATTTCTTCATGCTCTTCGCGGCTTTCTTCGGCGGAATTTCATGGACAGCATTCTTCGTTTTTCTGTTTCTTGCCATCAGCATGGGTATTCTGTTGTCCCTCTCGGGCTTGCTGCTTGAGGAAATGACTTTTCACCTCTATCCCAAACCCCGTCACCTGGCTTGGCTGGCTTTCGCCGTGATTGCGGAAAACTTCGGTTACCGCCAACTCAATACGGCTTGGCGATTACTTGGACTCTATCGGTGGCTGACCCAAGGGGAAGGCACTTGGGGCGCGATGAAACGCAAGGGAAGCTGGCAAAAGACCGGCTAATACGAGTGGCGCTGCTTAACTAAGTCATGGTGGCATAATGGCGTTCAACGCAGCACTTGCGCCGAGCATAGGCGCCGTTTCCAGCAGTTCAAGTGCACCGCATCCTCACGCTCACCCCTACTTCAGTTAGCCCCTCCTCGTTATGCAAGTACTCGTCGTCGAAGACAGCAAGATCACCGCACTGCCGCTGATTGCCTATCTCAAGAAACAGGGACATACGGTCGCCCATGTGGAGAACGGACGCGCGGCAGTCGACGCATTTCGCGAAAATCCACCGGACCTGGTAATGATGGATATCATCATGCCGGAGATGGACGGCATCGAAGCCACCCGGCGCATCAAGGCCTGTGGCGGAACACGCTGGGTTCCGGTGATCATCATGACCTCGCTCTCCGCCAAGAATGAAATCATCGAGGGTTTCGATGCCGGAGCGGACGACTATCTCGTCAAACCCATTGATTTCGATCTGCTCGGAGCTCGCATGCGCTCGATGCAGCGCGTCGCCACCCTGCAGGACAGCCTGTTCAGCATCCTCGACAACGTCTATGACGCAATCCTGTCGATCGACGAGGCCGGGGTAGTCCAGAGCTACAACAAAGCCGCCGAGCATATTTTTGGCTACAGCCCGGCTGAAGTCATCGGCAACAATATCAAGATGCTCATGCCTTCGCCTTATACGGAGGAGCATGACGGCTACATTGCGCGTTATCTCCACGAGCGCACGCCCCACATGATCGGCATCGGCCGCAAGGTACCGGGTCAGCGCAAGAATGGCGAAGTTTTCCCCCTGGTGCTGTCGGTCAGGGAGATCCGCAGCAACAACGGCTATCAATTCATCGGCGTGATACGCGACATCTCCGTGGAGGAAAAGGCGCACAAGAAGGCCATGAGTTCGGCACATCTGATCGCCAAACGGGGACGCTTCATCCAGACCATCACGGATGCCATTCCCGGCCTCATTTCGCACTGGGACAAGGACTTGTGCTGCAGCTTCGCCAACAAGTCGTACCTGGAGTGGTTCGGCAAAACGGCGCAGGAGATCATCGGCGCCTCGATGCAGGAGGTGCTGGGCGACAGTTTAATTGCAGCCAACGAATCCCATATTCGCGGGGCCCTTTCCGGTGAGCGTCAGCAGTTCGAGCAAACCCTGACCAAGGCCGATGGCAGCTTTGGCCATACCTTGACCTACTACATTCCGGATTTTGATCTCGACGGCACCGTCGCGGGGTTCTACGTCTTGGTAACCGACGTGACGACACTCAAGGAAGTCGAGCGCTTGAAAGCGGAATTCATTTCCATCGTGAGTCATGAATTGCGCACCCCGCTGACCTCGATCCTCGGATCGCTCGCGCTGCTGGCCGGGGGCGTGGCGGGCGAGTTGCCGGCAACGGCCCTGCCCCTCATCGACATCGCCCACAAGAACAGCCAGCGCCTGATTCTGTTGGTTAACGACATTCTCGACATGGAGAAAATCGAAGCCGGCAAGATGGATTTCGACCTCCAGCCTGTCGAACTGATGACCTTGTTGAAACAGTCTCTGGAAGCAAATCGGGTTTATGCCGAAACCCACAAGGCGAGCTTTGAACTGTCGGGCGGGCTGCCCGGAGTGAAGGTCATGGCTGACCCCAACCGCCTGCTCCAGGTATTTGCCAATCTGCTGTCGAATGCCGCCAAGTTCTCGCCGCCGGGCGAAAAGGTCTCCGTGGCAATGGAGCGTATAGGGTCACAGGTTCGCGCTTCGGTAACGGATCATGGATCGGGCATTCCCGAGCAGTTCAAGCACAGGATCTTCCAGAAATTTGCCCAGGCCGACTCTACCGATACACGCGGCAAAGGCGGGACAGGCTTGGGCTTGAGCATCACCAAGGCGATCGTCGAAAAAATGGGCGGCAATATCGGATTCGATTCCCAGCCCAATGACAGGACCACGTTTTATGTGGACTTCCCCGAATGGATTGAGGAAACACCAGCGCAAGCGCCGCATCGAGCAGGCATCAACAATTAGCCGGGGACAACCATGAAACATTTTCTTGTGGCCTTTTTCGTGTTTCCTCTATTGGCGATCGGGGGGGCAGGCACCCGTGCTGCCGAGACGCAGCAACCCGTCACGACCTACACTTTTTCCGTCGTCCCGCAATATGCCCCGGCACAGTTGCATCGCGAGTGGTTTCCTCTGATCGACCGGATTTCGCGTGAAAGCGGGGTCAAGCTGGAATTGAAGATCGCCGCCTCCATTCCAAAATTCGAAGCGGAATTCGCCAAAGGCCTTCCGGATTTTGCCTACATGAATCCCTACCATGCTGTCATGGCAAAACATGAACAGGGCTACCTGCCCATTCTGCGTGACAGCAAAATGCTCACCGGCATATTGCTGGTCCGTCGCGACAGTCCCTACCAGACAGTGGCCGATCTGAACGGAAAAACCATCGGCTTCCCTGCACCGAATGCGTTTGGCGCATCCCTTTACATGCGCGCACTGCTGTCAGAAACCTTCAAGATCAATTATGAAACCCGCTATTTGAATACGCATTCGAATGTCTACCGGCATGTTGCCCAAGGCAACGTTGCTGCGGGTGGAGGTGTCAATCTCACCTTTGCCGATGAGCGCCCGGAAATTCACGAGCAACTCAGAGTGCTCTACCAGACACCGGCGGTGGCACCACATCCGGTGGTCGTGCATCCGCGCGTACCGCGACCAGTCAGAGAAGCAATCGCCAAGGCGATCCTGAATTTGCAAGGCGATGAACCAGGCCGGGAAATGCTGAAGGAAATTCGCACCTCGCAACCGGTCAGGGCGAACTACGAGCAGGATTACTATCCGCTGGAAATGCTCAAGGTCCAGAAATACGTGGTACCCGAGAATGAGTAGTGCCAGAAATGACGAACAACCAGAGACGGTAAGGCGAAAATTCGTCTTCCCATACCGCTGGTTGCCGCGCAGCCTTGAAGGACAGTTGATCCTGTTCACCACCATGTCGCTGGTTGTGGCGATTCTGGGATTCGCCGCCTATATCGCAAGCCGACAATCGCTAACCGAAAACCAGACGATGGCACTGCAGATGTCTGCGCTGGCCAGGAACCTCGCAGAGGTCAGCGATGACTTTATCGTCACGGGCAATTTGAACGGCATCGAAGATCTCGCGAGTAAAACCGCCAACTTCCCGAGCGTCCTGTCGATTCTGGTTGTGGATGCCACGGGCAAGCCGGTCAGCGAAGTGGTTAACCGGAACGGTTTGATCACGCCGCAGTACAGCAAGGAGATGATCAGCCTGCCGGCCGGCACCAGACCTCTAGTCCAGGGCGAAAGCGAAGACGAGGAAAAGGCCTTCGCCGGCTGGCATCTGCTGCTTGTCCCGCATCAGCAGGATTCAGCCTGGCATCCGGTGATGGGTGGCAGGGTGCTGGGATGGGTTCGAGTGACCTACAGCCTCGCCAAGCAACGCGAAAATATCATGACCGCATGGCGCGACGCGATGCTGTTCAGCGGCTTGGCGATCGCCATTGCGCTTTCTCTCCTGGTGATTCTGCTGAAGGCGCCAATGCGCGCCTTGAAAAGCGCGACACGATTCGCCAACGATCTGGATGTTCAACTCGGCAAGCAGATGCCGGTATTGTCAACTTCCGTTGAAATCGAAGCACTCGGCATCGCGTTAAACAGCGCGTCAGCGCGGCTGCAGCACCAGGAAGGCATACTGCAGGAAATGGCCGGCTTCACCCACCGCATCGTGGACAGCGTGGTCGACGGCATTGTCACGATCGACGGTCAAGGCATCATCCAGACCTTCAATCAGTCCGCCTCCACCATCTTCGGCTACACCGCCAGCGAAGTTGTCGGGCAAAACGTCAGGATGCTGATGCCGGAGCCCTACCGCAGTGCGCATGATACTTACCTGGCCAATTATCGCGCCACCGGCGTCGGCAAAATCATCGGCAACGGCAGGGAAGTCGAGGGATGCCGCAAGGACGGCAGCACTTTCCCGATGGACCTTGCGGTGTCGCTGAGCGCTCATGAGGGGCAGCCGCTGTTCATCGGCCTGGTGCGCGACATTACCGAACGCAAGCGGATGGAAAGAATGAAGGCAGAATTCGTTTCCACCGTCAGCCATGAACTGCGCACGCCGCTGACATCAATCAGCGGCGCCCTTGGCCTGGTCACCGGCGGCGCCCTGGGGGCAATCCCGGACCAGGCCAAGCAGATGCTGGATATCGCCCACAAGAACAGCCTGCGACTGGCACTTCTCATCAACGATCTGCTCGACATGGAGAAATTGGCCGCGGGGAGAATGCCGTTCGAAATGCGCGTGGAATCACTGATGCCGCTTCTGGAGCACAGCTTGGAAACCGTTCGCGCCTATGGCGAGCAATACCAGGTGCGCTTCGAACTCGTCGCCCGGGCGGAGGATGTGAATGTGCTGGTGGATGGCATCCGTCTTCAGCAGGTTATGAGCAACCTGCTTTCCAATGCCGCCAAATTTTCGCCTCCTGGTGCTCAGGTAGAAATCTCTGCGCACCGCAACGGCGAGCGAGTGCGGATCAACGTGATTGATCACGGTCAGGGGATTTCCGAGGAGTTCCGCACGCGTATTTTTCAGAAATTTTCCCAGGCAGACTCTTCCGATACCCGGCAAAAGGGTGGTACCGGGTTGGGGCTTGTGATCAGCAAGGAGATCATCGAGCACATGCACGGCTCGATCGGTTTTGATTCTGAAGAAGGGCAAGGGACCTGTTTTTATTTTGAATTACCAGTATACGAAGCCGACCAGTAAAATGGGCGGGAAGCGCAATATCAAGGGACTTATCCCAACCAGAAAGGAAGTACAAGGCAAATCATGAAATTGCCGACCGGACAACAACTATTGCTTGAGAACCAGCGACGCAGCGAAAGCTCGCGCCTCGGAAAAGCCAAAACAGTCGTTGTGATCGATGACGAGAGCATGATGAGGCAAATGCTGACGCTGATCCTGACTTCTGGCGGATATCAGGTCGTTGGCGAAGCCATCAATGGCCAGGACGGGATCGCGCTCTGTGAAAAATTGAAGCCCGATCTGGTATTGCTGGACATCAATATGCCGAAAATGAATGGACTGCTGGCGCTGGAGTTTATCCGGGAGCAAAATCCAGCGACCAAGGTGATTATGGTGAGTGTCGAGTCGAAGCAAGTCAAGGTTGCAGAGGCGATCAAAAGGGGCGCAAGCGGCTTTGTGGTCAAGCCGCTTAATCCGGCCAGCGTGCTGGACAGGATCGAAAGCTGTTTCAAGGGAAAGGTTTAACCATGGCAGAAAAATTGACGCGAATTCTGTATGTCGAAGATGAACCGGATATCCAGGTGGTCGCGCGGCTCGCACTGGAAGCGGTAGGTGGTTTTACCGTCGAGGTCTGCAGTTCCGGCAGCGAGGCGTTGAGCAAATTTTCCGCCTTCCGGCCGCAGTTGATTCTTCTGGATGTGATGATGCCCAACATGGATGGCCCTACCACACTCGGCAAGTTGCGTCAGTTGCCCGATTTCGCGGCAACGCCGGTGATCTTCATGACTGCCAAAGTACAACCGCAAGAGGTAGCCAGCTACAAACAGCTTGGCGCCAAGGACGTCATCGCAAAACCCTTTGATCCGATGAACCTGGCCAGCACAGTCAAGGACATCTGGGAACGTCCATGACGGACCTGGAAGAGTTGCAGGCCAAGTTGAAAGTATTGAGCGACGCTTACGCTGCACAACTGCCTGAAAAAATCAGGCAGATCGAGCAAATCTGGAGTGACCTGCCTCATGACAGCTTCAATGAAGCGGGTTTTGCAACCCTGCACCGCATGGTGCATAGTCTGACTGGATCAGGCAAGACCTTTGGGTTTTCATTGCTAAGCGATGTGGCACGCAGCCTTGAGGAATACATCCTGGATCTTGCCCAGGCCAAGACCATCCCGAACGAAGAGCAGTGCGAACATATCCGGCTGTTGCTGCAGAAACTGCTTGCAGCAGCCGTGCACAGCGAGGTTGGCAATTGAACACAGCCTGGCGCCTGCCCGGAAAACTCAGCCGCCCTCCGGCAGACCCAGCACGGCGCGCACGGCCTTGATCAGGATCGGGATTTCGAAAGGCTTGGTGAGGTAGCCATCTGCGCCGCAGGAGAGGCCCTTGAGCACCGCTTCGCGCGTTGTTTTTGCGGTGAGTATCACCACCGGCAGATGCATCAGGAGCGGATGCTGGCGAATCTTGCGTAACACTTCAAAGCCGTCGACACCGGGCAGCACCAAATCCAGCAGCACCAGGTCCGGCAGCGGCAGCTTGCTGAACGCAGCGGAGATTTCCTGACGGTCCATGGCATTTCTGACCTAGTGCCCTTCAGCTTCCAGCACGACTCTCAGCAGGCTCGCCAGAATCTGCTCATCCTCGATGACCAGGATGGAAAGCGCCTGTTTTTGCGTCGCGGCTCGCTTGACTGCAGGACGACGTGCGATGCGCACTACGAAGCCCTGCTGCTGCAGCAACAAGGCGGTCGCGCTGGCATTTTCCTCTGCCGCAGTATCGGCAACTTCCTGCTGATCCGAGGTCTTGATATTGAAGAAATCCGCAAAATCGAGCGAGACACTTTCCACCTTGGCCAGTTCAATCAAGCCGTCCTGCAACAGTTTGCCCATGATGTCGAAAACCACCTCGCTGCGCAGCCTGCGCACCCGGGCAGCAGTTTCGCCGGCGGTGGCCGCACCGTCGAGCAGGACCAGCACTTCGAGCTCCGGAGCGGTGAGACGTGTTCCCGCACCGCCGAGTTCCTCACGTGCTTTTTCAGTCAGGGCAAAGACATCATCCTTGAGAACGATGGGCGCGCGCAGGTTAGGCATTGGGACGCTCCTGGATTGCATTCATCCGCTCAGCGAGTCTTGAACTTCTCCACCAGTTTGAGAAGATTCTCCTGTCGTTGCTGAGCTTCCTGTTCTGCCTTCTTCCTCTCGGCAATTTTCTCGTAGCGCTCGCGCAGCGTGTCCCTGGCCTGCTTGCGCTGTTCTGGCGTAATCGCGCCGGCCGGCGCGCCATCGAGATCGAAGCGTGTCTCGGCATGCGTAAGCGCCTTGAGGTAGCGCGTCGAACCCGTATGCATTTTCAGGGCGGTCTTCAATTGTGCCGCATCGATGTCGGGCAGTCTTTGCTTGATGACCTTGTGAATGCCGACAGCAAGGGGCAAGCAGTCCTGAAATGCCTTGAAGGAAGATGCCAGCGTATCCAGAACCGGGTTACGCTGGCGCAGCGGAAGATTCATTGACGCAGAATATTGTCTATGACCGGGATGGCATAGCATACCCGAGATCGGGTGCAGTCGCCATCAACAGCAACACTACACCTTGCCCGCGTAGCCGATCGGTGCCGGCGCAAGCGCCAGGATTCTCTGGTACAACCTTTCCGCTTCCTCCTTGGGCTTGATGCCGAACAGCGGATTGTCGTTTTCCTGGAAGGCGTCGTAGATTTCCTTCCAGTCATTTGCAGTCAAGGCATGTTCGGCGATCGGGAAGAGGTCGTCCTCTTCCTTGCGCATGTGTTGCCATTCCAGCTTGATGTAGCTGTCTACCAGGTTAAAGAAATCATCCCGGGCACCCGGCCGGTCATTCTGGAAATCGAGCAACAGCTGCTTGAGATTTTCGATCAGGGGATAGCCGACCTGATGCTCCTTTTCGAGCGCCGCGATCAGGGCATCGGCCTCTTGCGTCCGTTTCTTCACCGCCCGGAAAAGATAGCCATCTTCCTTGGGATGATGCCAGCGATTCGGATAGGACACGATGTAGTCGAGAATGGCCCGCAGCAGCGGGAAGTTCGGCATCATGGCGGCTTCCCGCATCTGTTTGACCAGATAACGCAGCGCATACAGCACGGATGAAATCGCCGAATGCTCGTCCTTGATGATCTGGATGGCTGCGGCTTTCACATTGTGCTGCTCGAATCTGACAGGCGCTTCAATAGGTTTCAACGTGGAAACGCGCTTTTTTCAGCAAGGACGGCCGCAGCGTCTCCCAATCCATGCCCCTGGCACGGCAGATGTCGCTGAAGGCCTCAAGCACGCCGGTTTCCATCCCTTTCAGTCCACATATATAGATGAAGCAGTTGTCATCGTTCAGCATCGTTGCCACCTTGTCGGCCCTGGCGCGAATCAGATCCTGCACGTACTGCTTGGGCTGATCGGGCGTGCGCGAAAAAGCGAAGTTGATGTCGATGAAATCCTTGGGCAGCTTCTGTAGCGGTCCCAGATAGGGCAGTTCTTCCCGCGTGCGGGCGCCGAAGAACAGCAACAGTTCGCCGCCCTCCTTCTGATCCATGCGGCGGCGGCGGCGCTCGGTCATGGCGCGCATCGGTGCAGAACCTGTGCCGGTGCAGATCATCATGATCGAGGCACCGGGATGGTTGGGCATCAGAAAACTGGTGCCATAAGGACCAGTGACCTGCACCTGGTCGCCCTTCTTGAGATCGCACACATAATTCGAGCAGACCCCGGTGGACGGATGACCATCGTGGTCTTCGGTCACGCGCTTCACGGTCAGTGCCAGGTTGTTGTAGCCGGGACGCTCACCTTCGCGCGGACTGGCCACGGAATACATACGCAGCAGATGCGGCTTGCCGTTGGCGTCGGTTCCCGGCGGGATGATGCCGATGGACTGGCCTTCCAGCACCGGAAAGGGCGTGGTGCCAAAATCGAGCACGACATGATGGATTTCGCTGGAAGTTCCCTCGGCTGTCAGCCGATAGTTGCCGCTCACCGTTGCTGTCACCGGATTGGCCGGGCCATACAGGTTGATGTAGGGGTGGGAAGCCGACCAGGGCGCCAGCGCCTGCCCGCCCTGGCCGGCAGTAGCCACGTCGGTGATGCGCTGAACCTCGGCAGGCGCTTCGGTCGTTGCGTTGCCAACTGCCACGGCCATGTTGTCGAATTCGGTAAAGTCGGGCAAGACATCCCAGCCCAGCTGGTTGTCCAGGCTGTAGGGCTGATCCTTGCGCACGTTGCGGATATTGTCGATAGCGCCGGTCGGACACGGCCCGATGCAGGCATTGCACCAGTTGCATACCTCGAACTTGACCACATAATTGCGCGCATCGTGGGTGATCGCATCGATCGGGCACATCTCCTCGCAGGTATTGCAGCGGATGCAGATTTCCGGATCGATGACGTGCTGCCGCGCCAATTCAGGCTGGACTGTGGGTGCGCTCATGTTCTTATCCTCGGATTCGTCTCTGGCCTGCGCCGGAAGAGGCCGTCCTCTTCCGGTTCCCGATGCCGATCAGTTGAAACGGACGTACTCGAAATCGACGGGCTTGTTGTTGATGCCACGGTTCGGCGCAGCAATCCAGTTGGCATACTTGCCGGGTTCGAGACAGCTGCCCATCAGTGAATGCACGAAGAGCCGGTCTTCCTCGCTGGGCAGCCAGTTCTTGTGCTGGTGAGTCCACTCGGCTTCGGACAGCAGGCGCCCGTCAGGGGCGACATGCACGTCGGCGAACATGCCGATCTTGCGGTGGAAACCCTTGTGCGGCAGGGTGAACTTGAAATTGACGCCGAGCTTCTCGGGCACACGGTTCCAGCGGCTGACGCCGGACTGGATGTCGGTCACCCAGTCGTCACGCAGGCGTTCGTTGAGTGCGGTCAGGGCGGGCACGTGGCGAGTGAGAATCCTGTCGCCGGCCACATCCATGACTTCATACTCGCTGTTGTCCAGCTTGTGGTCATCGGCCAGCTTGGTTTCTTCGAAGCGGCCCTTGAGTCCCGTGGTGTAGTAAGTCGCGGCGTTGGAAGAAATCTCCGCACCGTACAGATCGGAAGTAACGCTGAAGTGGAAATTCAGGTACTTCTGCAGGGTCGGCAGATCGATGACGCCGGCAGCGCGCAGCTTGGCCGCATCATCGGTCTTGAGCTCGTTCATGACTTCGCAGGTACGCTGGATGATGCGGCTGACGCCCTGCTCGCCGACGAAGAGGTGGTGGGCCTCTTCGGTGAGCATGAATTTGCAGGTGCGCGCCAGCGGATCGAAAGCGGATTCGGCGAGCGAAGCAAGTTGATACTTGCCGTCGCGGTCGGTGGCGAAGGTGAACATGAAGAAGGAGAGCCAGTCCGGCGTCTTCTCGTTGAAGGCGGTCAGGATGCGCGGATTATCCGCGTCGCCCGAACGACGCTCGAGCAGCGCCTCGCCTTCCTCACGGCCGTCGCGGCCGAAGTGGGCGTGCAGCAGATAGACCATGGCCCACAGGTGCCGGCCTTCTTCGACATTCACCTGGAACAGGTTGCGCAAGTCGTACAGGGAAGGCGCGGTCAGGCCCAGGTGGCGCTGCTGCTCGACCGAAGCCGGCTCGGTATCGCCCTGGGTGACGATGATGCGGCGCAGGGTGGAGCGATATTCGCCGGGCACTTCCTGCCAGACATCGTCGCCTTTGTGGTCGCCGAAAGTGATTTTCTTGTTTTCCTCGCCCGGGGTGAGGAAGATGCCCCAGCGGTAGTCCGGCATCTTGACGTAGTCGAAGTGCGCCCAGCCATTGGCTTCGACGCTGACTGCCGTGCGCAGGTAAACGTCGTAGTTGGTGGAGTTGTCCGGGCCCATTTCGCGCCACCAGTCCAGGTAGGATGGCTGCCATTGTTCCAGGGCACGCTGCAGGGTCTTGTTGCTGGAAAGTTCCACGTTGTTGGGAATCCGCTCGTCATAATTGATTGCCATGTTCTTATCTCCAAAATAATCGGTTTGAACAGCGTACTGCGCGATGCTTGTCTAACTTGCTTCCTACACCCGCTGCCACTCGAACTGCGGCTTCTTGCCGCTGCCGAAAAGCTTCAATGCGCCATTGGCGCCGACGGCGTTGGGCCGGATGAAAATCCAGTTCTGCCAGGCCGACAAGCGGCCGAAGATGCGGGTATTCATGGTCTCACCCGGACCAAAGCGCAGATTGGCTTCCAGACCGGTCAGGGCATCCGGCGACAGGGCCGTGCGTTCCTCGATGGCGAGACGGATCTCGTCGTCCCAGTCGAGGTCGTCGGGAGCCACCGTGATCAAGCCCAGGGCGACGGCATCCTGCGCCGAGAGCGACTTGCCGATGGCGGCCTTGACGGCCTGGATCGGCGCGGCTTCCTGATAGAAACGCGCTTCGATTCTGGACAAGCCGTTGACCATCGGCAGAAGGCCGAAATTCATTGCGGAGACGGCTACGCTGTTGCTGCCTTCGGCGGCATCGCGCATGTAGGAGCGATCTGCGGCCAGGGCGATCTCAAGCAGGGAGCCGGCGAAACAGGAACCGGGTTCAATGACGGCATAGAGACTGCGCGAGGTCACATCGAGCCGGGCGAAAGTGCGGCGCATGAAACCGAGCACTTCGCGCACGAACCAGTTGGACTGATTGGCAATGATGATGGCATCGGTGTCTAGGACATGCTGGGCGTCACCCTCGGTCTTGAGCTGCCAAAGGCCGAGGTCCTGTTCGTTGGTGCGCAGGTTGAGGATGGCGTCATCCAGCTCGCGCGTCATCTGCAGCGGCCACCAGTTGACGCCCGCCGCCAGGATCTCGGCTGCGCTCCTGGCGCTGACGGCCTTGGGTCCCCGCACCGTCAGGGTGGCGGCGCGGGCATTGCGGTCGATGGCGACATCGACGAATTCATAATGGTATCCGGCGGTATCGATGGTGCGTTTGAGCGGGGTCAGGGTGACTCCCTTGGCATCGGTCGGGCGGTCGCTTTGGGCGGCCAGTTCCTGGGCACGCTGGGCGACGCGCTCGCCGAATTGCTGCTGCTTGACCACTTCGTCCACCAGCCGCCACTCGACGGCACGCTGGCCGCGCACACCTTCCTGGATAGTGCAGAAAATGTCGGCGCGATCTCGGCGCACCTTGCGCTTGTCGGTCACGCGGGTGAGTCCGCCGGTGCCGGGCAGCACGCCCAGCAAAGGCACTTCCGGCAAGCTGACGGAGGAATTTCGGTCGTCGATGAGAAAAATTTCGTCGCAGGCCAGCGCCAGTTCGTAACCGCCACCGGCGGTCGCGCCATTGCAGGCGGCGAGGAACTTGAGACCGGAGTACTTGCTGGAATCCTCGATACCGTTTCTGGTTTCATTGGTGAATTTGCAGAAATTCACTTTCCAGGCATGGGAAGAGACACCCAGCATGTAGATGTTGGCGCCGGAACAGAAGATTTTCTGCTTGCCGCTGGTGAACACCACGCTGCGAACTTCGGGATGCTCGAAGCGAATGCGCTGCAATACGTCGTGCAGTTCGATGTCGACGCCAAGGTCATAGGAATTCAGCTTGAGCTTGTAGCCTGGGCGGATGCCACCGTCTTCATTGATATCCAGGGTCAGGGTGGCCACGGCGCCGTTGTAGCCGACTTTCCAGTGCTTGTAGGCAGTCGGATCGACCTGGTAGTCAACTCTTTCCTGGGCTCTCTCCTGAGCCTGAGCTTCCGCATTCATGGTTGCATTCACTTGTTGCCTCCTCTTGGGGTAATGTCAAACACGCACTAACTGCCGGAGCCGGTCAAAGGCTTCGTCTTCCGATATGTCCGAGGTCTCGATGGACTTGTCCGCTTTCGCATAAAGCGCCTCGCGGGCGTCGAGGATGCGATGCAGGTCGGCCATCGCCTCATCGTTGCCAGCCATCGGGCGCAGGTCACCCTGGGCGATAACGCGGGCCATGTGGTCTTCGGGACGCGCCTTCAGCCACACCGTGAAACAATTGGTCAGCAACTGGTCGTAAGTGTCTCCCTGGGAAACGATGCCACCACCAATCGAGAGCACCGCGCGCTCATACTGATCGAGCACGCGTTCCAGCGTGCGCTTCTCCAGACGGCGGTAGCCCGACTGACCGTAAAGGGAAAATATTTCGCTCACCGGCATGCCGGTCACTTTTTCGATTTCAGACACCAACTCGACAAAGGGCACGCCCATTTCTTTCGCCAGGCGCTTGCCCAGCGTGGATTTGCCGGCGCCGCGCAGACCGATGAGCGCAATCCGATTGCGGCGTACGGTCTCTTCATGGCCAAAATCGCGCATCAGGCGAAACACCACCTCCTCGAGGCGCTGCTGCGGCATGCGCTCGAGGAAACGCCGAATCAGGCGGCGTTCAACGCTATCCTCGGCATCGGTAGACATCAACTCGATCAGCGACACATTCAGTGTCGTGGCGATACGGCGCAGCAGGGTAATGGAAACGTTGGACTCACCGACTTCCAGATGCGCCAGGTGACGCTCGGAGACGTTGGAATCCCGTGCCAGCAATTTGCGCGTCATGCCAAGTCGCTCGCGCAGCTCGCGCACCCGGTGCCCCAGGGACAAAAGGAATCCCGCCTCATCTGGAAACGCACTCTCGGGTGAGAGTTTTTCAGTTGCTTCCTGGCTCGTCGCTTGCTGGGTCATAAACGCCTTGATCTGCAGAATAGTGCATTAGTTCTGCAGAATAATAAGATGAAAAATCCAGGAGGTCAAGCAGTAAAGTGCATATTTTACGAATCACCAAAGGACGAACACCTGCGGATCATCGTTGAATTGTCAGCGATAACTACCTATTTCCAATAATTACAGTATGTTAAAAAACACCATCCAATAGAACTAAAGTGCTTGACAAAAAATAGCCGCGGAGTATT
>Ga0172380_10002316_pt1 | contig 29781 bp, 46 predicted proteins | sample Leawe162metaG_FD_119747 | JGI IMG/M metagenome (GOLD analysis project Ga0172380, IMG submission 119747) | Leachate microbial communities from a municipal landfill in Southern Ontario, Canada - Leachate well 162 metaG | ecosystem: Engineered > Solid waste > Landfill > Unclassified | place... | reverse complement strand
GGGGATGGGACTGGAGATTACGATTACGATTATGATTATGATTACGATTATGAGTAGGAGTAAGAGTACGAGTATGAGTAGGGGGGGATGGAGTTGTGCCCCGGGATCTACCGCGTCGTAATCGTAATCCTGATCGTAATCATAATCGTCCGTTCCGCGTCGAAGGTACCCGCGCATAATGATTGAAAAGGGTCGCGCGGGGCGGGGAGAAAGGGTGGCTGCAGGTGCCTTGCAGGGAGCCGGCAACGGCTGTGCCGACACCTCGCGGGCTATGGGCCGACCCGAAGCCGTAGGACCCCGCCGACGTTTGTCACGCCCTCCGGGCAGGCGTTGGAAAGCTGAACGTAGAACCCGCGCACGGCTCCGAACGCCGGGTGCCCGGCCACGGATACGTTGGTCGCCAGCGCGTTCGTGAGGGCGTAGTTCCCCAAGTTGTTGTTCGGGGCCATCGCCATCCGGACCCGCCACCCACCCGTGACGTAGGGGCCGTTCGTGTAGTGCCCAAAGACCTGCCAGTGCATCCCAGTCAGCACCGAAGACGCCGACACGCCGCCCGTCGGGCAGTACGCGTAGTAGTGCACGTCGTAGACCTTCAACATCGCGGCCGGAATGCCGAACGCCAGAACGCCCGGCGACGACTCCCCCGGCTGCAGCGTCGACGGCGGGACGACAATCGAAACCCACGGGTACCGCGAGTCCAGCGGACCGTTGGCGGCGCTGTAGATCGTCTGCGTTCCGGCAGCATCCTTCCACTCCGTGAACTGCGGCGCCGTCAGGATGAGGCCGACAGCCGTGCCGCCAGAGATCGACGGATTGAACAGGACCGTGTTGGTCAACGTCAAACCCGTCAGCAGTCCGTCGACAGACGATGGTCGGATGCTGTAGAGCCCCGCGCCGGATCCGAAAAAGCCCGACTGCTGATACCGATATCGGAACCCCCCCGAGCCGGCATCCGCCGCAGTGCCGAACGCCGGCATCGGCCATGATGCGCACGGACCCTTGTTGGTCGCCCAATCGGTCCAGACGTCCTCGAACCCGTTGTACGAGATGGCCCACTCCGTTCCGGAGTCGGAAACAACCCGGTAGGACGTGGTGTACATATCGGATGACCACGAAAGCACGTAACCGGATTTTCCGTGAAGATCGTCAGACCAGGTGAACGACTCGACCGCGTCGTACCCGTTGTAGTCCACCCCACGCAGTAGGTCGCTCGTGATGGCGTTGGTCGAGTACGTCGCCGGCAGGACGTTCGTCCGAAACCAAGTGTACTGGTCAGGATTGGCCCACGGGTACGCTTCCCACGCGCCGGCAGCGGAGTTCGTGAACGCCCCAGAAGTGAAGAGAAAGCGCGCCCCGGCAACGGTGGCGGCCGCGCTCGCGCCAGCGGCGTTCGTGATGGCAGTGTTCGCCGTAGCCTGCGCCGCGTCGGCGTTCGTGTGGGCCGAGTTGGCCGTCGCCTGGGCGCCGGCGGCGTTGGTGAGGGCGCTGCCCGCCGTGGCCTGCGCTGCGGCCGCGGCAGCCGCCGTGTTCGTGAGACTGACGCCGGAGGCAACGAGGTCGACGATGTTCGTCGGCGCCACAACGACGCCATTCGTGCCCACCATGATCGGCACGTAGGCGTGGCCGGGAGGCGGGCTCGTGGGGGCGCCGGACAGGGTCATCGAGTAGGCGTAGTTCGTCGTCCACGCCGTGTTGGTCGCGTCCACAGCCGACAGGCGGAAATACCAAGGGCGGGAGGGCGTCAAGGCACCAACGCGATTGGTGTACGTGGCCATGGCCCGCTCGCCCAGGTTGGTCGAGTACGACCAGGCGCCGGCATTCGTGCCGGCGTCGGCCGCCGCCCAGTACAGCGTGACCGTTGGAGAGGTCGTGTTGGTCCCCGAGAGGCTCCACAACACGTCCACGGTCGTGCGCGTGGCGTTGGTGTCGGCCCCGGCCGGCCCGAGCTCCAGGGCGGCGTGGGCGGGCGCGGCGAGCAAAAGGACGGCTGCAAACAGGCGGATCGTCTTCATCATTCCTCCACGAGATCTCCGGGGACAAAAGCAGGCGCGCCGTCGACCAGCTTCCCGACGAGCGGGCGCCAACCATCCTCTTCGAGGAAGTAGCACTCCCAGCCCCCATTGCGGAACCGCCAGCGGGCCGCATCCTCCGCCCGCGGCACGAAGAGCTGATGGATGACCGCGGCGGGATAGGTCGGCGGCGTCCCGGGGATCGCCAGCGCCTCGCCGTTGTACACCTGGCGCCGAATCACGGCGTCGAACTGCCAGGTCACCCGCTGAAGGCCATCGCCGCTGGTCCACTCGATGTCGATCCGCACGCTCAGCGTATTGGCCGCCGCCATCTTCGTCGCAATCGCCGGGTCCGTCAGCGAGAGGTTGCCGAGGTAGTGCAGGGTGTCGCCGTCGCCGGCGACCACGAACGCGACGCACGAAAACAACAGGGTCACCGCGCCGAGGTCGTCGACGTGCTTCCCGGCCAGGACAAGGCTCCCGGCCGCCAGCTGCTCGGCCGTTGTCGCGCCCACCGATGAGGCCGGGCGGGAGCGGAAATACAGCTTCAGCGGCGCCGCGTCGTACTGCACCATCGACGGCTCCGACCCGAGCGCGTCCGGACCCGTGCGCGACGACAGGAGGCAGGCCACGCCGCCCGACTTGGCCACGTCGACGAAGAACTCATATGCTGGATTGAACATGGCGGCATCCTATCTCCCGGCGCTTCCGGGGCTAGACACTCTGGCGGTTCTGGAATGGCTCACGGGACGAACTTCAACCCACCGGACACGTCGTGCCTGATGACAATCGCCGGGTTCGAAAGCCTGTAGCCACGGCCAGACAGGGGCGCCGGAGTCTCCGTGATGTGCGGCTTGGAGAGCGTCGGGTGACCGTACTGCGTCGCGCTGACGTAGCAGCCGGTCGAGTTCGGCGTCAGCGTCTCGGCAACGGACCATTTCCCGGTTTCGATGGCCGTGTCCCCGTTGTAATCCAACACCGAGGCGCCGGGGCCTGCAGCCGATGCCCGAACGTACACGTCCACCGCGCAAGCCGAGGTCGCGGCCATCACGACGCCAGTCGCCAGCCAAGCCCACGCCGCCCCGTGCTGCGCGACGTAACCCATGATCGGGTTCCCCTCCGTCGTGAAGCCGTTTTCATAGGATCCAACGGACCACGCCCCCGGCGCCGAATCGGACCCCGAGCTGTGGTTTGAGGCCGCGAACTCCAGCGCCTCATCCCACGACGGGTGCACCTCATACTCCCCGTACATCCGCGAGTACCAGCCGGTCGACCCGCCGCCCGTCCAATAGGCTTCACCCGCGGTCCACACCATCAGGTCCAGGCATTTCTTGACCCCATCCCACTGCAACGTGTTGGTCCCCTCGCCGTACAGCTCCCGCCACCGCGTCGACGAGAACCAGTTGGACGGGAGCCCACTCCGATCAAGCAGCGATGCCGCAGACCACATTGGCGGGAAATTGCTGGCAGGGTTGGCCTCGCTCCAGGCCGCCAAAGACTGGCCCCCCGGAGGCACCATCACAAACAGCGGGGCGGCCGCCTGGATCCACGCCTTTGCGGCGACCAGGGCGTCCCGGTTCTGCCGATAGAATGCCGGACCGCTGAAATTTGTACGTGGAACGAGGCCCGGCCCATAGCACGCCCGGTGGCGCTCCGCCTGCGCCATGTACGCCTCCCACGCCGCCCGGTCCTTCGCTTGGAGCGGAAGAGCAAAATTGGTCTGGTGCCACCGGCGGTGAATGACGTTGAGATATTCGAGATCCAGCGACACCCACGCGTTGGTGAGGACGTCCTCCCCAAAGCTATTTGTCGACCACTCGGCTCCGGGGGGAGCGCTGTTGGACTCTGCCAGTAGCCGGTCCGTCACGACGTTCCGCAGGTAGTGGTTCGTGAAGCGGCGGACCTCGTTCGAGCGCGTCGCCGTCACCGTCTCCGTGATCCACGTCGCCCAGATGTTCGTCGCAGTGCGAATCGGGTCCGCAACCCTGGCGTTGTCCTTCGAAGGCCAGATGCCGGAAGACCACTGCCCGCGCGCGGCCAGCAGCGCAAGAAAGAGCGCCGCGCCCAACGCCCAGACCTGAAGGCCACGCCTACGCGCGATGGACATGAATGTCTCCAAACGTGCGCGACAAGTCGTAGTACTCGCAATCGTCCGGGAACCCGCTCTCCATCCCCTGCGCGTACGTTCCCTCCCCAATGTTCGACACCCGGCCGTCGAAATAGACGGCGATGTACTTCGCCCCGGTGGGGATCGTCAACAGACGTCCGGCCACGAAAACGTGCTTCGGCCGCAGGTCAACAGGCGCCGGATTCCGCCCGCGCAGCAGGGACCACGTCGTGCCGTTTGGCGACCACGTCGGAAGCACTTCCGGCGAGGCCTTGGGCGTCAGCGATCGGAGGATGTCGACAACCTGCCGGCCCCAGGAGGCTGGGATCGATTCGCCGGGCACGGGATAGTCCGGGAGCTTCATGAGTAGAAGTCTGTATCCACGCGGTCGAACCCGGTCCACTCTTCGACCCGCTGCCACTTGCCGTGCGTGCCGGACCGCACGCTGCGGTCCGCTGTCTTGAACCACTTGTAGGCAACTCCGCTCTTCGTCGGCAAGGTTCCAAACCCGGACGGGGGCGTCTGCATGAACCCTGCCCCTGTCGACCCCGCGTTCAAGCGCATGGAGTAGGTTCGCCGACACACCGGGATCCAGACGGTGTAGGAGGTCTCCGCGATCAGCTTCTTCTTTGCCAAGTGCTGCGCGTTCGCGCTCAACGTCTGAGTCACCTGAGCCGAGTCCTTGTACTTCCACTCCTTCCGGAGAGCCGCGTCCTTCTCGTCATCCCACGCCGCGATGTCTGCGCGGTCTCCATCCGTAAGGGCGTTAGTTCCCCCCGACGCATAGCGAGGGTGCTGCTCGATAGCCTTCTGAACCTCAGACCACTCCACCTCGTGCTGCGGCACCACCGCCTCGTTATCCACGGAGCCGCTGGCGTCCTTCGCCGTCAGCGTCACCGTCATGATGCCCTTGCCGGACCGCTGCCGCTTCACCTTGACGCGGTCGACCTGGTAACCGTCCGGCATGCCCGATACCAACTGGCCGACCTCGGCGCGCTTCGCGAGCAGGGTTTCGTATGGCCCCTCGAAGACCCGCACGCACGTCGACTCCTTGCCGGCAAAGTCCCAATCCGGGCTGTCCGGCACCTCCTGGATTTCGCGGGTGCCGCGCCACCGGGCTTTCAGCTTCGCGCTCATGCGTTCGCCCACGCTGCGGCGCCGCCGGGCTGCCATTTCATGAGGGCGCTATGCGTCTTTTCCGCCCACGCGGTCAACTTCTCCGTCGCCGTCGCCGTCCGCCGGTTGTAGTCCAGCGCCGGGCCGCCCCCGCCCCCCACAAAAAGGCCGACCTTGGCCCAGCGGTCCACGTCCGGGGCACCGGCGCCCTTGCCGCCCGACAGGGCCGCCGCCGGGCTAGCAGGGCCTGCGGCAGGCGCCGGGGCGGCTGCCGCCCGAAGCTTGCCCATGTTCTCCTCCACGGCCGCGGCCAGCTCGCCGGTGAGAGCGGCCAGCTTCGCCCGCTCGGGACCCATCTCGGCCGCCACGTTCAGCGCCGCCACGGCCATCTGCTCTTTGCCAAGCTTCTGCAGGTTCTCACCGGTCGGCCCCATGCTCTCCGCCATCTGCTCGTTCTCGCGCATCGCCTGGCGCTTGTAGTAGGCAAATGGCATCGCCTTCGCGCCTCCAAAGGCCTCCTTGACCTCATCCCCAGCCTTGCGAATGCCGGCGCGCATCATTGCAATGGGAGTCGTAAACGCAGTCAGCAGGAACGACTGAAGGCCCATGAACTCTCCCTGAATCACGTTGCCGATCCCCTTCCAGAAGTCCGCCTGCCCGAGCATGGACACGGCCGACCGGATCCCGACTGAGAGCGACTGCCCCACCAGGTCGCCGAGTTTCCCCGAGGCGAACGCTTCGCCCAGGATCGCCACCACGCGGCCGGCCTGCTGGCCAACGTGAGTCAGGTCGATGCCCTTCAGGTCGTCCAGCACCCCGCTAAGCGCCGGCGCCAGCTCCGACGCCAGGCCCACGAACAACCCGCTGGTCTGCCCCTTCAGCCGGCCCAGCGCGTCGTCCAGGTTGTCCAGCATCGCGGCATCGCGCTCCAACACCTGGGGAAGCGAGCCGAGCCCGTCCCGCGCCTTCTGGATCGCCGCCGGATCCGCGAAGAACTGCTTCAGCGCTGCGCCGGACCGGCCGAAGATCGTGAGCGCCGCCTCCGTTTTGTCCGCGTCAGATTCAAGGCCATTGATCGCCGCGCCGATCTTCACCAGCTGCTCGGTGGGCGAAAGCTCCTTCAGCGCCTTCATGTCCAAACCCAGCCGACGGAAGGTCTGGATCGTGGGCTTGCCCTCTTCGCTCAGGCCCGACAGCGCCTTCTGCATGTACTGGATCGCGGTCGGCACGCCGGCCGCTCCGACGCCCGTGTCCTCAAACGCCTGGCGCAGCAGCACGAGCTCGCCCACCGCCGCGCCGGTGCGGTCCTTCAGGTCGGAGAGTTCCGAGCCCATCTTCAAGCCCGACCGCAGCCCGGCCACCACGCCAACGGCGCCGCCGGCTGCAGCCGCCAGCCCGAGCACGGAACGCATGCCACCAAGGGCTCCGCGCAACGGCCCCATGAAGGACGCCGTATCCAGGGACATCTTCGCCGCAAGGTTCATCGCCTCAGCCTCCGGCGCCGCGGCACGCGCGGGCTCCGCGGAGCGTCTGCAGAATCTCCGCCAGTGAGTTCATCAAGCAGGTCCATCTCGGCGAAGGTCGGGGCGTGCGCCTCGTTGCCGTAGCGCGCGGAGATCGCCGCGTACAGGGCGAAGGCTTGCGCGAGAGGCAGGTCGAACAGCACATAGTCCAGGCTCCATCCGTACTCGCTCAGCAGCGCGTCGACGACCGTCAGCACCCAGCCCAAGCCGTTCGTCTTTGGCCCCGGCAGCGTGTCTACGCCGGGTCCGTCGCCGGCGACGCTTTTTTTTCGGGCGCGTCCCCCGGCTGCGCCGCAGTCTCCATCGCCGCGCCGAAATGTTCCTTGATCGCTTTGCCTATCGGGCGAAGATCCCGCACGCAGATGGTGCCGGCGAACTCGACGACGGCGTCCGAGAACGCCTCCGGCCCCTGATTCATCAGCGCGTTCGACTCCTTCACCGGCCGCGTCAGGATGAACAGCAGCGAGAGAACCTCCTCGTTGGTCATCTCCCGGCCTTCGGCGTCGTCCACCAGCGGGTGCTCGATCTTCTCCAGGAGAAGGATCATGCCCGCCGTGAACGGGAGAAGGACCAGCCCGGCAGCCGTCGACTTCGCGGGCATGAATGCCCGCACCACACGTTTCGGATTGCCCATCGCGCGTCCTCCAGGTCAGGCCGCCGCGGCTACGTCACGCCTTCGACGTTCGGGTAGTACGTGGCCTGCGTCTTCAGCTTCTTCCAGCCGCGCTGCTGCCAGGCCAGGTCGCTGCCGTCCACGAGGAACTTGGTCGTGCCGATTGTCAGCGTGGTCCCGCGCGCCGGCGCAACCGTCGCCGCCAGGCAGATGACTTCCAGCTCGACCTCCTCCTTGTCGCCGAAGAACACGACCGCCGACTCGAAGCCTTCGTAGTCCAGTATCGCGTCCTTCTCGCCCGTGCTCTTTCGGGTGACAGAGACGACCAGTCCGGACTGGAGCGCCTGAAGCTCCGACTCGATTCCCCACACGGCGGTCGCGCCGGCGGTGCCGATCTTGCGTGCTGCGGTCCTGGCCATCTCACACCTCCATTTGCCGGATCTCCGGCATCGTCGTATCGAGCTCGAACTTCAGGCGGTACGCCGCCAGCGGGACGCCCTCCGGCGTCTCCACCGGCTCCGCGCCGCGATATCGGAACATCCCCTCCGACGCGTCCGCCGCGCCGAAGGCCATCGAAAGCACCCGCTGCCGAACGTCCGCCACGATCTTCAAGAGCGACGGCCGCTCCGCCGCGTTCTCAATCAGCGCCGCATCGGCAGTCGCCTTCAGGCCCAGCGCGTAACCGACAATGACGTCCACCCTCTGTGTCGACAGCGGCGCCGCCGGTTCGTCGCCCAGGGCATCCTCGCCGCCCCAGTGCACGACCAGGCGGAGGCCGCGCGGGGAGATCATCAGGATCTCCATGACGTGCCAGGGGTCCTTCGCCACCGAGATCTCCGGCTTGATGCCCGCGATCCGTAGGCCCTTCAAATGGTCCCGCACCAGGCGCGTCAGAACGTCCGGCGTATAGGCGCCCGTCATACGATGAGCCTCCCGGACGGGTAGGTTTGGGCGTCCTCAGAAATCACGCTGATGCTGTCCATCTCGCGGTCGGCTTCAGGAGTCAGCGGCTCCTTGCCCTCGCCGATCCGGGAGAGCTTCACCGACAGCCGCTCCTCCTCCTTCGCAAACGGGTTGCGGTCCGAGGTCAGCCCCCGGCGCCGGTACAGCGCCGACGCCGCAAAGATCTTCGCCGCCTGGCTAACCAGCGGGGGAACGGGAGCGGCGAACGGAACCTCGAAGCGCTGCCCCAGCAGGGCGTCCACCGCCTCGCCCGCCTGCGCGGCCACCTTGTCCCACAGGCCGGCGTCCTCGACGCCGTCGCCGTCGTCGTCCAGGGCCTCCGTGATGAACTGCGGAGGGATCAACCCGGCAAGGTCCGATTTGGCGACGTAGCTCATGGTTCCTTCAAACGAAAGGGGCCGGCCGGAACAGCGCGGCCGGCCCCCCGCTCAATGCCCCAAGCCGGGGCGTGGCCTCTTCAATCGAAGACGGTCCCGATCACCTTCACGGAGATCGAGTTCGATCCCAGCAGCGTGCCGTTCGTGTCCGCACTGGAGACCACCTTGAAGTAGTCCCCATAGAACATCGTCGGCACGTTGGTGAGCACGAGGAGCCCCGTTGCGGCCGCAGCCGAAACGGTCCCCGTGTGCCCGCTCGCGACGTACGTCACCGCCGAGGTGACGCCCGCCGGCGCCGTCAACGTCATCCACTGCGGCGCGAACCGCGCCGTGTCACCGATGGGCGGCGAGACGGTCGCCGAGTTCGTCGTCACGGTCACCGCCGCCCGCTGCGGCCCCTTGTCCGCCGCCAGCGCTGCCGCCGGCAACAGGATCGCCACCATCAGGAACACGCCGGCGATCCCCGCCAGCAGCCGCTTCAGATTCAGACCCTTCATGACTTTCCCCTTCGCTTTCAGGTTTCCGGTTTCAGCCTTGGCCCGCCGCTCAGGCCTTGACGATCCGCTGCAGCGCCGCGGCCTGGCCGATGGCCACGCCGTACATCAGCGTGTAAGTTCGGTTGAAGGTCGCGAGCGTCGAGTTGTAGTACTCGCGCACCTGGAGCGAGAGGCCCGTCTGCTCGTCCGTCACCGTCGAGATCGAGACGTTGCTCTCGCCCTGGCCCGGGTCATCGGGGATGCGGGTCGCCAGCGCCAGCGACGTCCGCGTGCCGGCGAAGCCGACGAGGTTCTCCGCGTTCTCCGGGAGGTCCACGAACTCCGACACATCGAAGCCGTGCACCTTCGGAAGCATGCCGCTCTCGACCGCCGCAGCGCCCTTGCCCAGCATGACCTGCAGCATCGTCAGGTCCATGCTCAGGCTACCGTAGTAGTCGGGACTCAGCAGCATGAAGCGGCCCATGCCCGGAACGCCGCGCTTCGAGAGCGCCGTCCCCACGGCGATGGCGGTCTTGCGGTCGAACCCGTCGCCGCCGGCGCCCAGCGCCTTCGTGGTTTTGTTGGCGAACGCGGCTTCGAGAATCAGCGCGCACAGGTCGCTCACGACCGCCGCGCCGATCGAGTAGGCCGCGTTCAGGCCGAAGCGCTTGATGAGGTCGACCCGCGAGCTCGACGCCTCCTGCACCGTCACGCCGTAGGTGTGGTGCTTGTGCTTGTTGATCGTGACGGGGATGTCCACCTGCGCGCGGTTCGCGGGGACATAGCCGGTCGCAGCAACGAAGTCTATCGCGGCGGCCGCGGTGACTTCGTGCACGATGACCGCCTCGCCGAAGCGCGCGCTTTCCTTCGAGTGGTCCGTCGCGACCTGCCCGAGAATGGGCAGCGTCGCCTGCAACGCCTTCAACGCCTCCTGGGCGATGACATTGGCGTTCGTGGTTCCGAGGGTATTGGGCATGGCTCTTTCCTTCCCTGTTGGGATTCGTGGTGTGGGTCAGTGCCTCAGCCGTTGCCGAGGATCTTGGTCCGGTTCTCCGAGTAGAAGCGCGCGCGCTCCACCGGGTCCTTGATCGCGTTGTACTGCGCGATGACGGGGTTGCCGCCCTGGGCGGTCAACGGTTCGACCCGCGGCGTGCGCTGGTCGAGAGGGACGGTGGACGGAAGCTTCTCGACCAGGGTCGAGAGCGTCGCGAGGTCCATGGCCCCGATCTGGTCGGTCGTCAGCGGGATCACCTTTCCGTCGCGCACGGCCTTGTCGGTGATGGCGTCGCGCTGCCGCTTCAGGTCCGCCGCCTTCACCCCGGCCAGGTCGGCCGTGAGCGTGACGAGCTTGCTTTCCATCCCCGACACCTTCGCCGCCATCGGCTCGGGAGCGGGCGTGGAGGTGACGGCCGCGATGGCCTTCGAGATGTCGGCGTCCGTCGCGGTCGTGGGGTCGAGCTTGAGCATCTTGCACAGCTCTGCTTTGTGGTCCATGGCTGCCTCCTGATTTCCGCTTCCAACGGAAAAGGGTACGAAGTGAAGATCGTCCACGTCACCCTGGCGGCAGAGCGCCACAGAGTGAACGAAGATGACCTCACCGTTTTCATCCGTCGCCGGCGCCGGCGACAGGTCTTGAAACTCCAGGGCGTTCTTCGCCCCGCTCGGCGTCCAACGCGACGGAGCGAGGAAGAGGCCCTCGCCACGCACGACCTCGACGGGGCCGAACGCGGCGACAGGCCGCGGCTCCGCAGATTCCTCGTAGGCTTTCGTCCCGGGGACGGTGTTGTGCTGGTAGTCCAGGGCGATCTCGCCGAAGCCGAACTTCGCCTGATTCGCGGCCAGCACCGCGAGAGTCTTCAGCCCAACCGTCGCCTTGCGGCCGGAGGCCGTCCGGTTCTCTCCCCAGCCCAGGACCTTCATGCGTTTGGGCAGCTCCGCGGCCGAAGCGAAAGCTTCGATGCGAAGGCCAAGCAGCAGGTCGAGGTTCGATTTCACGGGGCGCACGCTACACGCCGCGCGAAAACGATTCATGGAATAGTGGCACTTCTGTCGGGCGTGATGCGGGTCAGCGCCGAAGCATCGCCTGCAGCTTCGCCATCGCGGCCGAACGGATCCTGGCGGCGGCCGCCGGCGACATGTTCCCGCTTGCGTCGAACGGAAAGAACGGGCGCGCCGGAAGCCCAGGGTGATTCACCTGGCGAACCGGGTGCGACGCACCGGGCCAGAAGAGAGCCCGCTTGTTCTTCGCCCGGATCACGTGCGGGCGCGATCCAAACTGGTGTGCCCCCGCGTAGGGCCGGTCCGTACCCACCGTCACCGAGTTCCCATCCAGCGCCACGATCCGAGCCGAGCGCCACAGCAGGCCAGAGCGCTTCAAAAGCGGCCGGCCGTCCGAGGTCTTCTTTGGCGCCCAGGCTGAAGGCCGCAGGCTGGCGTCATTGAACGCGCGCTGCGTCACGCTCACGAGGGCAAGGCCCATCGCCTCAAGCACCGGGCGCTTGTTCGACACCTGCGCAGCCATCCGCTTCAGCTCCGGAGTAACGAGATCCCGCGTGATGGTGAGCGTCGGCTTCATCAAGTATCCCGCGTCTTCTTGCCGCCCTTTGGGTGGCGAAGATCCGAGCGCGCCACGCGCGCCTTGCTGCCGTCGTCAAGCAACACCTCAAGGCCATCTGCACCTCCGGGCCCGGAGATGACACCGCGGCGTACGGCGCCGCCGTCAAGGAAGACAACCTCGTCGCCGAACAGGGCGCGGCGTCGCAGAGGATCCGTCAGCTCATCGAACGCGGCGCGCGTCGGCTCCGGAGTTGGACGGGGAGCCGGAGCCGCGGCCTCGCGTTTGGCAGCCGCAGCCGGCTTCGGAGGGGCCGGAATATCCACACGCTTCGCCGGAGGCTGCGCGATCCGCTCCATGTGCCACCCCAACACGGTCGGCTTGCCGGGCACGTCCACCGTTTCCCCGGACAGCAGCTTGCGCAGAGCGGCCGCGGTTGGCTCGTCATACCTCTTCAGGACGTCCGCGATGGGGAGGTGCATGGACCCGGGGTCCCATCCGAAAGCGGTGCCCGGATCGTCCGCCTTCTCCTTCGGGCTGCGCACATCCACCGGGCGGCCGTCGCCCACGTCCAGCATGCCCGTTTGCTCCATCCGTTTCAGGACGGCATCCTGCGGAACCCAGCCCGCGGCCGAGCCCGATTCGGCCGCGGCGTACTCGCGGGCCTCGTCCGCCGTGACCGGCACCTTGTTGCAGCGGCAGCCCCAGTCCCACGGCGGCGAGTGGTCCTTCCAAAACGGGTGGCCCGCCGCAATGATGATGCCGTTCAGCGCCGCGTGACTCGGGCGCACGTGCCCGTCTCCGAACGTCATGTACATCCACAAGGGGAACGCGTCGCGCTGGCGGTCCATCACCTGGTGCTGGGCGGCAGCGTAGGCTTGGAACCCGTGCGTCCGCATCAGGAGCTCAGCCTTTCGCGCGGCGGCCCCCACCTGCTTTTGCCGCGCTTCCGGATCCGCAGTCTCGTCCACCAGGAACGGCGAGATCTCGCCGATGAGCTTCGCCTTCTGCGCGTCCCAATCCGCCCCCTGCGGAAGCTCCGCGATCAAGTCGCGGGCGCGTTGCAGAGTGTCCGCCGCCTCGATGCCGGCAACGGTGAACGCGCGCGCCTTCAGCTCCGGAGTCAGACGGTCGAACGCAGAGCGGCCCACCGCCGGCTTTCCGGAAATGAACTCCGCGGCTTGGGCGTGAGGAGTTGGTTCAAGCAGCATCTTCACCGGACGCCTCCGAGGTAACCGCGGTCTCCAGCAAAACGCGCACCGAGTAGTCGCGGCCGGCGTGCAGCGTGAATCCAACACGGCCCAGCACGAGCGCCGCCAGCGCGGCGAACAGCATCATGCAAACGAGATATGCCCGGTCATATAGGGTGCGCGGTGCGAGTTCGATGTTGTAGGTCTCGGGTCTCACAGCTTTGCCTTTCAAAAGGTCCGCCACGTGCTGGAACTGTCTAGATCGAGCTCCATCAGGTACGCAAGGAAGGCCATCGCGCCACGGTAGGAGAGATGCGTGACCGGATTACCCCCGTCCGTCTCGCGATAGATCGGGCTCCAGTACTTCACCAGGCCAAACAGGGACACGATCTTGACCTCCACCCGGAACTTGACCCCGTTCGTCGTGACTCGATAAACCGGCACCCGATTTTTCACAGCGACCTCCGGTAGGCTTCGCGGTTGCCGCGGCCAAGCTCCCAGAACTCCGGCTCCTCGGCGCACCGCTGCAGGTGATTGAACCATGAGTCGAGATTGAGGAGCGTAGTGTGCGGCGCAATCGGAATCACCTCGATGAACCCCGCGCGCCACAGCCGGCAGAAGGTCTTGAACTGGCCGCCGAGCCCGATGGACTCAAGCAGCTTCGAGTTGACCCGCGCCCAGGTCACGTTCTCCGGATTGAGCCGCCACGTGCCGTCTCCGGATGGCGTGGCCCTGCACATGACGACGTCCGGAGCGCGGCGCCCCGCCGGCGCCAGCGCGAACCTGCCCGGCGAGATCTCCACCATCTTCGCCTGCGGATCCCCCGGCCTCGGCGCCGCGGGCGCCCCGCCAGCCGGAGCGGCAGTCTTCACACCCGGCCTGCAAACCTTGCTGTGCATTTTCGGCATCTGTTCCCTCCTCAAACTCTCAGCAGCATCTGCTCTGCCACGGCCTTGGACTTCAACCCCTCGAACCGATCCCGCGCGTGTGCCGCCGGCACGCCGACGTAGAGGCCGTCCTTGCCGTCACGGCCCACACAATCGACCAGGCCCAGCACCGCCAGCTCCGACACGCGCGGCCGCACCGTCAACACGTCGCGGTTCATGGCGGCCGCCAGTGAGCGCGTCGTCCACGCGCCGCCGAACCGGAGCGCCGCCGCATGCACCTCGCGCCGGCCGCCCTCGACCCGCGCCTCGATGTCCGCCCAGTTGTCGTTGCGAATGTCGACGGGCTTCATGCGGCACCTTCCGCGTTGCCTTCGATGAGGCGCAGCGCGTCCTGGGCGCTGGCGCCCCGGAGCATGGCGGCCGCCTGGCTCGCCACCAGGGATGCGATGCCCTTCGGATCCGTCAGCTCGTTCAACTTCTGCTCTTCCATCTTCCGCGCCTGCCTCACGTGCGCCACGGCGCCCGAGTGGTGCAGGCAATCATTGCCCGCGCGCAGCTTGGCCAGCCGCGTCTCGACGGCACGCAACACCACGACCGCCGCCGCCACGACCGCCACGTGTTCCGTCACCGGGCACCGGTCAGCAGCCGCAGCGGTCGCCGGCTTCATGGCGCAGCCTCCGGGGCGGAGAGGCGGGCGCTCTGGGATCCGGCCATGGCCCTACGGATCTCGACGGCCTTGCCGCGTTGGTATCCCGACGTCATGGCGTCCGGGTCCCTCCGCTTCGGCCGCGCGAGGGCGAAGGTGTGCGTCGGGCCAATCTGCTCGGCGACGAAGTCATGGCGCTCTGCCGCGCGGTCGACCAGCGCGAGCGCTGTCGATGACCCCTCCGGAATCAGCTGCGCCTTGCTGGCGCGAAGCTTGGACGCCACCCCGTAGAAGAAGCCGTAGAGGAAATTGCGCCGGCGGTTCTCCGTGAACCGCCCGCGCAGCAAGGCACGCTGCTCGCGCACCAGCCTGTGCGCCGTCTCCGAAAGGAACTCCCACACGTACCTGGCGATCTCGATATCCTGCGGCAGCCCGACGAACTTCACGTTGCCTCGGCACCGCACAACCGAGACGTTGAAGAACGGGCCGAGCAGATTCGCCGCCAGCGACTTTTCGAGCGGAAGCCGCAGCCCGCACTCCACGGCCACAAGCACAATCTTCCGCTCGCCCTCGTCCAGATTCAGAGATTCGATTTCGATCTGATGCCGCGCCGCCAGCTCGAAGGCCAGCTCCACCGCCCGCTGCGCCTCGTGCTCGAAAGGCGATTGCCCAAGCCGAAGCAGCTTCCGGATCCGATCTTCGATTCTGGAGGTCGGCGGCGTCATTTGATCTCCGCCCCCGCCGCGCGCAGCGCGTCGACGAATGCTTGCCAGTCGGCAGTCAGGAAGCCCGAACCGTCTTCCGAAAGAAGGAACACGTCGGCGACACCAATCCGATCCAGCGATGGGGAGACAATGATCGAGTCCAGGAGTTTACTGCCGGGGTTATCGAGGAGGGACCGGCGCGGCTCATCGTCGAAGACAACGTCGATGGTCGATACGTTCCGCGGCCCGTTCATGGCTTCCGCCTCCGCACTTCGCGCCGCAGAGCCGCGAGCGACGCCGTCTCGGCCCACTCCATCAGCCCCTCCGGGTTGTGCGCGCCGTCGCGTGTGGATTCCAGCAGCTGGCCGATCAGCCCTCTCCGCTCATCGCGCCAGGCCTTCGCGGCCTTTGCGTCTTCGTGTTCATCGGCCCGTCCCCCGCCGTTCGCCCGGGAACCGCCTGCGGATTGCGGCAAAATCCCGATCTCCGCTTTTGCGGGTACAGAGCCGCGCCCGCCTCCCGAGGGCAGGTTCGGGCGTATACGCGTTCCGGACGGGTCAACACGGCGGCCCCAGGGGGATCGGGCCGTGGCGGGCGTCGGGGCGGAGGCCGAGTTCCGGTGGTCACAGGGCAGGCTAGGCTGCGTACAATCGCGCGTGGTTTCGTCCCGGAGGTGTATGCACCTCCAGAAGTACTGCCACCCGCACCGGTCGATCCGCCCGCCGCAGCGCGCGCGCTCGGCCTCAACCGCCTCCTGGTCGATCTTTAGCCCGAGGCTTGCCAGGTGCCCCGGCGAGTGCAGCGGCAGGGAGCACCACTTGCAGTCCTCCTGCCCGGCGCGTGCGGAGACGATCTCCCCGACGTGCCGGCCAAGGCGGCACAGCACCCGGCGGTGCCAGACGGCGCGCGCCACGAACGCGGCCAGGCCGATGAGGTTGGTAGGCTTCATGGCGTCACCAGTCCATTGCGCCGGCGTCCATGGACGCCACCGACCACAGCGCGGCCACGGCGATATCCAGCAGCTCGTGGCGTATTGCGTTTGCCCCGGCCTTCGACTGAATCTCGTGCACGAGTTCGGACCGTTCATCCTCCAGGACGCCCAGCGCCTCGTGGCTCGACACGAACGCGCGCGGCCCCTTCCGGTTCTCCACGTCGCGGAGGTGCAGCTGCAGGTCGAGGACAGCGGCGTTCACATTCTCCGCGGTCAACTCTGGACGGTTCATCCGCGTGCCCTCCGGGTGCCGCGCCGGGCGCTGGCCCGGTTGCGGAGCGTGTAAGTGAGACTCCAGAGCTGCCGGTCGGTGCAGTCCTCCAGGCTCGTCACCTTGTACTGCCGCCGCGCGATGGCCAGCGCGTAGTCCGTGGGGCGGTCGATGGCGCCGCGCGCCTGCTCGCATGTTCGCAGCAGCATGGCCATCGCCTGGCGGTGGCCGTTGGTGGCGGCGCGCTCGGCCCAGGCGTTGGCGACGTTGTCCCGTTCGCACAGGTGGGCGAAGTGGGCCATGAGGAGGGCATAGTCGCGCTGCGTGCAGGCGGTGAGGTGCTTCTTGCCGCAGGCGTTCCGCTGCTCTTCGTGCCGCCAGAGTTCGAGCGCTTCCCCTGGGGAAAGCGCCAGCGGGTCCCGCGCCTCGAACGCGTCGCCGTCGTAGTGCGGCCGGCATTCCATCGCCCACGCCTCGGACGCGGCCATGACGACGTTCTTCTTCTGGTCCTTCGAAAGCGGCGCGCCGGAGGCGCCGGCAATCGCCCGGTCGATGATCCTTGAATCGCTCATGCCCGGGCCTCCGAAGCGGGAGCACACGGAGACGCAGAGGGCGCAGAGGCCAAAGGAGCGCAGGCGCTGCACAGGTCGGCCTCGACCCAGTGACACGCCTCGCCGGTCTGCTTGTCCACGCAGGCGTGGTCCTCGGTGCACAGGCAGACGCGGCACCGGCGCTCGCCCTGCGCGGTGACGTCCACGACCCACGTGTCCGCCTTCCCGTAGCGCTTCATCTTCAGGACCGCGCCCTTGTTCAGCCGCGCGAGCTTCGTCGCGCAGCAAGCTGCCGCCTCCCGCGCGCCGCAGGTGCAGGACGCCGTCACGTTGTGCCCCTTCGCGCGGGCAATGTAGGTGCCGCCGTACTGGCGGACATTGATGATTGCGATCATGGTGCCAGCTCCCCGCCGATGGGTTCGACCTCGGGCGTCGGCCCCGGCGCCGGCAGCGGCGGCATGGGCGCCACGCTGCCGCCGAAGCGGATGGTGTGCGAGTAGCTCATCGGCCGCGTCGCGACCGGCGCGGTTCCGCGCCCGGCAATCACTCCGGCCATGACCAGGACGGAGCCGATGAGCGCGCACCCCAGAACGCGCCACTTGTTCAGCTCGCTGGTGACCTTGTCGTCCGCCAGGATCTCGTCGAGCTGGGTGCATATGCGGCGGCGCTCGTAGGCGCGGCCGGCCTCGTAGGCGGCGTTCACAGGCGTTCCCCTGGCAGCCTTCATGCCTGGCCTCCGTTCGCCCCGCACACGTCGGCGAGGTTGAGCAGGACGCGCGCGAACTTGCCGTCGCGGCTGGCGCGCTGCTCGACGCGCAGGAGGCTCTTGCCCCGCGCGGTATTGATGCTCTCGCGGATCAGGGTCATCGCCGCGGACCAATCGGCGTGGCCGATGTTGAGCCGCAGGAGCCCGAGGATCCGGGCGCGGGAGAGGAGCCCGTCGCTCGTCGGCCGGAAGGCCATCAGGACCAACTCGCGCAGGTCCGCGTCGACTCCGTCCGTCTTGGCCTCGATGAACTTCTCGATGCGCTCCTTGGCCTGCGCCAGGCGCTCGTCGAACTCCACGTTGTAGCGCGCCTCGATGCCGATCTGAATCAGGCGGTCGAACGATTGGAACTGGAGGTTGCCCTTCGGCCCGCCGAGCTTCCAGCCGCCTTCGGCCACTGTGTCGCGCAGCTCGTCGATGTCGGCCAGCGTCGCCGCGTAGCAGTCCACGATCCTCTCGCGCGTCTCCACAAACCGCCGCAGGATCCGGCGCGCGATCTTGTCCCGCTTCCGGTCATAGGGCTTCACGTAGCGCACCGGGATCTCCGCCCCGGTCCCGTCGGTCATCGTCTTCGTTTCCGTTGTCATTCTGTTCTGGCTCCTGTTCTCTTTCGTCTCCGTGCGAATCACGCCGGCTCGAACGCGCACGCGTTGCCGGGCACCGGCTGCATGTCGATGGTTTCGCGGGCCGGCGCGCCCCGCCACTGCTCAGGGGTGACGCGGGCCACCAGGCACGTCAGCGGCACACCGGTCTGCGTCTTCCCGCGCCACACGCGCACGGGCGTGTCGCCCAGCATCAGCACCTTGTCCGTAGGTTCGAGGGTGAGGGTCATCGCGCGCCCGCCTTCTTCGCCATGCGCTCGGGGCACAGCTGCAGCACGGCTTGCTCGACCATCTCCAGGCTGACGTCCTCGCCGGCTTCGTCGGCGTTGTCGGAGGCCATCTCGACGGCGTCCGCCAGGACGCGCAGGTTGCCGCCGCGCCGGAGCGCGTGGACGATGCGCTCGGCCATGGCGCGGACGGCCTCGCCGCCAATGCCGGTGGCGGCCTCGACGTAGGCGGCAACGTCCTCGGCGCGGACGCCGTCGATCCAGCCCAGGTTGACGGGCTTGATGCTGCGCCCGAAGAGCTGCTGCGCCTCGGCCATGGCGGAGGTGGAGGCGTTGACGAGCGCCTGGTAGCCGGTCGGGTAGCTGCCCAGGACGAAGCGGCTGCGCGTCTCGTCGATCAGGGCCTTGACGAGTTTGAGCATCATGACGCCGCCCTCGTGGACGTCGTCCACGAAGATCGTGAGCGGCGCGCCCTTGAGCTGCTGGAGCACGGCCTCGAACGTCGCGGCGCCGCCGGACATCTCCGGCGCGCCCACCGCGCGGGCCAGCGCCGTGGCGATCTTGGCGAGGCTGTCCTTCCAGCCCGGCACGGCGTGGAGGTAGGCGGTCTCCTCGATGTTCTGCGAGGCCAGGCGCGTCATCGTCCACGACTTGCCGCAGCCGGTGGGTGCGATGAGCCACGCGCAGCGCCTGTCGTTCCGGGCGCCGGCCAGCAGGTCGAAGACGCTCTCGCCGTAGCGGTAGATCGGGAGCGAGCCGTAGAACTCATCCGCGGCGGCGCCGGTATCCAGCTCCGTCACGAAGGCGGTCAGCTTCTTCTCCCACTTCCCCAGGGCGCGGCCAATCTCGGCCCAGCCGCGCGTCTTCAGCCGGTTCGTCCAGCTCTTCGGGCTTCCGAGGAAGCGGCGGTAGCGCCGGGCGAATCGGTCATCGGTCATCTTGAGCGCAGCCTGGTGCGCTTCGATCCGCGCGATCAGGCCGTTGACTCTGTTCTGCTGTTCTGTCATTTTGTCCTCGCTCTGTTCTTGTTCGTGAGGCCCGGTTGCCGCCGGGCCTTCTTCATTTCAGTCGCGGCGCATCAGCTCGACGATGGTGGAAAGTTCGCTGTCGCTGGTCTCTCCCATGCGGGCGCGATAGACGGCCTGTTCGATCCGCTCTTTCAGAGGCTTGAGCGCGCCTTCGACCTTCTTTTCCCACGCCTCAATGGGCGAGAGATTGCGCTCCGTCCACTCCGTCTCCACCTTCCACGCCGGGCGCGGCGTCCGTTTCTGGAACTGCTCGCGCTTCAACTGGTAGATGCGCTTCATCTCGTCGTGCGCGGCGTTGATCTGCCTCATCGTTGCCTGCTTCTTCTTCATCTTTCGCTCCTGTTCTCCGCGTCTCCGTGTTGCCCTATGCCTCCGCCAGTTCGGCGAAGGTCTTGAGCCTTCGCGCTGCCGGCAGCGGCGCCCCGGCGCGAAGCCCGCCGCGGCCGCCAAGCCGTGGCGTTTCGCGCTCTTCGCGACCTTCGCGTTGAAATTCAGGGGCGGGCCGGGGAGAAGCCCCGCGGCCGGTCGCAACGGCGGCGGGTAAAGACCCGGCCGCGCCCCCTTCAAACTCGATGCGTTCCACGCCACCAGGCCCGCGTGTCTCGCTCATGGCGACACCGCGCCGGCCTCCGGATCCTGCGGCGCGGTATTCCGTGCGGACGGCCTTGGCGATGGCCTTCTTGGCAGAGAGCGCCTCGGCCAGCCCGGCCGAATCGCGCTCGATGGCCCAGCCTTCGGCGGCGATGGGAAGCGGCGGCGGGTTCATGCAGCCGACTGTGCAGAGCAGGTCGCCGCCCTTGGCGAGCGCGGAGTCCCGGTCGAGGATGATGGCCGCGCGGATGATTGGCTCGAACGGGTCGAACAGGACGCGCACCTTCTCGCCCTCGAACGGCATCAGCTCCTCGTGCGCGAACGTGTAGGGCGTGGGGATACCGAGCGGGCAGGTGACGTTGCAGACGACCATCCCCCCGCGCCGGATGGTGACGACGTGGCTCTCCGGCGCCGCGAACGGCGCGAGGTCCGGCGAGAGTGACGGGCGCGGGTGGGCGGCCACGTCTGCGTCCCAGCGCTCAACTGGAATCCATGTGCCGTACTGCCGGCTCTCAAGCGGATCGTGGTCGAGGAATGAGACGCACGACTCGAACTCGCGCAGCAGCTCCTGGAGACCGGCGAAGTGCTTCCGTGGATCTTCGGCGCCGGAGCGGCAGCTGACGAGCAGCTCGTTCTCGCGCTGGTACTCGCCGCGGAATCGGCCGATCTGCCCGCGGTCGTAGACGGAGAGGTGCGTCCACGCGCGGTTCCACCAGTTCTCGATGAGCTTCATGTGCGGCCGGCCCTTGGCATCGATGATGCGGATGCCCGCGGCCTGGTGGAACGCGAGCGCCCGGCGGCTCTGCCAGGCGCCGCCTTCCAGGACGGCTTCGTCGGGCCGGCCCGTGTCCCGCGCGTCGCGGTACACGAGGCCCATCGCATCCGGATCCCGGTATGAGTCCCGCGGCCGAAGCGTGAAGGTCCAGGAGGTGATGCGGCCGGTGGCGTCGTCGTGCGCAACGAGCCACTGACCGCGGCCGCAGCGGACGCCGAACTTGTCGCTGCATCTGTCGCCGCCGTAGGGCCAGGGGTACCAGATGACTTGGTTCTGGCTGCCGTCGTCGTAACTCTTCCGCTCCCCTGCCCACAGGCGCCGCGAGCCGCCGCTTGCGAGCCGCGTGCCGCCGGGCACGTAGGGGCCGGCGAGCGCGGCCTCCCGCGGGTTGCGGTGATAGCGGAACGTGCTCGGCGAGATCTCCAGCTGCCGGCGCAGGCTGCGCGGGATGTAGTGCTTCGAGTTCATCCTGCGCCCGAGCACCGTGAGAGCCTCCGCCGACAGGCGCCGGCAGCCGGCGGCCGGTGCGGTGCGGTCCTCGAAGACCAGGCGCCTGACGGCGTGGCTCATGCTTCCGCGTTCGTCGGCGAGGTTGGTCTTGATGTACGTCTCGCGGATGGCCTGCACGTCCTCCGCGGACCACCTGCAGACGGGCGGGCGGCCGCTCGACTTGCCGCGGCCGAGGGCGGATCCGTCGCCGGCATCGAACCGCTCGCGGCGCTTCAGCCAACGCCACAGCGTGGGGACGGAAAGCCCCGTCGCCTGCGCGATCTCCGGCCAGTGCTGGCCGGAGGCGCGGCGCGCGCGGACGTCGTCCGTCAGGCTCAGCCCATCAATGCGGTCCGTGAGATCCGAGGTGGACGTTCGTAGTTTCATGGCGCTCAAGCGGTGCGGCCTGACTTCTTCCCCAGGCCGTGGAGTTCCTTCATGAGATCGGCCTGCTCGTGCGCGGGCCAGTGCCGCAGGATCGTGGAGACAGTCAGCGCGCGGACGGCGTCGGGCATCTGCGCCCACGGCAGGGCAAGGGCATCCACGGCCGCGCTGACGTCGTGGCCCTTCAGCGTGCCCCACTTCTTGAACGCGTTCCCCAACGTCGTTCCGGCCCGGACCACCATCACTCCGTAGGACGGCGCCGAGCGTTTGGTGCCCGTCGTTGACAGGCGCGAGCCCACGCCGGCATGCACGCGCGGGATCGAAAATTCGTCGTCGAGGATGGCCGTCGTGACCGCCTTCCACTGCGTGGGATCGCCACCGCACTTGGCCTCGATTTCGGCCAGCGTCGAGAAGTACTCCCGGGGCACTCCGTACCGGTCGGCCAAAGTGGCGAAAGTGGCAAATTCCTTGGATTCTCCCGATTGTGATTTATTCACATTCGGGGGCCGCGCACCCTTTTTGAGGTTCGCCAGGCTGCCATTCCGGACGCCACCTCGCGCCAGCATCGGGTGAGCCATGTAGAGGACCAGGACGCGGCCGGACGCGGTGAGGTTCCGGCGGGCGACGGCGGCGTCGCAAGCGAGCATCGCGGCGTCGTCGTCGGCGACGACTACGACGGGCACCGCTTCGAGGCCAATCTCCAGGGCGATCTTCAGGCGGTGGCGCCCATCGATGACGCGGTTCTCCGCGTCGGCCAAGAGCGGCTGGCGGATGCCCCTTCGCTCGATGCTCGCCTTCAGCGCCGCGTACTGGCGCAAGATGAGGTCGGGAACGGCGTGGGCTGCGGGGTGGACGGTCAGCGTCTTCGGGTCTACGTGGTGGTTCATTCTTCCTCCCTCAAATCGTGGCGCCGTGGCGCCGGCGCGTGCGCCCGCGAAATTGCAGACGGCCGGTGTAGCCGGGCCGAACGTGATGCGGCCAACGGCCGGGCTCATGCCGCGCCCCCCTTCGCCGCCCGCGCTTCGCGGATCCGGTGGGCCAGCTCGATCACGCGGCGCGCAGCCGTGCGGCGCTCCTCGATGTAGGCGCCCGGCAGCGTCAGGGCCAAGCGGTCACCGGCGGCGGCCTTGCCCCAGGTCGCGTAGCACACGATCCGGCGGCGCCCGTTGTAGGTCGGAAGTTGCTCCCCGCATCCGCACGGGCACTCGCGGCGGCCGGGCAACGAGTGCCCGATGGAATCCAGCGCAACGTCGTCCTCTTCATGCTCCGAGAGCGGCGTCATTGCCCAGCCTCCTGGCGGCCGACTCGCTCGTAGGCGCGGCGGAAGTAACCGTCCGGCCGGTCATCGCGCTCGCCTGTGAGGACGAAGTAGAGGTGCGTCCTGGTACAGCCCGCGGCTCGCGCGGCGCGGCAGATTCCAGGGAAGCGGTAGCGCGGATTCATGCGCCGGCCGAGCACGTCAAATTCTTCGCTTTTCACCGTGCGTTTCCCGTTCATGTTTCGTACCATGCCGCGAGAGTAACCAAGTCGCGTAACCACGTCAAGCGGTTTGGTTACTTTTTTTCTGCGATGAAACTGGATCCGGCAAAGGTCCGATACGCAAGGCGAAGGGCCGGGCTCAAGACCGCCCAGTTGGCCCGGAAACTTGGCGTTTCAAGACCCTATATCAGCATGCTGGAGACGGGCAAAAAGCCGTACCTCGACGACTCGCGGCTCGCCGATTTGCGCTCCGCGCTCGGGTGTAACCTAGCCGACTTGGTTACTCTCGAACGCCCGGGCGCTGGAGGCCCGCGCGATGGCCCCGCGCGAACATTGGACGTCCGAGTTGAACACGCCGCCGGATCGCCCGGCGGCGGAATCGCGTTGAAGGAAGACGGCGCGGACGCGTATGTGGCCGGGCCAAAGTCGCGCCGTGCGGAGCGCGCGGCCGTGTTGCTCGAACGGCTCAGGAAGTTGGAAGAGGAAACCGCGGGGATCCGCCGGGATCTCGCGGAGCTGTTGAGGAAGGAGGAGTAGGTGATCTATGGCAAAGAGAAATGGTTTCGGCCTGGTGGGATCGTTGGTCGTGGTCGGGGTGGTCTACGGCGTACTGGTCGCAAGCGAGCACCAGAGCTTTGCGTTACCAGCGGCCGCGGCCGTTGGGCTGCTGCTACTCCTGGCGTCGCGCCCGCGGAAATGCCAGGCGTGCGGCGGTGTCATTACAAAGGGTGCGATGAGGTGGAAGGTCAATGGACGGGCGCTCGTCGTCTGCCCGGCATGCAGCCGGCGGCTTCAGAGCAAAGCGAGCAAGGACGGACTGGATAAGCTCTTCGCGAAGCGCTGACCGTCCGAACCTTGGGAGCTCCGCGGAAAAGGGTGTCCGAAGGTTGGAAAGTCCAACGGCCAGAACCGCCGCTATTCCATGACCCTTCGGCGGGGCTGAGATAGGGTGCCGCTTTCATGCGCTGGGGGATGGATGCCCCCAACAACCCGGAGCCCCGGCGGGAGCAACCCCGCCGGGGTCTTCGTTTCTGCGGCGCCTGTCAGAAGCGCCACAACGGATAGAGCGGGCGGCGGCGCGCGGCTACCGTCGCGCGCATGAATCCAAGCCCTGACGCGGCAACGGTCCAGCAGGCTCTCCAGGTCTTCTACGTCATCGGCGGCCTCCTGGCGCTGCTGGGGATCGTGAAGGCGGTTCTCGATATCGTCTCTTTCTTCCGTCGCTCGCCGCCGATTGACCAGACGATTGCGGCGCTGGTGGGGGAGTTCAACAAGCAGCTGAATGACCGCGTCCTCATCCGCGATTTCAACAACTGCGAGGCGCGGCACACGCAACAACTCCGGGACGCGCAGGTGCGGTTCACGGCCGATATCCAGGCGATGGAGGAGCGCATCGACCGCCGTCTGGAGGGGCTTCACGGATCGCTCGTGGAACTCCGGAGGACGAGCATTCAGGCGACCCTCGATGTCATGAAGGACCTGGGCTACGTCCAAGGGTCGAAGGCGGACAAGCCGGAGTGACGCCGTGAACCCGCGCCCCATCCAGCGGAAGGCGGACGCACTCTTTCGCGGCGTCGAGCGGCGCCGGGTCGTCGCGTCATTCAAGGTCTTCAACGTCCCGCCGGAGGAGCAGGCGGAGATCCTGGAGGCCATCGACTCGCCGGCGTGGGATTGGTTTGCCGACTGCGACGGCTGCACCTGTGTCTCGGAATCCTACTGGCCGACGAAGTTCTTCCCGCCGTGCATGCGGCACGACTTCGATTGGTTCGTGGGGCACCCGGTGTGGGAGTCGAACCGCCGGTTCTACCGCCTGAGCCGCCGGTACCGCATGACCCGGATGCGGGCGGGCTGGCGCTTCGTGGGCGTCACTCTCGGTTGGTACGGCTTTTTCAAGTGGCGGCGGATGTGGATGCGGCGGGGAAAGAGCGAGGTCCGAGATCCGAGGGCCGAGGTCCGCCGGACTTCGGATTCCGCCGGAGGGAAGGCATGCGCGGATTGCGGGCGCGCGATCGACCCGAATGAGTTTCCGGGAGTGAACGAGGCCGGGCAGTGGCTCTGCACGGCGTGTGAGGAGAGGCAGGCGGAGGAGAGGCAACACAAAGACGCAGAGGCCGCAAAGGCCGGGCGCATGGGAGAACGGGAATGAAGAGCGAGATCCGAGGTCCGAGGTCCGAAGTCCGAGTCATCATCGTCGCGGCCTTCGCGGCCTTCGCGTTGAACGCCGGCGCCGGGGCGGCGGAGCGGCCGATTGTGCAGCCGGATTGCAGGGTGTCCGCAAACGGTGCGCGGAGCTTCGGGCTGAAGGTTGACCTTCTCTCCCTGGCCCAGGCGAAACGGCCGACGAAGCAGGTCTATGTCGAGGAGGCCGTCGCGCTGTGGCGCCCGGCGCCGGGGCAGGCGGTCGCGGCGAACGAAGCGCCGGGGACCGTGGCGGACGTGAACGCGGCCGTGAAAACGACCGAGCAGCAGCAGCCTATGACATGGGCACAGGTCGCGGGAGACCACGTAAGGCGCCACGCCGGCCGCTACATTGCTGGCGCCGTTGTCGCCGTCGCCGGAGGAGCCGGCTATGCCATCTACCAGGCGAACAAAGACGACGGGGGCGACGACAAGGCCGCCCCGGCCGAGCCCACGAACAAGGACAGCCAGAACTATCAGCCCGCCAACTCGCCCTCGGTCGGCTCCATCACGACCGGCGACAACTCGCCGGTGAATCTGACCATCAACGTCACGGCGATGCCCCCGGAGTAACGGCCATGAAGAAACTGCAATCGGACGCAGCCCTGCTGGCCGCGAAGGTTCTCTTCGCCGTGGCCGTCCTCACGACGGCGGTGGACATCTGGGCCGGCTGCGCCACGCACGCGCCGAAAGGCCGGATCGTACAGACCAACTACGACCGGCCCGCGTGCGAGGCCGCGCTCGCCCAGGCCGAGGCTATCACCGGCCTGCGGTATGCCGGCGACGGGATCCGCGTGACGGCGACCAAGGGCAACAAGCAGGTCGGCGCCGCGTGGACGAAGGACAACGTCGGCGCCAAGACGACCGGCGGCAAGGATCGCCAGTACATCAGTCTCTACACCGACCCGGCCGGCCGCGAGCAGCCAAGCGAGCTCCTGCACGAGATGGGCCATGCGGTCCTCTGGTCGCACGGCATCTACGGGCACCCGGCGAAGTACGCGCACCTGTTCTTGAACTGGCGGTGAGGCTGTGCGCTTCGCGGGTGCCATAGAAGACATCAAGCTCACGCTCCAGATCCTGAAGGCGAACTTTGGGGCGGTGGAGGTAGGGCGCCAGGATGGCGACGCGGAGGCGATGCGGGTGGAGATCGAGGCCCGGGAGGAAGCGGTTCGGATCTTGAAGGCCGCCGGCGGGGCGCCGGCGGGGAAGGAGCGGGGATGTTGACGCGAGTGCAGAAGACGATGCTGCGGGGGGCGGCGGTGAAGTTCCTGTGCGAGCGGAGCGTGCTGGCGTTTGAGCCGGAATCTGTGGCGCGGCTGCTGGGCGTGCGGCGGATGGTTGACTTCGAGGTGTCGGCCGACGACGCCCAGGAGGCGCTTGAATACCTGGCCGGCATTGGCGTCGCGCGGGAGATCCCGAACCGGCTCGGGGACACGGTGGCCTACAAGATCACCGAGGCGGGCATCGTCGCACACGGCCGCGGGGAGGTCTGACGCCATGCCGGAGGCCCGCAAAGGAAAGATTGCCAGGCTGCCGCTCTCGATTCGCCTGGAGGTGAACCGGCGGATGCAGGACGGGCAGAAGTACCCGACGCTGTGCCGCTGGCTGAACGCCCTCCCCGGGGCGGAGCGGGCGCTGTCGAAGGACTTCGCGCAGTGGGCGGTGACGCCGCAGAATCTTTCGGAGTGGCGGGCGGGGGGCTATGCCGACTGGCTTCGTGAGGAGGGCCGGGTGGAGAACGTCCGCCGGCTTTCGGATTATGCCTTCAGCCTGGCGAAGGCGGCGGGGGGCACGCTCGGCGAGGGGGCCGCGGCCGTCGCCGGCGGGAAGATCCTGGAGGCGCTGGAGGCGGCGGATGGGGAGGACGTGCTGAAGCTGACGGCGGCGCTGTCGAGCCTGAGGGGCGCGGACGCCTCGGTGATGACCGCGCGGACGGCCCACGCGAAGCTGGCGCAGAAGGACCGGGAACTGGCGCTGATGCGGGAGAAGTTCGAGCGGGACACGTGCGCGCTGTTCTTGAAGTGGTTCAAGGATGAGAAGGCGCGGTCGATTGCGGAGAGCCCGGCGTCGAATACGGAGAAGATCGCGGCGCTTCGGAAGACCTACTTCGAGGACGTGGACGCGTTGGAGAAGTCGGGGGGCGTGGTGTTGCCGCAATGATCGCGACGCAGAAATTCACCCGGCGGCTGTACCAGAATACAGCCCTGGTGGCGGCGCGGAAGACGCGCGTGCTCTACCTTTTCTGGACGCGGCGGGGCCGGAAGTCGACGACGCTGGGGGACATGGCGTTTGACGCGATGTCGCCGGAGCCGGGAAAGAGCGTGATCGCGGCGAGCGCCTCGCTGCTGGTGGGCTCGGAACTCGTGGGCATGGCGATGAATGCCGCCGAGCAGGCGATGCGGGTGCAGCAGGAGGCGGAGGCGCTGCGGGCGGCACTGCGGAATGCCACGGATGCGAAGGGCGGCGTGCAGCTGCAGATCGCGAACGCGGAGACGGGGCGCTCGTATAAGGGGATGGAGTCGGCGGACTATGTCGACCTGTACCGGTCGAAGCGCCTGGAGTTCCGGCTCTATTTCGACAAGACCGCCTATTCGCGGCTGATTGTGATTGCGCCGAACCCGGCGACGGCGCGGGGCTGGGGCGGCTGGGTCTTCCGTGACGAGCAGATGTTCACGTCGCCGGCGATGGAGGCGGAGCTTCAGACGGCGACGAACCCGATCATCGACACGGACCCGACGTTCCGGCTGATCTACGCGAGCAACCTGTGCGGCGATGACAGGCATCCGGGCTATGAGATGACGCTGCCGCGGGAGCCGCAGCAGTTCGCGCCGGATCCGGCGGGGCATTTCTACGTCTCGCAGACGGGAATCACGGTGCACCGGGTGGACCTGGCGGACGCCTACGCCGCGGGGCACACGCTGTTCGACAAGAAGTCGGGGAAGCCGGTCGCGCTGGGGACGGCGCTGTCGGGCCTGACTCCGAGTGAGCGGAAGCAGAACTACATGCTCATCCACGAGGCGAGCGGGACGGCGGTCGTTGACGCGCTGGCGCTGCACACGGCGCAGTCGCGGGGCGTGGGCCGGTGCGCGTTTGTCTATGTGGACACGGAGGGCGACTTCAGGAACGCGCTGGCGCATCTGCGGGCGAGCCTGCAGCCGGGCCTGGCGACGGGTATCGGCTTCGACGTGGCGACGACGACGTCGGAGAAGTCGAACCCGTCTTCTGTGACGGTGACGCAGCGGAGCGGGGTGGCGCTTTCGTCGGTGCTGACGGCGGTCTGGAAGACGCGGGATCCGAAGCTGGCGCGGGAACGGGTGCGGCGGGTCATCGAGACGTGCTCGGCTGCCGGAGCGCAGGCGCGGCGGCTGTGCATCGACGGGTCGAACGAGCTCTATTTCGCGGTGGAGACGCAGCGGGATCTGCGCGGGCTGGTGCCGATTCAAATCGTGAGGAACGGGGAGACGGTGGAGCCGACGCCGCCTGGCTACCAGTCGCCGCCGAACTTCAAGACTTTCCTGGGCGACCAGTACTGCGCGGAGATCAATGACGCGCACTATGCCATGCCGCCGGAGTCGTATCTGAAGAAGGACCACCGGAGCGTGGTGAAGGAGGCCGGGGCCTATGCCTGCGACGTGGACGCGGACGGCGGCCACGGGGACACGTTCGACTCGGGCAAGCTGGCGCAGTACGCGCTGACGGCGGGCGGCGGCGCCGCCGTTGCGCACGCGGCCGCGGTGGGCGGCGGGGCCGCACTGCGGGTTCGAAACCTTCCGTCTGCAACGGGGCCGATGAACGGCCTGATGGTGTGAGGAACCTATGATCCTTCAAGAGCGGATCCGGAAGTGGGCGGCGGAGCGGCTGACGCGGGCGGCCGCGTTTGTGCATAGCGTGGGGGAGCCGCCGTCTGTCGCGCCGTATCTGGACGTGGACCGGGTGGCGCGGATCTTCGCGATGGCGGAGGGGGGCGCGACGGAGGAGCTGTTCACTCTGTACCGGGACATGATGATTTCGGACAGCCACTCGCAGTCGGAGTGGGCGAAGCGGAAGCTGGCGGTGATCGGGAAGGCGACGTCGGTGCTTCCTTATAACGAGGAGGACGCGGCGGATGTGGCGGCGGCGGATTTCATCCGGGGCCAGGTGGAGGGCTGCCGGAACTGGCTGTTTGGGAACGGGCATCTCCTGGACGGGACGTTGTATCCGGTGGCGGTGGCGGAGAAGGTCTTTCAGGCGACGGGCTCGGGGTTCGCGTTGCGGGAGATTGTTCCGGTGCCGCACCGGCTGCTGGATTTCACGTCGGGCTCGCTGCGGATCCGGGAGGTGGACGCGCGGGGGTATGTGACGAGC
>Ga0172380_10002315_pt1 | contig 29795 bp, 27 predicted proteins | sample Leawe162metaG_FD_119747 | JGI IMG/M metagenome (GOLD analysis project Ga0172380, IMG submission 119747) | Leachate microbial communities from a municipal landfill in Southern Ontario, Canada - Leachate well 162 metaG | ecosystem: Engineered > Solid waste > Landfill > Unclassified | place... | reverse complement strand
TTTGGGTCCGGAAAGAAAAAGCCACATCTTGTCCAAAAAGGAAAAAGAGATTGCAGCTTTCCACGAAGCAGGACATGCGCTGGTATCTGTAAATATGCCAAACTCCGAGCCGATAAGGAAGATCTCCATAATCGCTCGCGGAATGGCAGCAGGATATACAATTCAGATGCCAAGCGAAGACAAGAAGATGAAGTCCAGGGCCGAGTTTGTTTCTGAGATGGCAACATTGCTGGGAGGTTACTGCGCAGAAAAGTTAAAGTTTAAAGACGTGACAACCGGAGCTTCCAATGACTTGATAAGAGCATCGGACATAGCAAGAAAATTAGTTAAGGAGTATGGAATGTCCGCCTTGGGGCCAATTTCCTTTGGAGAGAAAGATGAAATGGTATTTCTAGGAAAAGAAATATCTGAACAAAGAAACTACTCTGAGAAGGTGGCTTCCACAATAGACGAAGAAGTAGATAAATTTATACGCAACGCCGAAAAACAAGCAACCGAGATCTTAACTAAAAAGAAATCGGTGCTCGATAAAATTGCCGGCACGCTTGTTGAAAAGGAGACGATAGAGCGCGAAGAATTTGAAAAAATAATAAAAAAGGGTTAGGATTTCATATCCTGACTCTTGGGCCTGTAGTTCAGTGGTAGAACGCTACTCTTATAAAGTAGAAGTCGATGGTTCGATCCCATCCAGGCCCACCATGGGCGATTAGCTCAGCCCGGGAGAGCACTTCATTGACATTGAAGGGGTCACAGGTTCAAACCCTGTATCGCCCACCATGGAAATTAGCATCGTATACGAGGACGATAATATTTTGGCTATAAACAAGCCCGCAGGGCTTACTGTCTTTAGCGAAGAGAAGACAGAAGAAAAGACATTAGCCGATATATTATTAGAGAAATTTCCCTATCTTAACAAGAATGAACCCCCAAGATACGGAATAGCTCACAGACTAGATAAAGACACTTCGGGGGTTCTTTTAGTGGCAAAGAGCAAAGAATCCTTGATTTTTTTGCAAAAACAGTTTAAAAATAGGACTATACAAAAAAAGTACATTGCTTTAGTCGTAGGCAATATAAAGGAAGATACGGGGAAAATTGAAACCCTTATCGGAAGATCCCCAAAGGACAGACTTAAGCAAAAAGCCTTTTTTGTAGGAGAACCAGGTTCGCAAGGAAAAAGAGAAGCGATAACAGAGTTTAAAGTCCAAGAAAGGTTCAAGGACTATACTCTGCTCGAAGTTACTCCAAAGACCGGGAGGAAACATCAGATAAGATGTCATCTATCTTACTTGAGCCACCCTATTGCTGGAGATAAGCTATACGGCTTTAGGCGACAGCCTAGCCCAAAAGGCTTAACGCGTCACTTCCTTCATGCTTACTCTTTAAGGTTTGAAACCCAAGACGGCCAAACCAAAGAGATTAAAGCAGAGCTGCCTGAAGAATTAGCAAACATAATTAAAGAACTAAAGAAACAAAACTATGAGTAAAAAACTAGATAGCTTCAATAAAGAACAGTTGAAGGATATGCCAGACATTCGTCCTGGAGATACCATTAAGGTACACCAGAAGATTAAAGAAGGAGATAAGGAAAGAATACAGATATTTGAAGGAGTTGTTATCGCCCGAAAGCACGGGCAAGGAATCTCTTCTACAATTACCGTAAGACGCGTAGTCTCAGGAGTTGGAGTAGAGAGAATCTTCCCAGTCCACTCACCAGCAATAGCAAAGATCGAGATATCAAAGAAGGGAAAGGTAAAGAGATCAAAACTCTACTACTTAAGAACAGCTAAAGGCAAGAGAGCAAGACTAAAGAGAGAAGAGCAGTTTACAGGTGTTGTAGCTCCAGTTGAGGCAGAGCCAGCTGTTATAGAAGAAACTGTCGAGGTAAAGCCAGAAGAGGCTAAATAAGGCAGCGCGGGCGCGGGTGGTGAAATGGCATACACGCATGCTTGAGGTGCATGTGCCGCAAGGCATGGAGGTTCGACTCCTCTCCCGCGCACCAACTGGGCGAGTAGCTCAATGGCAGAGCATTCGGTTTACATCCGAAGGGTTACAGGTTCGAGTCCTGTCCCGCCCACCAGAATCGTATTATAATTACAATATGCCGCGATAGCTCAGGTAGTGGAGCGTATCTCTGAAAAAGATAAGGTCGTCAGTGCAAGTCTGACTCGCGGCACCAGATGCGGGCGTGGTATAGTGGCTATTATGCAACCTTGCCAAGGTTGAGATGGCAGTTCGATTCTGCTCGCCCGCTCAGCTAGGAATCTAGGGTAAAACCTGGATTTTTTGTTTCTAAATAGATCAAAAAAAGTTATCCACAGAAATATTTGACACTTAATTCTTTTTATTGTGTCATAATAAATAAAAGGTCGCCTAAATATAGGCGAAACATATTAAAGGTCGCAAATAGTATAAAAAATCTCGATAATAATTAAAATTAATTACTTATATAAATGTTTAACAAATTATTTATGGCCGTGTTTACTATTGCGCTTGCGCTTAGTTTAACTGGCCCAATCGTCGTTTTCGCAGCAACAGATCCAGGGCTGGGAGCTGCTGCTAGCTTCTCAATCATCGGCCAAACTGCGATCACTAACGTTCCCACTTCTGTTATATCAGGGAGCGTAGGCTTAAATGCTGCTGGCACAAATTATGCCGGACTAAATACTTCTGAAGTAGCGGGAACAATATATGACACGAACGGAACCGGGCCAGATGGAGCAACCGCTATATTACCTGCAAACGTCCAGGCCAACCTCAGCACCGCCTATACCACAAATATACCTGGGCAAGGTACAAATGGCAGTATAGGTCCCGTCCTAGATGGACTAACTGTAACTCCTGGCGTCTGGGACATCGGGGCAGGAAGATTAAATGGTGGCGTGCTCACTCTTGACGGAGCAGGCATTTATATCTTTAGAGCAACGAGTGATCTTATATCCTCTGGTTCAATCAATCTAACCAATGGAGCCAGAGCTTGCGACGTTTACTGGCGCGTTCAAACCTTAGCGACCATCAACGGCAGTTCCTTTACAGGAACGATCCTTGCCGGCACAGGCGTTCACTTCGGCGCTAACGTAACCTTAAACGGCAGAGCATTAGCAGTCGGGGGAGATGTGACTTTAATCAGCGACACTATTTCTGGGCCTACCTGCGCAGGAGCTGACGCAACGATTAATGTAGTTAAAACGGTTGTTAACGACAGCGGCAGAAGCAATGTAATTGGGGACTTCCCATTATTTGTCAGCGGGACACCAGTTGTGTCTGGGGTCACTAATGTTTTCGCTCCTGGCACATATACTGTGACTGAAACTAGTGATTCAAACTACACCCGATCATTCTCTGGCGACTGTAATTCTAGCGGAGTTGTTACCCTTGGTGCGGGAGAAAATAAGTTCTGCATCATAACAAATAATGACACGGCACTATCTGCCGGAGAGGGCACGTATACTCCGACATTCCCACCATTAATTTCTGTAGTCAAGGTACCAACCCCACTGGCTCTTCCATCGGGACCTGGCTCAGTAACGTACACATATACCGTTAATAATATAGGAGTAGAGCCAATGACCAATGTAACGCTAGTTGGCGATACCTGTAGCCCAATAAACTTAGCTTCTGGCGATACTAATGCTGACACTACGCTTGATTTAACCGAAACCTGGATATACACCTGTTCTACAACATTGTCTGCGACTCACACCAACACTGTGGTTGCAACAGGATGGGCTAATGGCATAAGTGCAACCGATATTGCAAGCGCCACTGTTGTCGTCGGAATACCGGTGATACCACCGCTAATCCATGTAACAAAGATTCCAAATCCCTTAAAATTACCTGCTGGAGGAGGAATGGTTACATACACTGAGAAAATAACTAATCCAGGAGCAGTAGCTTTAAGCAATGTCACACTAACAGATGATAAATGCGGACCAATGAACTACATCTCTGGCGACATTAATAATGACTCAAAGCTTGATACTACCGAAACCTGGACATATACTTGCCCAACAAATTTGACTCAGACCACGACCAACACCGCAACTGCAACCGGCCAAGCCAACGGCTTGACTATAAGGGACTTTGCAATTGCTACCGTTGTCGTCGCTCCTCAAACCCCGACATTGCCAAATACAGGATTTCCTCCAACTGGAATCCAATGGGCAATCGTTATCTTTGCTGGAATCCTTATTGTAGCCTCTGTCTTGATCATTTTATCTCTAAGAAAACGCACTACTTAATTTAGGCGGGAAGATAAGGTACTCGGCCCAAGAAAAGTAAAGGCCCCGCCCTAGCGGAGCCTTTACTTTATGGGTCATTAAAAAATATATGAAATCCAAGTCCGTACCGAAAAGAGCATTATTGTTGTTTGCGCTTGCAGAATTTGCGCTTTCTTCAATTCTCCTCTTTTATTTTATACCCCGGACTCCGGCTCCCAATGCCTCGCCGATTTTTGTCGGCAACACTGTGGTTTTTCCTAAAAAAGAGGTGGCTGGGTTTGGGTTGCCGGTCCGCATGCGAATCCCTAAAATTAATGTTGATGCTGCCATCGATTATGTGGGCCTTGCCCCCGACGGATCAATGGACGTCACAGAAAGCCAAGAGAATGTGATGTGGTTTGACCTCGGGTCGCGCCCTGGGGACGAGGGCAGTGCCGTTATCGCCGGCCACTATGGGTGGCGGCATGGGAATGGGTCGGTGTTTGATGAATTATACAAACTGCGTAGTGGCGACAAGATATACGTTCAGGACGATAGAGGATCAATTATCCCCTTTATTGTACGCGAAATTCGAAGGTACGATCCCAAGGCAGACGCCTCAAGGGTTTTCGTTTCGAATGACGGAAAATCGCATCTTAACCTAGTTACCTGCGAAGGAGTCCTAGACAAAGAGACAGAAAGCTATTCCCTAAGGCTGGTAGTATTCACCGATAGAGAAAACTAGGATTTTTCCTAGTTTAACCCTTAGAATAAGGGTTTTTTGTTTAAATTGGCTCCCTTGACATAGATAGCCAGTTGTTGTCTAACCCTTGACAAGGTCCCCTCTTTATGCTATCCTGTATGATACTCCGAAAGGGGTTTTTTATTATGATGTTCAACAAAACAAACAATATAAATAGGGCAAATAGCATAGTAATGAGTGTAATCATGGTGGCAGTAATGGCCGCCGGAGGATTCGAGATATTTCTTCCGAATAATACTCAGGCAGACTTCTCTGTAGATAATTCCATAATCTTGGCTTCAAAGCCAAGTGCAGAGAGCAATACCATCATGCAGCCAAAGCCCGTAACAGCCGCTCATGTTGTTAATAAGGTGAGAATGACGGTTACAGCTTACTCAAGTACCGTAGCCCAAACCGACTCTACTCCGTTTATAACAGCATCTGGAAAAACTGTCGCAGACGGCATAGTAGCCAACAACATGTTGCCATTTGGCACAAAGATTAGGATTCCGGATCTGTATGGAGATAAGGTATTCGTAGTCCAAGATAGGATGAATAAGAGGAAGGGCCAGTATCATCTTGATATTTGGATGTCAACCTATAATAAAGCAAAGAACTTCGGAGCTGAAGTAGCTTATATCGAAGTCTTGCAAAACTAATATCCAAAACAAAAGAGCACTGATAAGTATCAGTGCTTTTTTGTTGTATTTAGTGCCCGGAGTGGGAGTCGGACCCACATGAGGAAAACCTCGCAACATTTTAAGTGTTGTGCGTATGCCATTCCGCCATCCGGGCATAAAATCTCATCTGAGGCCAGGGCGGGAATTGCACCCACGTATAAGGGTTTTGCAGACCCTTGCCTTGCTACTTGGCTACCTGGCCCAATAATTTCTGGGAGCTACTTATATGATATTGATTTTTGGCTTAATTTCAAGTCTCCTTATCTTTTATCTGGGCCAATATGCTCTCTATATTAGCTGCCTCCCCCGTCCTCTTCTCTTCTACAAACCTTATCTTCGGGATAGGGCGCATGCGAAGCTTCTTGTTTAAACTCTTTTGCAAAACAAAAACCATCTTTCCCAGTATCTCCAAAACTCTTTTTAAATTATCCTGAGGAAGGACAGCAATATATATTCTGGCATTTGCCAAATCTATTGATGTCTCAACGCGAGTAAGCGTAACTAAAGATCCTTGAGGAAACTCAATTTCTTTTAAGATGATTTTACCTAGCTCCTCTTGGATTAAGGAGTTAACTTTTTCAATTCTATTAGTAGCCATGTTATAGCTCTCCTCTTACTCTTTCTTCAGAATAAGCGACAATTATATCCCCTTCTTGGATCTTAATGCTTCCCTCAAATAATATTCCGCATTCATCCCCTCTAATTAATTTTTCAGCATCTTTTTTGTTTCTTTGAAGATTGATCAACTTTCCTTCTCCGATCTTCTTATCGCCCCTCTGGACCTCAAGCTTTAGTCCCTTTCTAAACTCGCCCTCAAAGATCTTACCGCCGACGATTTGGCGCCTTCCTTCTCCCCAGAAGACGACCTGAGTCTTCATCTTTCCCACATCTTCCCTGACAACTTCCGGCTCCAATGTTTTTTCCATCATCTGCCTGACTTCTTGAATAAGGTTGTATATTACATCAAAGGTTTTAACCTTTACTCTTTTATCTTTATCCTTTTTCATTCCTTGCAGAACCGACGGATTTATATTCACCCTAAACCCTATAATCTGGCCTTTGCACATCTCAGTAAGCCTGACGTCCGATTCGTTAATATCCCCAACCTCGCCCTTTAAAATCCTCAAGACAACCTTATCCTGGGGAAGCTCCTTTAGGACCTCTATAATCGCCTCTAATGAGCCTGCAACGTCAACCTTAAGGACAACGTTTAAGACCTTTTGGCCTTCTTGGACATCGAGCACTGTTGCTGGTAGTTCTTTTTTCTCTTCTTCTTTTTTAACGTTGTTTTGAGCCTCGGTAATATTCTTGTATGTAAAGAACTTTTCTCCTACCCAAGGAGACTTTTCAAACCCCATAACAATTGCTGGCTGAGAAGGGTAAACCTCATCGATTGATTTTCCTTGAAAATCTTCTAGGTTCTTAATCTTGGCAAAGGCAGAGTTTGTTCCGATAATATCTTTCTTTCTTAAAATTCCGCTCTGAACAATCAAGGTGGCGATAGGGCCGCGGAAAGAATCCATATATGATTCAATAATTACGCCTTGAGCCTGCGCCTTTATGTCAGCTGTAAATCCATCCATTTCTGCGACCAAGAGAATCAATTCCAGTAGTTCATTGATCCCTTGCTTGGTTTTTGCTGAAACCTCAATTGAAGGAACTTTTCCTCCCATTGATTCAACAAAAATGTCTATCTTAGAAAGTTCTCTTTTTATCTTTTCCGGATCAGCTTCCGGCTTATCTATCTTGTTTAATGCAACAATCATAGGTATGCCGGTCTTTTTAATGACATTCACCGCTTCCTTTGTCTGAGGCTGAACTGCGTCTGCAGAATCAACAACCAGAATAGCTATGTCTGCAATCTGAGCGCCCCGCGCTCTTATTGCAGAGAAGGCCTCATGGCCAGGGGTGTCTATAAAGGTTATCTTTTTTCCTTTGTGGTCAACTTCATAAGCTCCGACATGCTGAGTAATTCCTCCTGATTCTTTTGAAGTTATCTCAAAATCCTTGATCGCTTCAAGAAGCGAAGACTTGCCGTGGTCCACGTGGCCCAAAACAACAACAACTGGGGCCCTAGTAATTATATTTTCTTCGGCAGGTGCCGGAATTTTTTTGGCAATCATTTTTAATTTTTTACACCGTTGGAATTTATGGCTTTGTCTAACGCTTCTTTCTCTTCTTTAGACAGCGGAAAGTCGCTCTGCCCATTCTTTACGGCTTTTGCATAAACTCTATTGCCCTCTTTGATAAATAGGCTCGAGATTATAAAACCATTGTTTTCATTGTCCAGTAGCGCCACTGCAAAGCTTTGGTTTCCTCCGATGTCGTTAAAAGGGTTAAATCTTAATGCTCCCATCTTTTGGAATGTCTTTTCTGAAATAGCCTGTAATTTCTCAACCATCAAAGACAGATCCGAAACTTTTCCTTCCAACTTCATCGTTCTTTGTAATTGGTTCATCAAAACTTTCTCCAAATCCTTTGCGTCTTTTCCCTGAAATAGTATGGAGAATTTCTTTTTGAATTTAAGTATCCAGATTACAAAAAAAACATCCAAGGCAATAAACACAACTGCCGCCGAAGAGAAGATGAGAAAAGTTGGTTCTGTGTATATCATTTATGTAATTTATTAAGTTGCGGTGGGGAGAGGATTTGAACCCCTGATACCCTTTCGGATATAGCGGTTTTCGAAACCGCCCCATTCAGCCGCTCTGGCACCCCACCATTGAATAACAATACCCCAAGGATTAAAAAACTCAATCCTTTTGGAAGCGCCTATTTAGAAAAAATACGGCCCCTAAGGCCGCTGCTATGTTTTATTTATTTTATACTGCCTTTTCCTTTGCCGTTACGATTTTAGTCCAGTCATTAAAATCATATATATCGTGGACAATGAAGCCACAAATCAATCCCAAAAAAATCTTATGCTCTCCAAAGGGGACCCCGAAGACAAAAAAGGCAAGCAGAACTACGGCCCCTGAAATCCAATGATGTAGATGTATTCTCCTCCCTCGGAAGTTTAAATACATGAGCTTATTAGGATCATCGCTGACATACTTTTCGTAAAACAGCTTTGTGGCTAAATATCCCAGTAACAGTCCCGAAGTAAACAAAATTGAGGCATACACTGAAGTAATAAGAAAAGCCGCGGAAATAACCTTTTTCTTTTTAGTCCTACCTCTTATCTCTAGGTTTTTCATATATGTTTAGTGCCCCCAGAAGGAATCGAACCCTCATCTCTCCCTTAGGACGGGATTGCTCTATCCATTGAGCTACGGGGGCGAAAAGCCCTTCTAAAAACCGTATTTAAGGGAAAATGGAGGCTTCCCCATACACCTATGGATAATACCACAAAACAAGCAGTATATCAATATAGTCAAGCGGATAAGAAAAGAGGCGGAAGCTTGGTGCTTCCGCCTTTGTTTTGGCTTAAAGTTGTTTTAAGAGCAGCGCTGCTGCCCCGATTAGTGCGTCTTTCTCCGGCTCGGGGGAGAATAAAAACTCCATGTCAGCTTCCCAAGAAGCGTTCATGAGCTTGCGCCTCATGTCGTAGCGGATTCTCTCCTCGATGCGCGAAAGCGCGTTCTTGGCGAATGTTCCCTTCCAGATAACGAGAGGCAGACGCATTAGCGTCTGCAAAGATGCAAGGAACGTTCCCATGCCCAGAGCCACCATATCGTAGATGCCGACAGCCCAAGGCATTTGCTTGTCAAAAGACTGATCCAAGAAACGGCAAGGGTGCATGTTCTTGGGAATGGTTATCCCCAGGCATGCTGTTTCAGCTATAATTCTCTGCTTCACGCGTTCTCCTCCGCAGACAGATTCAACGCAGCCTCGAAGGCCGCAGCCGCAGAGCGAAGCGAATGGAGATGGATCAAGCGGCATGTGGCCTCCTTCGCATGGAGCCATGATGCCCTTGTGCTTCCAAACCCGGATTCCAAGTCCGGAACTCCAGGTAATGCCTGCAAAATACGGCTCTATCGGCACGAGCCTTGCCATTCCGGCAACAGCGCCGTCCATATCGTTAAAGAGATCCGCGTGGCAACCGGCGGCGTGAGATGTTAGCGCAGCTAAGGATACTCCGTCCAGCCAGTGAATCTGGGAGGACTTAATCATAATCCCATCTTTTGCGTCACCGGCGATGGTATATGCTATGCCTTGATTGCCCGCAGGCAGGTTGGCGCTAGAAAAAGCGACGAGGCCCGAGGGCGTAGTGATCTGCCCGGGCTTTGTACAAACTAGATTCCTTGCTTCTGTCCCATAAATATCGGCCTTGCGGAAACCGTTTCCGCCGCCGTCAACTGCACGAACCGATTTTTCCATACAGTCTCCTTGTAAAGGTTCCAAATAAAGACTAGCAAATTGTTTTCTTGTTTACAAGATAAGTAGTATAATAAATGAAAAAATATGGCAAAAGATTTATCAATTGTTCAAATAGCGAAAAATTCATCCCCTGCAGTAATTACCATAGTTGTCTCAAAAGACCTTCCTAAAATAGAGGGCTTTTACATGTTCCCTTTCGGCGGGAAAGACTATATGATGCCGAAATTTGACCATGGGAAAACCAATGAAAAGACTCAAATTGGAGGAGGCTCTGGATTTATTGTCTCAAAAGACGGATATATTCTAACTTCAAACCACGTTGTTGCAGATACGACAGCTGAATATACCATCATCCTCAGCCCGAAAGAAAAATATCCTGCAAAAATCTTGGCCCGCGATCCGATCAATGACGTAGCCGTCTTAAAAGTTGATGGCAGAAAACTGCCATTTATGGAACTTGGAGATTCAAGCAAGGTTGAAATAGGAGAAAGCGTTGTCGCAATTGGAAATGCTTTAGGAGAATTTCATGATACCTTAAGCGCCGGGATTGTTTCTGGCTTATCTCGATATATTTCTGCAATGAACGGACTAAGCCAGCAAGCAGAAAATTTAAGGGGCCTGATCCAAACAGATGCCGCTATTAATCCTGGAAACTCCGGGGGACCGCTGGTGAATATGAAGGGGCAAGTAATCGCAATCAACACCGCGATGGTAATGGGAGCGCAGAATATAGGCTTTGCTATTCCGATAAACTATGCCAGGAAAGATTTAAACGAAGTTAAAAAATACGGAAAGATCATCGTGCCGTTCTTGGGAGTAAAGTATGTCTTAATTTCAAAAGAAATGGCTGATGCCAATAAACTCCCGGTTGACTATGGAGCACTCGTAATAAGAGAAACCTTAGGAGAGTCGCCAATAATCCCTGGAGGACCTGCCGAGAAAGCCGGGATAAAAGAATATGATATTATTCTTGAGTGCAGCGGCAAAAAGATATCAGTAAAAAATGCTCTTGCCAATATTCTTCAAAAGCATAAGATCGGAGAAACCGTTCCTTTGAAGGTTTTAAGAGAAGGCCAAGAGCTCATGCTAAATGCGGTCCTAGAAGAAAAGAAATAACAGGTATAAAAAACAGCCCAAGTGGGCTGTTTTTAATTGGGGTGACCGACGAGATTCGAACTCGCAACCGCTCCCTCCACAGGGGAGAGCTCTAGCCAGTTGAGCTACGGCCACCATGCTTTATCTTCCCATATATATGCCCCCGAGAAGAATCGGACTCCTATCTTCACCTTAGAAGGGTGTTGCTCTATCCATTGAGCTACGGGGGCGCATGTTTTGAATTTTATCATAGAATTTATCATAAATCCAGAATAAAAACAATAGGTTTTCTTTGACTTTATGATTTAAAATGATATAATTTTCTCTATAACGGGGTATGGTGCAACGGTAGCACGAACGCTTTGGGAGCGTTTAATTCCAGTTCGAATCTGGATACCCCGACCATTAATCTACCGTTATTGCGGGTGTCGTATATCGGTATTACCTCAGCTTTCCAAGCTGATGAGAGGGGTTCGACTCCCCTCACCCGCTCCAATGAAAAAAATGATACTAGCTATAATTATCCTGCGACAGGCTGACTATTAGTTTGCCCAACTACTCTTGACATATAGTTAACTTAGTGACATAATAACTGACAGAGTTGAGCAATGTGCCCTACTCTCAAGCTGCTCATTAACCCATCCAAAAGAGACTAACGAAAGGAAAAACTATGGGTTTAGACCTGACCTTGCTTCCCTTGCGGGATGCGAGAAGTATCGGCGAAGCTTCGGCGCTCTGTCATGACCGCCTAACATTTGACCGAGACTACGAAATTTTCGGTCAAATCATTGATTGCGGCGAAGGCAAGAAGCCGACGATCAAGACCAATCCCATTCCACCGCAGATGTGGGTGGAGATCTACGAGGATGAGGGCATCGAGAGAACGCGAGAAGATAAATATGGAACGGTGTTGACATTCATCTACGCTCAACAGCTCAAAGAGCTGAAGGTCGGAGATGATGCTACTTCGAGAAACAAAGCGATCAAGGCATTCATTGACGCATTGCCTTCCGATACGCCCATCATTCTCTTCTGGCACTAAACACCAAGCTTTTCTACTCAAAGAGCTCCTAGCAGACACGGTCTGCAAGGAGCTCTTTTTATTACATAAAATTAGAATACGAGTGATTGATTTCTACTACCGACAGTGATAAACTTGGAATAAAGAAACGCTCGGTAGTAGTCCGCTAATAGATCCTAACATCAGACACTATCCCGCTCCAATGAAAAAAATGATACTAGCTATAATTATCCTGCTCGTGATTATCTTTGCAGGATGTTTTTTTATTTTCTACAAAAAAACAACCCAAATCTGCTCAGGCAACAATTGTTTTAAAATCCAAGTCGCTGATAACTTTGCCAGCAGAGAAGTTGGGCTGATGTTTAGAAAAAATCTGGAACAGAATGAAGGAATGCTATTTGTCTTCCCGAAAGAGGACATATATCCCTTCTGGATGAAATACACATTTATCCCGCTAGACATTATTTGGATAAACGAAAGTAAAGAAGTTGTGTTTGTAAGTCAAAACACTCAACCCTGCAAAAAGGGACCTTGCCCTCAAATAGATCCTCAAGCAAAAGCAAAATATGTTCTTGAATTAAATGCCGGCGCAGCTCAAAAAGCCGACATTATCGTAGGAAGCACTCTTAATTTTACATTGACAAAATAGCTTTAGTAGGTAAGATATAAATACTAAACAGCACCTTGAAAGGAGCTTTATGGGAAGAAAGAATTTGGAAGGCGAAAGATTTCTAATGATTTACTTCTGCACGCTGCTTCGCAGAATTCTCAAAGAATCTGAAACCCTACGAGACGGGATTAAGATAAGGGAAATCATCGACCAGAAAATTCTAAGCCTTGCTGCCCATATCCAGGAATCTGGAAACCCCCCAAACCCTGCACAATTAATATGCGAACTCTTCGGCTTCAGAGACGGCTACCCATATGGATATGCCACTAGCGCACCCGGTCTCGGACTACTGACGCCAGAGGCCGTTATGTCTCTTGAAAGAACTATTTTGGGAAACATATCGGCAATTGCCGGCGAGCAGATCGCCCGCATCAAATTGGTCTGGCTCAAAAACAACCCCTGCCCATCGTGCGCAACGGTGGTTGGAAAAATGCACGGAGTAGAGTGCGAAAAAGAAGAATGCCCATTTTGTCATGGTCTGCTGTGGGGCTGCGACTGCGCCTACAAGCATTTAAACCTCGGGCGATGGGGAAGAAGCCGCGCAGAATGGCGTGCGCTGGAAAAAGAGCGCCAACAGCGCCAACCTCACGCAGGACCCATAGACAAGAAGGCGCATGCCAGGCCCCTCACCAACGAGGAAAAAAGGCTGTGGATAGCCATAGTCAACAAAAAGGGCTGCATCCGCTACGGCCAAGAGCAGCGCTTCCAATAGCAACAAAACAAAAACCCCGGACAACGTCCAGGGCTTTTTATTTCTATCTTTTATCTTGCGTATTCTACAATCCTGTTCTCCCTTATTGTTACTACTTTTATCTCTCCAGGATACTTGAGGTTCTCCTCAATCTGGTCGGCAATTTGACGGGCCAACTTTTGAGCGCCCAAGTCATCCACCTTGTCTGACTTAACAAACACTCTTATTTCCCTTCCGGCTTGAATTGCATAGGCCCTGTCTACTCCCGGGAATTTAGTTGCTATATCTTCCAACTCCTTTAATCTTTGGAGATAATTCTCCAGGGAATCCTTTCTTGCTCCCGGCCTTGCGCCGGAAATTGCATCGGCAACTTTGACGATTATGGCCTCCAAGGTATCTGCCTGGTATTCTTCGTGGTGAGCTCTCATCGCCTTGATGATCTCTTCTGACTCTCCGAATTTCTGCAGAATCTTAATACCAATATCTACGTGAGATCCTTGAATCTGATGGTCAACTGCTTTTCCAATATCGTGGAACAAGCCAGCTCTTTTTGCTATCTGACTGTTTGCTCCGATCTCATCTGCGATAGCTTCAGCTAAAAATGCTACTTCCATTGAGTGGATTAAAACATTCTGGCCGTAGCTTGTTCGATAGTATAGTCTTCCGAGCAGTTGCATAAGCTTGCCGTCTACTCCGACGATTCCTGCATCATATACTGCTTTCTCTCCAGACTCTCTTATCTTGTTTGCAACTTCGCTCTTTGCCTCTTCAACCTTCTCTTCAATCTTAGCTGGCTGAATTCTTCCGTCTTGGATAAGTTTGTCCAAGGCGATCTTTGCGATTTGCCTTCTAATTGGATTAAAGCTTGATATGACAACGGACTCTGGAGTTTCATCTACGATAAGCTCAACTCCAGTTGCCTTTTCAAAGGCTCTTATATTTCTTCCCTCTTTCCCAATAATTCTTCCCTTAATGTCTTCGTTTTGAATTATTAAGGTGGTTGTGGTTAATTCCTGGACTTGAGGAACTGCGCACTTTTGGATAGCCAAGGCTAAGATTTCCTTTGCCTTCTTTTCTAATCTTTCTGTTCCTGCTTCTTTAATCTTTCTTTCTTTTTCCATAAGCTCCTTTTGAGCTTCAACTTCAACTAAGGCTAGTAATTCCTTCTTGGCTTCGTCTCTTGAGATTCTTGCTATCTTTTCCAACTTATCCTCCGCCTCTTTTCTTAATGTTTCGAGGGTCTCTTTCATCTCCTTAACCTTTTCTACTTTTTGACGAAAATCTTCTTCTTTTACGTCAAAGGCAGAGATTTTCTTATCCAAAAGATGCTCTCTGTCCAATAATATTTGCTGAGATTTTACGAAATCTCTTCTTCTTTCGTCGATTTCTTTTTCAGCCTGCTTAACAATGCTCGCTGCTTTGTCTTGAGCATTCTTAGTCATCAAAGCAGTTTCCTGCTTCACTTGATCCATCTTCTGGTGAAGCTTGGACTCTATTGTTCCTGCTCTTTTCTTAACGATAGCTTGGCGCGCCAGGTACCCTGCTGTGGTTCCCAGGCCCAATGCCACGCATATGATTATTAGTAATGTAATTATGTCCATTTTTTATTTATCTTGCCTCCTACTCTTAGGTTTTAAGATAAAATTTAAATTCTTGCATGCCGTTTCCAAATAAAATAACTCACCTAGCGCGGTGAGCCTAATTATGAGTTTATGAAATTTAAAACAAAAGCCTAGTTTGCCTTTCCGCTTGTGCCGATAACATCGTCGATTAAGCCATAATCCTTGGCTTCTTCTGCGGTCAGATAGTAATCTCTATCTGTATCCTTTTCGATTTTGTTTAACGGCTGTCCTGTATGCTTAACTAGAATTTGATTGAGGCTTTCTTTTAACTTCATTATTTGCTTTGCAGTAATTTCAATCTCTGATGCCTGCCCTGATACTCCTCCAGCCACTTGGTGGAGCATTATCTCAGCGTTAGGCAGAGCAAAGCGCTTTCCTTTGCTGCCCGCTGCTAAAAGTATGGCTGCCATTGAACCCGTAAGACCCACACAAATAGTAGAAACAGGGCACTTTACGAACTGCATTGTATCGTAAATTGCCAGTCCTGCTGTTACAGAACCTCCTGGGCTATTTATGTAGATTTTTATATCGCGCTTCGGGTCCTTGGAAGCTAAGTACAATATCTGAGCAATAACCACATTGGCATTGAGATCTGTTATTTGTCCTGCAAGGAAAATTATCCTCTCCTCCAAAAGTCGAGAGAATATGTCATAAACACGCTCACCACGTTGCGATTTTTCTACAATAGTTGGAACTATTGGCATAAAACTTTAATTTTTAATCACGAAACTTTCCAATTTTTGGAATACTTTTTCGTTGTAAATCGTACCCTTAGTATACTCTCTGAGGTCATTAATGTCAATCTTGGAAACCATCTCTTTTGGATAGTGTTTTATCATGTGATTGACCTCTTCTTCCAGTTCTTTATCGGAAACTTCTATTCCCTCTTTCTTTCCTATTTCCCTTATAATTAAGAAGTTTCTTACCTTAACTTCGGCCTCTTTGGCGAAAGATTCCTTAACTGTTTTCTCATCTTGCTTTACTGAAGCCAGATACTCGGGGAAGGTAATCTTATAGTTTTGGTTTATCTTATCTTTAAAATTTGAGAAAAGGCTTTCTGTTTCTCTTTCAACTAAAATTAAGGGAAGCTCAAATTTTGACTTCTCTCCAATTTTTTGAAGAAGATCTCTTCTTTGTTTCTGCTTATCCTGCTCTTCCTTTTCTGCAGCAATTCCCTCCTTAATGCTTGCCATTAAGGCCGCGACATTATCAAATTTCCCTAATGTTTTTGCAAATTCATCGTTAACTTCAGGAAGCTCAACTTTTTTTACAGCAAGCATCTTAACTTTAAAGTTAACGTCCTTGTCGGCTAAATCTTTTCTTTGGGCGTTCTTTGGGAATTTAACATTAAATTCCTTTTCCTCTCCGGCTTTCATTCCCTCAATCTGCTTTTCAAATCCAGGCATAAATCCGCCTTCGCCTAAAATGAATTCGTCTTTTACCTTTTTATTATCTTTATTCTCTGGCAAAGCAGACATTGATCCTAGGGCAGGGCTCTCATATTCTATCTCAACAAAATCTTTAGTTTCTGCCGGCTTATCAAGCACAGTAAACTTTGCCTTTGATTTTTTAATGTATTCTAAGGAATTGTTTATCTCTTCTTCGGAAACAGTGTATTCTGCTTTTTTAACTTGGGAAGCGATCTTTTGATAATCTCCCAGCTCTATCTCAGGAAGAACGCTTACCGTCAGCTTAAAGATAAAAGGATTTCCTTCGGCTAATTTTACGATCTGAGCATCTGGGTGAGAGATGGGCTCAAATTTGTTTTCATTAACTATCTTTATATATGCGTCGTTAACGGCTAAATCAGCCGCCTCAGCCAAAATATTTTCTTTGCCGATCTTTTCCTCAACCATCTGAGGAGGAACGTTTCCTTTTCTGAAACCAGGAACATCAAGATGCTCCGCCAAGTGCTTTTTGGCCTCAACTATGAACTTCTCCAGATCCTCTGCTGGCAACTCTACTTCAATCTCGATTTGAGACTTGGGCAATTTCTTTATGGAACTTTTCATAATGATATTTTAAGACAATAAAATCTCAAAAGGCTTCTGAATCGTTTAAATGTAACGACCAGCGTTTTGAGATTTATTGTTAGTGAATAATTATACTAAGAAAGCTACGATCAATAAGGCTACGATGTTTATAACCTTAATCATTGGGTTTATTGCTGGTCCCGCTGTGTCTTTGTATGGATCTCCTACGGTATCTCCTGTAACTGCAGCCTGATGGGCCAAAGAGCCCTTTCCGCCGAAGTTTCCGTCCTCAATGTACTTCTTTGAATTGTCCCAGGCTGCGCCTCCTGTTGTCATAGATATTCCGACGAACAGGCCCGTGACAATACAACCTATCAACATTCCTCCCAGCGCCTGAACTCCTAGGACAAATCCTACTAATATTGGGGCGATAACTGGAATAATTGCAGGGATAATCATTTCTTTAATAGCGGACTTTGTAACGATGTCTACGCATTTTCCGTACTCTGCTTTTCCCGTTCCCTCCATTAATCCCTTAATATCCCTAAACTGTCTTCTAACTTCTTGAACTACTCCTCCAGCCGCTCTTCCTACTGCGCTCATTGCAAATGATGCAAATAAGTAAGGCAAAAGGCCTCCGAGGAATAATCCTGCGATAACCTTAGGATCGTTTAATAAAAACTGAACCTTGGCTCCCAAGTCTACCAACTCCTGAGAATAGGCGGCAAATAGAACTAGCGCCGCAAGTCCCGCAGAAGCTATGGCATAACCTTTTGTAACTGACTTTGTGGTGTTTCCAACTGAGTCAAGCTCATCTGTTATTACTCTAACTTCCTGATTTAATCCTGACATTTCAGCAATGCCTCCGGCATTGTCTGTAATAGGACCGTAAGCATCGATTCCCACAACTATTCCGGCCAAAGATATCATGGCCAGCACAGTTAAAGCAATTCCGTAAATTCCTGACAACCAGAAGCTTACAATTATACCTGCTGAGATTAAAATAATTGGATAGGCGGTTGATCTCATGCCTACTGATAAACCAGCGATAATATTTGTGGCGTGTCCTGTCTGAGAAGCTGAGGCTATTGATTGAACTGGCTTGTGTGTCTTTGAGGTGTAGTACTCTGTGATTACAACCATTCCTCCGGCAATTGCTAAGCCAACCAATGAACAAATAAATAGTCTCATTGTTGATACTCCGTCAGCTACTGCCATCCTCTGAATGAATGGATAAAAACCTATGGCAGAAAGAATTGCTGTCGCAGCAAGCCCCTTATACATCGCCGCCATAATTCCCTTGCCCTTTCCCAGTTTAACAAAGAAGCTTCCAAGCACTGAAGCGACTATTCCTACTGCGCTCAGTACCAAAGGAAGAAGTATAAATTGAGGGGCTGTTGGGAATAATAGCGCTCCCAAAATCATTGTTGCAATAATTGTGACTGCGTATGTTTCAAATATGTCAGCTGCCATTCCTGCGCAATCTCCGACATTATCTCCTACCTGGTCGGCAATTACGGCTGGGTTTCTTGGATCGTCCTCAGGGATTCCTTTTTCAACCTTTCCAACGAGGTCTGCTCCCACGTCGGCTGCTTTTGTATAAATACCTCCGCCGATTCTAGCAAATACTGAAATTAGACTTGCTCCAAATCCTAAAGCGATTAAAGCTTTCAAATCCTTTGTTACGTAGTAAAAACCTGCAACTGCAAGCAATCCCAAACTGACCACCAAAAGTCCTGTTATTAAGCCTCCGGTAAATGATAGGTCTAAAGCCGGCTTTAAGCCCTTCTTTGCAGACTCTGCAACCTTGGAATTGGCTTCTGTAGAAACCATCATTCCTATGTAGCCCGAGAACCCGGACAAGGCTGCGCCGATTAAGAATCCAATACCTGTGATCAGCCCGGTCTTAAAACTGCCGGTCTTTACGCTGTACATCACTAGTAGGAAAAGAAACAATATGACGGCTACAAAAGAGACTGCTCTATACTGTCTCTTTAAGTAGGAGACTGCTCCTTCTCTTATAGCTTTTTGGATCTCGATCATCTTTCCCTCTCCTGAAGGGGACTTCCTAACCTTTTTAATTAGAAGAAACACAAAACCAATTGTAAGAATAGATATTACGATTGGAACTAGAATTGCTGACATATTTTTGTTTTTTAATTATTTAAAACCCGGCAAAACATTGTTTTGCCAGAAAATTAATTATTAATCGACTTTGGCCTCACTGCCCTCGGCAGTTTCGCTGCTTTCTTCTTTAGCAGCCTTTTTTGCTTTTTTAGCTTTTTTTGGTTTCTCTTCAGTGGATTCTGCCTGAGCAGGTTCTGCTGCAACTTCTTCGGTCGCTTCAACTTCAGCAACAGCTGCCCCCTCAATATCAATTTTCCAGCCAGTTAAGTTGGCGGCTAGTCTTACATTCCTGCCGTCTTTACCTATGGCTAATGATAGTTGATCCTCGGGAACAACTACTTTTGCAGTATTTTTCTTGTCTATCTCAACGCCTACAATTTTGGCGGGAGCCAAGGCGTTAGTTATGAACTTGGCAGGATCTTCATTCCACTCTACTACGTCGATTTTCTCTCCTCCCAGTTCGTTAATAACTGCCATTATTCTTGTTCCTCTCTGCCCCACGCAGCTTCCGATAGGGTCAATCCCTTCGGCGGTCGAAGATACGGCAATCTTAGTTCTAAATCCAGGCTCTCTTGCAATTGATTTTATAACAACGGTTCCTGCTGGAATTTCTGGAACCTCAAGCTCAAATAGCTTTGAGATTAATTTAGGATAGGCGCGGGAAAGCATGACAGCTGGTCCCTTCGGGGACTCTTCTACTTTTAAGATGTAGAACTTCAAGCGCTGCCCGGGTCTGTAAAATTCTCCAGGAATCTGCTCTTCTCTGTTTAAAACTCCTAAAGTCTTTCCAATATCAACAAAGATAGTGTGGCCTTCAATTCTTTGGACCACTCCTGACGTTATCTCTCCCTCTTTTGATTTGTATTCTCCAAACACAGCTTCCTTTTCAACCTCTCTTATCTTCTGCAAGATAACCTGTTTTGCTGTCTGTGCAGCAATGCGGCCGTAATCGGTCTTAGACTCAAGAGGAATTTCAAGCTCGTCTCCAGGCTTTAGTTTAGAGTCGGCTTCCTTGGCCTCCTCTACCATTATGTGTTTCTCTGGGTTAAAAACCACTTTCTTTCCTTCTTCGTGCTCTGCTGCCTCTACGACTGCGATTTCCTTTTCTTCCTTAAGTTTCTCTATCTCCTCTTCGGAATAGATCATGTCTTTATCGACAACCAGTTTTACCTGCCAAAACTTAACATCCCCTGAAACAGGATTAAATTTGGCCTTGATCTTCTGACCTTTCTTTCCGTAGTCTTTCTTGTATGCAGTAGCAATAGCGGCCTCTAGGGTCTCTATTATCTTTTCTGCAGGTATGCCCCTCTCTTGGGCGATCTGATTGAGAGCGCGGTGAAACGATTTTATATCTATTTCCATAATTTTTTAATTTTGGCTTAAAAAAATAGTCCGTGGTCAGACGGACGAATTCTCCTTAAATCCAATATGGTTTTAGTTTAGCAGTCTCAAAATTGGTTGTCAAGATTAAAAATCAGCACGAAGATATCGGGCGCCTTGTATTTTTTTAACGGAGTTATAGTATACAAGTTAATAGAAGAACCTTAACATTTGTTTAGGATTTCTTTAAAACGACGCTCTTTTTAGTCCGCTTTTTGAAAGGAAGTGGAAGATGAACGAGAAGAAAGACGAGGTTGGTTGGTCGAACAAGGCACTTCTCTTTTCGCTGATTGCTGCCTTCTTCGGCGCTTTATACCTAGCAAACGATACATTCGTAATGCATCGTCTTATTACTCACCAAGACCAGTTCACCGCAGTCTCTGTATACCTTGTGCTTGGCAGCTGGGTGATTATGGCAAGCACCCTGGTATACAATGTGGTTTTTGGAAGGCATCTGGACAAAGGATACAAGGGATTCTCCCTCGGAAACAAAAAGATGCAATTCTACTCAGTACTTTGCGGGATAATCGGCGCGGTTTCAACAATTTTCTGTGTAATGGGAAACCAGCAGCTCGATTCCTCTCTGGTGACGTCTCTGTCTAATGTAGCAATCCTTTACGTGGCGTTCTACGACGCCGCGTCAAAACGGATCATGCTAAAAGAGATTTTGCTTCCCGTTATCCTAGTCATCGGAGGGGCATTTCTTGCCTCCATGACAAACTTTAGCGGAGGCTTCAAAATCTCTTGGCTCGGAATAGTGATACTTGTAGTTCTTCGCTCCTCCACCAATGCCGCCGACATAGTCTGCCGGCAAAAAGGCGTGATGGAGTCGGATTCTATAACGTTTAACCTATGGAGGTCTCTTTGGTTCGTTTTGTCCGCAACGATCATAATTCTAACTACTGAGATTTTAAGAGGTCGCTTCGGCGATTTCTGTGAGCTTATAACAAAAACCGCCTCTTCGGGAACAGCCTGGTTCTTCATTTCTCTGACCGGACTACTCGTCTTTTTCTGCTTTGTCTACATGAATAAGGCGATGCAATTTGGAGCTGCCAGCAAGGTCTGCATTGTGACTGGCGCTGAAATTGCATTTGGGATTCCCGTGATCCTTATTGCCAATCTTTTGTGGCAGGGCGCCCTTGGAGAAATTCCTAACGATACGTTCGTATGGATTTGCCGCGTAGCAGGCGCCGTCGCCATCGGCTACGGGATCTACCGCATCAAACGGAAACGGAAAGATCTAGATCTTAAGAAAAAACCAGCATAATCCTACAAAATAAACAGCGCTCATGTGCAATTGGGCGCTTTTCTTATCGAAACCTCCCATTGACAATATCTTTTGGTCTGGTAATGTAGTGGTATATTGACAATCATTAAAACCTACGAATCGGGTCCCCGAGTAATGTACTTTAGGGGATTGGGCCCGAGGAGGTGATCTTTGCAGAAAGTGAAGATCCGGATTCCCCCGTAACCATGGGATAGTTGATGAAGCCTTAAAAAGGTGGAGTCAATAAAGCGCCTGAAATTTTCAGGAAACAAGGTGGTACCGCGAGTAAACACTTCTCGTCCTTGATGCATAATCTATTTATGCCTCAGAGACGAGAAGTTTTTTTATACAACATGAAAAACATAATATTAAATTTTGTTACTAAAGACAGACTCTGGCGATGAGCCTTAATTTTGACTAAATAATTAAATTAAAAACCATGCCTATATTCAATTTGCGCCAAGAAGACATACCAACTCATTACTATAATATCCTTGCCGACCTGCCAAAACCCTTAGATCCCCCTCTGCACCCTGGGACAAAAAAACCGATCGGCCCAGAGGACCTAGCTGCCATTTTCCCAATGGAGTTAATTAAGCAGGAAGTTTCAACTGAAAGATATATAGAGATTCCAGAGGAGGTGAGAAAAGCATACATGCTTTATCGCCCGAGCCCGCTTATCAGAGCAATAGCCCTAGAAAAAGAGCTTGGCACTCCTGCAAAGATCTACTACAAATACGAGGGAGTAAGCCCAGTCGGCAGCCATAAATTAAATACCGCACTTGCCCAAGCCTATTACAATAAAAAGGAGGGCATCAAGAGACTGACTACCGAAACAGGTGCCGGCCAGTGGGGCTCAGCTATGAGCTTTGCCTGCCAGCATTTTGGGCTGGAGTCTATGGTATATATGGTAAAGGCAAGCTATGACCACAAGCCATACCGAAAGATAATGATGAAGCTATTTGGAGCAGATGTTGTCGCAAGCCCAAGCAATAAAACCAAGACCGGGCAGAAATACTCAGCCGAGGATCCAAACCACCCAGGATCTTTAGGAATAGCAATTTCTGAGGCTGTTGAAGACGCAGCTTCTCGAAAAGACACTAACTATTGTTTAGGATCTGTTCTTAACCACGTGCTTTTGCATCAGACAGTAATAGGACTGGAAGCAAAGAAACAAATGGAGCTAGCCGGAGATTACCCGGATATCATAATCGGCTGTCACGGAGGAGGGAGTAACTTTGGAGGAATTGCCTTTCCATTTTTACAAGACAAGCTCGCAGGAAAAAAACCGAACTTAAGAGCAATGGCAGTGGAGCCCGCATCATGCGCAACTCTGACAAAAGGGGAATTTAAATACGACTTTGGAGATACGGCAGGACTTACTCCGCTACTTGCAATGTATACTTTGGGCCACGACTTTATCCCTTCCCCAATTCATGCAGGAGGATTAAGGTACCACGGCGCTTCCCCTATTGTCAGCTTCCTTTTAAAGGAGGGATTGATTGAAGCAAAAAATTACGAGCAGGTTCCTGTGTTTGAAGCTGCGATACAATTTGCCAAAAACCAAGGAATCATTCCTGCGCCTGAGTCTGCGCACGCAATAAAGGCAGTATTCGACGAAGCATTAAGATGCAAAGAGACAGGAGAGAAAAAGGTTATACTCTTTAATCTTTCGGGGCATGGACTATTTGATATGTCTGCCTACGAGGATTTTATGGCAGGAAAGATAAAATAGAGGTTGACTTTAGGGCACAAGAGTGTTTAATATCGAGTGAGCACTCTTGTGCCCTAAAACAGTACATTTAAAACCAGTCCAACAAGGAAAGGAAGAAGCACGGATGATAAATGCAAAGCATTTTGTGAAGAATCACGCTGCACAGAATATTCCCCTTGCATATGAAGAAGCCTATGACCTAGGCTGCTACTTAATGGAAGGCTGCCGAGGCGATGCCATGGCCCAAACCCAATGCATCGCAATCCTGTGCGCACTGCACACGAAAGCCACATACTTGTGGGAGTGCAGCGACCAAGACAGGAAAAATCACGGACATCGGCTCCCCTTTGACGCGTCTGAACAGATCGCCGGCCTTTGTGCAGCGATCTTCGAACACGACATCGGGCAATCGGAATTTGGATTCTTAAACCCGAACGTCCCGTACGCCATGGACAACTGTGGTATGGGCGGCGACTTGATTGTCACTGCAAATATTTCCACGATCGCAGCTTTTGTAGCCGCGGCCGCAGGAATTAACATGTGCAAGCACGGCTCCCCCGCAAACGCGGACCAAGGCCGCCACGGCAGCTCTGACTTTATCGATCTTTGCGGAATCGACACCCTCCCGAGCAAAGGCGCCGCTGAACACTGCCTCGAAACTCTGGGATTCTGCTACACTGAAGCGATTGATACGCGCTACAAGCTCATTCATCTGCAGACGCACAATGTAGCGCAGCTACCGCACATGAATGACATTATAGGACCAATCACAAATCCCCTTTCTCCCAAGAAACACACCCGGCGAGTGCTGGGCGTAAACCATTTGATCCCCCCACACATTGTGGCCCAGGCATACATGATCCTCAACGCAAGGGGCCTCACAAACCTGGAACACGGTCTTTTCGTAAGAGGCTTTGTCGGAAACGGCGGAACAAGCGGGATCGATGAACTCTCAATTTGCAAACAAGGCACCCAGGTCGTAGAAATGAAAAACGGCACAGTGCAGAACCTATGGTTCTATCCGGGACAGTTCGGACTAGAGCCGATCGAACCGGAATTCGTTTCACCCCCTGCCGGTGTCAGCAAGGGAGAGTTCTCCCTATCTATCTTAAGAGGACAGGCCCCAAAGCCCGTCCTGCAGATGGCCGCAGCAAACGCTGCACTTCTTTTCTTCCTTGCCGGACGCTCGACAAACCTGATTGACTGCTACCGCGAGGCGGAAGAAACTCTGCTTAGCGGCAAAGCCCTTCAGCGAATGATTGATGTCGGGCACATGCTCCCCAAAAAGAGCAATTAAGCAAAAACATGGGGTGACAAGCGATTGCCACCCCATTTTCTTTAAATTTTTCCTCCTTAAAAGCTAAAAATTAAATTACTGATATAATGAGAGTATGAAAAACGCGCTAATTAAAATATTTAAAAAAGATAAGAACATAATTATAGGAGCAATCCACTTTGCTCCGCTTTTAGGCTACCCAGACTATCCTGGATTTGAAATAACACTAGAAAGCGCGCTGAAAGATTTAGCGGCTTTTGAAGAAGGCGGGGTTGACGGAGTAATTATTGAAAACAACTACGATGTTCCCCACAAGATTAATGTAGATAAAAATACAGTAGATATTATGGTTAAGTTGGGTAAAGAGATAAGAAATAAAACAAACCTGCCTATTGGCGTGAATGTCCTGTGGAATGATTTTAAATCTGCACTATTTATAGCAAGAGCAATCGAGGCCCAGTTTATCCGGATACCAGTATTTGTAGACAAAGTAGAAACTGATTATGGAGTTATAGAAGGAAATCCAAAAGAAGTTATAAATTATAGAAAAGAAATTAAAGCTACGGATGTCGCCATCTTTACTGACATCCATGTAAAACACGCAAAGTTATTAAATAACAAAACTATCCAAGAGTCTGCGATTGAAGCTGCCCGAGAAGGAAGCGATGCTTTAATTGTAACCGGCAAATGGACCGGAGACGCGCCGGAGATAAATGACTTACAAAAGACCAAAAAAGCAGTTGGAGATTTTCCAATACTTGTCGGCAGCGGTACAAACGAGGACAACATCAAAGATTTATTCGCCTACGCAAACGGCGCGATTGTCAGCACCTCGCTTAAGGAAGGCTCTAAAATATCGAGCGAAGTAAATGTCAAAAAATACGATCAAAGGATTGACATAAATAAAGTAAAAAAGATAGTGTCAATTATTAAGTAGCTCCTTAACAGAGAAAGGAAAGCTGACCGAATGATTGATCAGGATCGCTTAGTGAAATCCTTTTGTAATTTAGCAGAGATTAAAAGCCCATCGGGCCAAGAAGAAGAGATCTCCCGCGTCTTATGTTCGCAACTATTTAAGATGGGCATTGTCCCCCAAAAAGACGCGCATGGCAATATCATCGCAAGGCTGCCAGGTTATGGCAGGCCCTTAATTCTTTGCGCCCACATGGACACTGTCGCAGTAGCGCCAGAGGCAAAGATTAAAACCGTCATCAAGGGCGGCATAATCAGAAGCGACGGGACCACGATCCTGGGCGCCGATAACAAGAACTTCATCGCCGCTATTTTAGAAATGCTGGCCGTGATCAATGAAACGAAGATGCTTCACCAAGCAATCGAAATCGTCTTCACCCTTGGCGAAGAGGCCATTTCAAGGGGCGCAAAAAACCTCGATTTCTTTAAGCTTGCCGGCAGGGAATGCTTGATTGCCGATGATGCAACCGATGCTATAGCTGGACATTCTTTCGGCGCCATCACGCTAGTTGCCCCATCCCTATGGAAGTTCGACGTTACTATTCGCGGCAAAAAGGCTCACGTTAAGGAGCCCGAACTAGGCGTCAACGCCATACAAACAGCTGCTGCGATTGTTTCATCTATGCCATTGGGGAAAGTCGGCAAATCTACCACTACCAACATCGCCTTCCTTTCCGGCGGACTTGAAGGCGTTGTCGATAAAACCGCCTTTGCAGATCTTCCAGATCAAGGAAGAAACAACGTGCCAGACTTGGCCATCTTATGCGGAGAGATACGCGGACACGACAGGGCAGAGTTTGAAGCAACATACAGAGCCATCGGCGAGGCATGCGAAGTTGCCGGCGCGACAAATGGCTCTTCAGTGGGCTTACTCCACGAATCTCTTGCAGACGGGTATAAACACAGCGGACAGGATCCATTCGTCCAAAAGATTGCGGCAGTCATGCGCAGGCAAGGCATCCAGCCAACTTTTAAGAAGGCTATCGGCGGGAGCGACGCCAATATCCTTAACCTTAGAGGAATTAAGGCTGTCGTCATCAACTCCGGGGAGGAGTTTAACCACAAAAACATTGAGCAGGTCTCGATCGCGAGCCTTGTCCAATTGACTGATTTTCTGATCAGATTCGTAGCAATATAAAACAAAAAAAACAGGAGGCAAAAACCTCCTTTTTTATTTAAAGAAAAAAGTCCGCTCGTTGAGTGGACTTTTAAGAAATACCGCCGAAGGGACTCGAACCCTTAACACCTGGTTTTGGAGACCAGTGCTCTACCAATTGAGCTACGACGGTATCACCGAATAGGTGAATTTTTTGCTGTGTAGAAAGAACTGCTTTCGATATTTGAAATTACCACTGCCGGCTTATCCTGTCAAGGTTTTCTCCCAGTAACGAGAATGTAGGCGCCCTTTTCCATGTCGATCAATTTGCGATCGATCGCACGTACTGTATGGACGATTTCTTCCTCGTCGAAGAACTCATTGGGAAGGATTGAAGCTAGGGTCGGATAAGTTCCGATGTCAGAAATTGTCAGCTGACAACCCTGAAGGAAACTCTTCACCTCCCTGACAGTATACGGCCGGGCGTACACTTGGAAAACTTCTTTCCCGCAGTGCACATCCAGACAATGCCGGGTGGGGTTAACCTCAGCCGCAAGACTGACGGGCCAAGGTATGAACCAGTTGTAGAAAAGCGCGCTGCTGTTATAGAAGGACAAGATGAATCTTCCGTCTTTCTTTAGGATCCTCTTGATCTGAGAAAGAATTACGCGAAGATTCAACACATCGCTTGCCGTGCCAAGATTCATGACAACCAAGGAGGCGTAGTCTGCAGGAAGAGGGATGGACAACTCGATGTCTCTTTCCTCAAAGGCGATGTTGCTTGCACCTACAGACGCGGCTTTCTCTTTGGCTCTCAAAATCATAGCCGGCCCTATGTCATAGGCGTGCACCTTCTTAAAATGCGGGGCCATGAGAAACGAACTTAGGCCAGTCGCGCATCCAAGGTCTACCGCCACGTCCAGGTTTCCTAATCCTCTTAGAGTTTCGATTGTGCGGACCAAGGCCTCTCTCTCGTAAGCCATATACAGCTGAGTTGAGAAAGGAGCCTGAGCGCCGTACATACCGTCGTAAACCGGAGCTATAGTTTGCGTCAGCCGGAGGAGGTTTTGTTTCAAAAGCCCATACCAAGCTTGGCGGTCGCTTTCAAACAATGCTTCCTCCTCCGGGTTTCTTTGCTGCTTCTGACGAATCTGAACTTTGCAGGATTCCGCCATGATCGCCCAAAGGATAACCTTGGCAAAATCGGGACTTAAACCCCTATCTTCTGCAAGCTTAGCAAACTGCTCAAGTCTCTGAGCTTCGATTCCCTGCCTGACAATTGCTTGTCCGCCAGGGTCTACCGCTTCCAGGCTTTTCCACTCTTCGACTTGCCGGACTAAATCCGTTCTTTTGCGCAGGAGCGCAACTATGTGCTGGTCGACTTTCGACAGCCTTCCGCCCAGTTGCTTTAAGTCGTCTCTACTGGAGCGATGTTTCCTTCCATTGCTCAATCTGCACCTCCTTAAAGAAGGTTGGGAAGACCCATCTTTTCACGAACCTCCAGGACCAACTGCTTGGCGGTGGCTCTTGCCTTCTTGCCGCCTTCGCGTAGAACTTCTTCGGCATACCCAGGGAGTTGGGCAATCTGCTCCCTCTTCTCCTGGAAGGGCCGAAGCAATTGAACGATATTCTCGCTCAAGCCACACTTGCATTCCAAGCAGCCGATGCTGGCTGTTTGGCAGCCTTTTTGCGCCCACTGTACAAGGTCCGGCGAAGAAATCAATTCGTGAAGCGCGTAGATGTTGCACACGAACGGATTGCCAGGATCCTGCCGCCGTTTCCGGCTCGGATCAGTGACCGCGGTAGCAATCTTTTTTCTGATGCTGTCTTCGGGCTCGGTAAGATCAATTGTATTTCCCTCGGACTTACCCATCTTCTCCGTGCCATCAAGGCCTGGGACCCGAATAGTCTTGCCCTCAAGGGCATTAGGAAGCGGGAAGGTCTGCCCGAACTGTTCGTTAAACCTTCGAGCAACATCGCGGGTGAAGTATATGTGGGGCAATTGGTCCTTGCCGACTGGCACTACCGTTGCCTTTTGGATAAGAATATCTGCTGCCATCAGAACCGGGTAGAATAGAAGGCCGGAGGTAACAACCTCCCCCTTCTTTGCCTGGGATTCAACTTTTTCCTTATACGTAGGCAGACTCAAAAGGTCCGCCGCCGGCTGAACCATGCTCAACAAGAGCGCGAGCTCAGCGATTTCAGGAACGCTTGACTGGGCGAAAATGGTACACACTTCGGGATCAAGGCCGATTGCCAGGTAGTCCATAACGATCGGCAGAAGATGGGTCCTGATCTGGCCCGCATCTCTTTCCGTAGTTAAGGAATGGTAATCAGCGATAAAGAAAAAGCAGTCATACTGCCCTTGCAGAGCAACAAAATTGCGCATCGCGCCAAGGTAATTGCCAAGATGCAATTTGCCCGTAGCGCGAATGCCAGAAACAACTACCTCTTTCATGGTTACTCCTTGTTTTTGAGGTTTTCTGTTCTTTTACATAACGATCCTTATTCAATTATCAAGGATCTTTTCCAAATTATCCCTAACATTCAAAAACCATTTTGTCAATCCAAAAACATTGACATATATGCTGGTTTTGATAATTTAAAAATGTAGCTCTTTTACAGTGAAGGAGAAGTCGGATGAATGCAATTGGCACAGCGCCAGAAATCTCAGAGATGGGAATTCTACTGCCTGACGGCAAAACGGTTCGCTTATCACGAGCGACCTTCAGCTTAATACCATCATTAACATTTCTTACGCTAGGCACCGTCACAGAAGTGCCTTGCCCATTCTGTAAGAAAGGATTTCTCAAGATCGTCAACATCGGCCCCCATGCGCTTCCTGGCGTTGGTTGGGGTGGCGCCAGCCATCCCCACATGACAACAAAGTACGAATTCTCGTGCTCCAACGACGAATGCACCGGCCGGTTCATTTACTCCTAGACCTTTT
>Ga0172380_10002314_pt1 | contig 29799 bp, 24 predicted proteins | sample Leawe162metaG_FD_119747 | JGI IMG/M metagenome (GOLD analysis project Ga0172380, IMG submission 119747) | Leachate microbial communities from a municipal landfill in Southern Ontario, Canada - Leachate well 162 metaG | ecosystem: Engineered > Solid waste > Landfill > Unclassified | place... | reverse complement strand
GGAGTCCTATCCCGATCTCAAGGCCAACCAGAACATGATGCAATTGAGCGAGGAGCTGAGTTCCACGGAAAACCGGATCGCCTTTGCCCGCCAGGCCTTCAACGACGCGGTCATGACCTACAACACCGGCCGCGAGCTCTTCCCCGCCGTGCTCTTTGCCGGGATCTTCGGGTTTTTACCCGCGCAGTTCCTGGAGCTTGAGGATACAAAGGAGCGCGAGGCGCCCAAGGTCGCTTTCTGAGCATCCCGGTGCGCGACGATGCGGGATTTTTTTGAACAACAGCACCTCGCCCGGAGGAAGACCTTCCGGCTGGTTTTGTATTTTGCCGTGGCCGTGGCCCTGGTCGTGGGGTTGGTTACGGTCTTCCTCTATGTGCTCACCACCTTCAACCCGGCCCGTCTCTATGTCTCGGTGACCCCCTTCAACCTCTCCCCCAGCCAGTGGGATCTCGCCTTGATGGGCAGGATCGCCATGGTGGTGCTGGCCCTGATCCTTGTCGGCACCGTCTACAAGTACCTGCGCTTGCGTAGCGGCGGCGGCAGCCTCATCGCCCAGCTCCTGGGCGGCCGGGCCATCTACCCCGATACCAACGATTTTCACGAACGGCGGTTGCTGAACATCATCGAGGAGATGGCCATTGCCTCGGGAGTCACGGTGCCCTCGGTCTATCTGCTCGACCGGGAATCCGGGATCAACGCCTTTGCCGCCGGATTTTCCCAGGAGGACACGGTGATCGGCGTCACCAGGGGGGCGGTGCGGTATCTCACCCGGGAAGAATTGCAGGGGGTGATCGCCCATGAGTTCAGCCACATCCTCTACGGCGATATGGTGATCAACCTCCGGCTCCAGGGGTTCCTGCACGGCATTTTGGTCATCGGGTTGTTGGGCGAGATTCTGCTGAAAAGCGCATTTTCCACGGATCGCGTTGGGGTGCGCAGCAAAGGCAAAGGCAATGGTCAGGGTGGCGGCGGTTTTTATGCGATAGTGATCGGAGTTGTCCTGCTCATCCTTGGCTATACCGGGGTGTTTGTCGCCAAGCTCATCAAAAGCGCGGTGGCCCGGCAGCGGGAATTCCTGGCGGATGCGGCGGCGGTGCAGTTTACCCGCAATCCCCTGGGCCTTGCCGGGGCGCTGAAAAAGATCGGCGGCTTGACTGCCGGCTCGAAAATCCGGGATGCGCACGCCTCCGAGGTCAGCCACATGTTTTTCGGCAATGGCCTGAGCGAAAGCTGGCTCAACGTCTTTTCCACCCACCCGCCCCTGCTGGCCCGGATCCAGCGGCTTGACCCGGAATTCAGGGGGGATTTTCCAGAGAAGGTGGAGTTGGCGCCGATCAGCGAGGAAGAAGTGATGATGTATGCACCCCCTGCCGGAAAGGCTGCTGCCGCCGGGTCTGGAGTTGGGGAAGTAGCCGTGCCCGGAGCCGGGGATGGCCGCCATGTTTTTGTCCACTCTTTGGCCGCGGGCCGGTCCCTGAAAGAGGTGATCGGCAATCCGCACGGCGAGCATCTGCGCATGGCCAGGGAGATGCTCGACAGCCTCCCTCCCGCCATCCGGGATGCGGCCAGGAACGGTTTCGGGGCCAGGGCGCTGGTGTACGGTCTTCTTCTTGATCCTGGCGGGGAGATTCGGGCGAAGCAGCTTGCCGCTCTGGAAAAGGAAGGGGACCCTGAGGCGCGGCAGGAGCTTGCCCGGCTTCTCCCCGCCCTTGACGGGATTTTTCCGGAAATGCGGCTACCCCTGGTGGATCTGGCCATGCCGGCCCTGAAAAGCCTTTCCCCTTCCCAGTATGGCGCGTTCAAGAGAGCCGTTGACCGGCTCATGCAGGCCGATGGCCGGATCGATCTGTTCGAGTACGCGCTGCGGTATGTGTTGTTTCGGCATCTGGAGCCGCGCTTCCACCCTCCGGCAACGACCCTGACGCCGTCCCGCTCCCTTGCCCAGATAAGCGACGAGATCTCCTGCGTGCTCTCCCTGCTCTCCCGGTTGGGACATGGGGACGAGGATCTGGCGCAAAAATCGCTGATGCAGGCGGTCCGGGTTTTCGGCAAGGAGAGGAAGCTGTTCGGCTACCGGCCTGCTTCGGAGTGTTCGTTCAAGGGGTTCGACACCGCCCTGAAAATCATTGCCAAGGGCACCATCGATACCAGGCAACAGGTTCTCGCCGCAGCCCTTGATTGTATTACCTACGATGAAAAGATCACCCTCCGCGAGGCCGAGCTGTTCCGCGCCATGGCCGAGGCGCTCAACTGCCCGGTGCCGCCCTGGCTGACCGTGGCGAGCTAGGCAAACTGTTCAGCAGCACCGCATCTGCTTCGCAGTCTCGCTACGTTCGCTTAGCTGTCATCGGCCTGCTCGTGTGCACTAGCACACTTCGCCGGCCTCTTCCGCGCATCTGCGGCACTGCTGAACAGTTGCAGGCCTGGTATTCCCAGTTTTTTTATCCTGCGTTGGATAGTTACGTTTTCGTCTCACCACCAGAACTCGGGGTATCGCCGCGTTTTCGGAATGTTGTTCACCAGAAGCGCGATCACCAGCATGATGCACGCCCCGGCCCCGGCGGGAAAAATCGCGTAGAGATAGCCCAGGGCGTAGATCTTCTCGCTGCCGATCACCGCGATGAGGGCGGTGGCGCCGCCCGGCGGGTGCAGGGTTTTGGTGAGGTGCATCACCGCGATGGCCGTGGCCACCGCCACCGCCGCCGCCAGCCACATGTGCGGGGCCAGCATCTTGTAGCTGGCCACCCCGATCAGCGCCGAAAGTACATGGCCGCCGAGGAGATTGCGCGGCTGGGCCAGGGGGCTTTTTATGGCGCCGTAGATCAAGACCGCCGAAGCGCCGAAGGAGCCGATCAGCATGAGCAGGTCCGATTGGGGCAAGAGATTGTAGTTGATGAACGCCACCGAAGCAATGCCGAGAAAGGCGCCGGTCCAGGACCAGAAAACCTCGGACAGGCTGACCCGGGGCGGGCTGGTGGTTGTGCCGCGCATCTTGTCGAAATAGTTCATAGGGTACCCCTTTCCGGAAAGGCGTGCATGAGATCACTGCGGGTGAGAATGCCGAGCAGCCGGTTTTTGTTGTCCGTCACCGGTACCCGGTTGATGCCTTTTTCCCGCATCAGTTTGCCTGCCTCATGCAGCAGGGCGTTTTCTAAAACCGTGATCACGGGGGCGGTCATGATTTCGCCCGTGGTCCTCCCGCGCATGCAGAGCGCTGGACAGCCTCCCGAGGCAAGGCTGTCGGCGATAAGCGCCATGCAGGAGGTTTGGTGGCCGTCGCCCATGTTCCGGAAAAAATCCTGCTCCGAGAGGACGCCGGCCACGGTGCCATCCTCATGCACCACGGGAAGGCCGGTGATGTGGTGTTTGGCCATGCGCGCCGCCGCCTCGGCCAGGGGAGTGGCGGGGAGGACCGTTATGACCTCTCGGGTCATGATCTCGGCGACACGCAAGCTGTTGTACAACCGTGTTTCCGCATGCTCATAGGCGAGGAGATAGAGTTCCTTGAAATCCCCGGCCGAGATGTCGAGATAGCCGGGGATTTTTTTCATCGCCTCGTAGACATCTTCGTCGGAAAGAAGCTCTGCCGGGTTGGGCCCGGGACTGGTTCGTTGCGACATCAGCGGTTCCCCCTTGTGCTGGATTGAAAGAGACGCATGGGACGGTTGCAGGATGAACCGTATTGCAAAAAATCGCTCCCATCATTGACCTAGGTCAAGTGCTGTAATTATTTTATGCAGAGACCGGCGCGGGAAACAAGGACGAAGAACAAAGATCCCGAAGCGACTTGTCGCGCCTACCCTTCCGTGGACCATATTGACTTCCGGCGGGGATGCGGGTAAATGATCATTCTTGCCTGGACAGTGTCGGGGGCAGCAGCGCAGGCGGCGACTACAAGGAGAAAAATCATGTTCAATATATTGGTGTTGGCCACGACAAATAAGGGAAAGCTCAAGGAGTTCCGGGAGCTGCTCAAGGATTTTCCGGTGGAGATCCGAAGCCTGGCTGATTTCGGCCCCATCCCCGCAGTGGTCGAGGACGGCGAAACCTTTGACGACAACGCCTACAAAAAAGCGCATTTCACCGCCAAGGTTCTGGGGCTGCCCTGTATCGCCGATGATTCCGGGCTGGCGGTGGAGGCGCTCAATGGCGCGCCGGGGGTGTATTCGGCCCGCTATGCCGGAGAGAATGCCAGCGATGCGGAGAACACCGCCAAGCTGCTCAAGGATATGGAAGGTATTGCCAACCGCAAGGCCGCCTTCCACTGCGTTATCTCCATCGCCGTGCCTTCCGGCCCGGCCTTGACCTACGAGGGAACCTGCGAAGGGGAACTGCTCACCGCGCCGAGGGGTGAGGATGGCTTTGGCTATGATCCGATTTTTTACTGCCCCACCTTGGGCAAGACCTTTGCCGAAGCCTCCATGGAGGAAAAAAACCGGGTGAGCCACCGGGGACGCGCCCTGGCCGAGATGGCCGGGGAGTTCGAGCAGGTGCTCAAGTGGGTGAAGCAAAGGTTGAGCGAGGAAAAACCGGCCAAGCCGGACCACGAGCAGTTCGAGCACAACGACTGGTCCGAAGAGATCATGGTGCGTGAGGTGAAGTAAGGTTTTGGATCTCTACTCCCCTCGCCCACCTGTGGGAGAGGGGCCGGGGGAGAGGGTGACAGCGCTCCGTATCTGCTCCAGCACCCCCTCCAACTGGTGCATGACTTCGTGGTTCCAAAAACGCAATACCGTATAGCCGCGGCTACGCAACCACGCATCCCGATGCCGGTCATATTTCGCCTGTTCGGCATGTTGACCGCCATCGATCTCAATAATCAACAGCCGTTCCACGCAGACAAAATCCACGATATAACGTCCCATGGGTTTTTGCCGCTTGAATTTGAATCCATGAAACGGTGGGCTCGCAGGTGATGCCACAGCCGCTGCTCCGCTTCAGTCTGGTTGGCGCGGAGTGTCTTGGCATTGAGGAGCACTTTTTCAGTGTTCATGGACCCTCTCCCCCAGCCCCTCTCCCACGAGTGGGCGAGGGGAGCCTCTCCAAACGAATCTCCCCGTTTTCCTCGACACACTCCAGCCCGGACCCTGCCAGCTGCTTGAACAGCGGCCTGCCAAAGAGAAAAAACTCCAGCTCCAGCGAAATTCCGGTTTTTTTGGCAATCTCTTCCCTGATGGCCAGATCGGCGCGGACCATTTCGTTGAGCCGGGTGAGGGAGTCCTGCCCCGTGTCCGCGAGCAGATCGGTAAATTCCTTGCCTGGGCAGGCCCTTTCGTGGCGGTCGATTTCGGCCAGGATCGGGTCGTTGGGGTTGATCAGGTCGGCGCGGCGCAGGGTGTTCTGATAGATGGTGGCCAAAAGCGCTTCCGGCTGCCGGCACTCTAGAATCCTGCAGGTTGTGGGGCGGTGCGCATAGATGGTGCAGCCGTTGTTGGCCTCGGCCAGGAAGAGGCAGGTCCAGCCGCTCTCCTTCCCCTGGCCCCGGATCTTGAGCAGTTCCACCGGCACCGGCTCAAGCTTGCCGGTGGCCGGGTTGTACCCCATCTCCCCTTGCCGGATGGTGACCAGCTGATCGTGGCGGATGTACCCCTGGCGAACAAGGTCGAGATCCTCCCGGCTCAGCGCTGGTCCGCCTTTCCGACAGCAGGTTCCGCATTGGCGGCATTGAGTGGTGTTCGTCATGGTTCAGCGATGAAACGGCAAGGGGTACCGTGGGCGCAATATGATCCACGCTGGCTCGCGAAATGGAGCATTTGTAGCCCTCTTACGGTCGATTATTTCTGTAATCCGCATACAATATTCCCTATAAATAATTTTTTATACGGATATATCTGTTTGTTTTTGCGTAAAAAAAATCTTCGCGTCTGTTCCCGGCAGCCCTTCCGTCTCATCCTTGGCATACCCCTTGCGTATACATAAGAGCAAAGCGGTGTACGAAATGATTCTGCGCCGCCCAGGACATCCGAGACAGGAGGTCGGCCATGAAGAACACACTCTCCAGCGAAAAAAGATCCGCAGCCCCGGTCGTTGCCCATGCCACTGGCAAGCTAGCCGAAACCTTCTGGTTTGTCAGCTCCTTTGTCATGTCGCTGCTCATGGGGCCTTTCGCGGCGGTACCCGCCATCATCGCGGTTTTTTCCCTGAAAATCGACGGGCCCATGCCCCTTAACATCTCTTGATCAAGAGGGTACACCATGAACGCACCTTCCCGGACCACTGAAACCTCCGCATCCAGCTTTGTCCATCCTTTGCTGGCCGATAACCAGGCCGTGTTCACCATCAGCGCCGCCGCCGAGATGCTGGCCATCACCCCGCGCACCCTGCGGATGTATGAGAGCGACGGGCTGTTGTCCCCGGTCCGGCACGGCAAGTGGCGCTATTACAGCCTGGACAACCTGAAATGGGTTTCCTGCCTGCGCTCCATGATCCACGAGCACGGGATCAGCCTGGCCGCCATCCATAAGCTGCTGCAATACACCCCCTGCTGGAACATTGCCGGCTGCCCCTTTGAAAAACGGAAACTCTGCACGGCCTTCATGTCCAGCGGGTTGGTGCCGAAAAAGATCGCGCCCCTCGGCGACCGGACAATGTCCGCCTGATAGCTTGCGTCTTTCGCTCCGCATCGTGTACAACGTAAGCAGTCACAGGGCACCGCAGCTCCTTCGCAGTCTCGCGGTGCTCGCTTAGCTGTCATCGGCCTGTTCGCATACTTGGTGTATAGCGCAGGCCTCTTTCGCGGATCTGCAGCACCCTGCAACCGCTTACATCTTTGCCTTACACCGGAGCAGTTACTGTACAACGTGTAAAAACCCAACCCGGAGGTATGCCTTGAACCAATTTTACAAGAACCTGTCCATCTGGCTGGTCATCGCCCTGGTGGGCTTGCTGTTGATCAATCTCTTCAATCCCGCGGGCGAGCCGGTCAACCAGATCAGCTACAATGATTTTCTGGAAAGCGTCAACTCGGGCAAGGTGAGCCGGGTCACCATCACCGAGAATGTGGCCGAGGCCCAGGATCTGGTGGGCAACCGCTTCAAGACCGTGCTGCCGGACAATCTGGAGCAGGTGAAGCCCTTTATGAAGGAGGGGGTCACCCTCCAGGTGGAAAAGAAAAAAGAGCCCCATTGGCTGGTGAACATCATCGGCTCCTGGCTGCCCATGATTGTCCTGGTCGGGCTTGGTCTCTATTTTATGCGTCAGCAGCAGGGCGGGGGCGGCAAGGGGCTGATGACCTTCGGCAAGAGCCGGGCCCGCCTCATCGAGGGCGAGGAATCCAAGATCACCTTTGCCGATGTGGCCGGCATTGAAGAGGCCCGCGACGAGCTGGGCGAGATCGTTGATTTTCTCCGCGACCCAGGCATCTTTACCCGGGTGGGGGCCAAGATTCCCAAGGGCGTGCTCCTCTCCGGCGAGCCGGGCACGGGCAAGACCCTGCTGGCCCGCGCCATTGCCGGGGAGGCCCAGGTGCCGTTTTTTTCCATCAGCGGTTCGGATTTCGTCGAGATGTACGTGGGCGTCGGCGCCAGCCGGGTGCGGGATCTGTTCAAGGAGGCCAAGAAAAAGGCGCCCTGCATCATCTTTATCGATGAGATCGATGCGGTGGGCCGCCAGCGTGGGGCTGGCACCGGCGGGGGCAACGACGAGCGCGAGCAGACCCTGAATCAGTTGCTCGTGGAGATGGACGGTTTTGAGGCCAATGCCGGGGTCATCATCATCGCCGCCACCAACCGGCCGGACATCCTGGACCCGGCCCTCAAGCGGCCGGGGCGGTTCGACCGGCAGATCATCGTGCCCCTGCCCGATGTGCGGGGCAGGGAGAAGATCCTCAAGGTCCATGCCGCCAAGGTCCAGCTGGACAGCGATGTGGATATGGCGATCATCGCCAAGGGCACCCCCGGGTTTTCCGGGGCCGAGCTGGCCAATATGGTCAACGAGGCAGCTCTGATGGCGGCACGTTTCGAGGTGGGCAAGATCAACATGGCCCTCATGGAAAAGGCCAAGGACAAGGTGATGATGGGGGCGGAGCGCACCAGCATGATCCTCACCGGCAAGGACAAGGAACTCACCGCCTTCCACGAGGCGGGCCATGCCCTGGTCGCCCGGCTGCTGCCCGGCACCGATCCGGTGCACAAGGTGACCATCATCCCCCGGGGTCGAGCCCTGGGGTTGACCATGCAGCTGCCCACCGACGAGAAACATTCCCAGTCCCGCTCCTGGCTGATGAACAACCTCTGCATCCTCCTGGGCGGCCGGGTGGCCGAGGAGATCGTTTTCGGCGACGTGACCACCGGCGCGGGCAACGACATCGAACGCGCCTCGAACATCGCCCGGAAGATGGTGTGCGAGTGGGGGATGAGCAAGGAGATCGGCCTGTTGAACTTTGCCGGGCCCGATGAAACGGGCCGCAGCCGGCAACCCTACAGTGGGGAAACCGCGGTCAAGATTGACCAGGCCGTGACCGGACTGGTGGCCGAGGCCAGGGAGACGGCAACCCGGCTGCTCACCGAGAACCGGCCCATCATGGAGGCCATGGCCAAGGCGTTGCTTGAGAAGGAAACCATCGGCAGCGAGGATATCGAGCGGTTGATGGCGGCTGGCTGAGATACGGATAAGCTGTGCAGTTTTGGGCGGTGGGGGGAAACTCCTGCCGCCTTTTTTTGTTGTTCTCTTTTTCTTCTTTTGCGTGCCCAAAAGAAGAAACAAGAAAAGGGCACCCGTGTCCCTTGTCCCGCCGAAGGCGGGATTCCCTGTGCTCCTCGATGCTGCCGGGGCTTTGCAAACTCGCTGCGCTCAAACAGTGCAAAGCCCTTTTTCGGCAGCCTCTGCGGTGCTCGGCTGCGTGCCAATGGGATTTTCTTGGATGAACCTTTTCCTTCCATCATCCTGCCTTCAGGTTCTCCTTGACAGCTCCGGCCCGGCAAGGGTAGGAATCTGGTTTGAAAAAAGTACCGGACCATGTCCAGCATGGTCTGCGGAGAAAAGCGCAGAATACAAGAAAGTCCCCTCTCCCCTCGGAGTCTACGCTTACCTGCGGGAGAGGGATAGGGTGAGGGGGAAGGTGCCGGTTGGGAGGTCGTTGCCAACTTCACCCACCCCCCCAGCCCCCTCCCGTCGAGGGAGGGGGAGTCTCATCTGAAAAGCTGACCGGGCATTACCGAACCATCCCGGTTTCCTATTATGCAAGGAGGTTGTACCCATGCTTGAGGCGTATCAAAAACATGTTGCCGAGCGGGCCGTTCTTGGCCTGCCCCCCCTTCCCCTTTCCGCCGGCCAGACCACGGCTCTGGTTGCGCTGTTGCAAAAACCTACCGCCGGAACAGAAGCAACCCTGGTGGATCTCATAAGCAACCAGGTGCCTCCTGGCGTGGACGAGGCCTCCAAGGTCAAGGCCGGGTTTCTTGCCGGGGTGGCCCAGGGCAAGATCACCTCGCCGCTCATCGACAGGAAGACGGCGGTGCAGCTCTTGGGCACCATGCTGGGCGGCTACAACGTGCAGCCGCTCATCGATCTGCTCGATGATGCAGCCCTGGCTGCGGATGCGGTGGCGGCCCTTTCCTCCACCCTCCTGGTCTACGACTCCTTCAAGGATGTGGCGGCAAAGGCAAAGTCCAATCCCCATGCAAAGCAGGTGCTCACCAACTGGGGTGAGGCCACCTGGTTCACCTCCCGCGCCCCCATGCCCGAGGAACTCACCGTCACCGTGTTCAAGGTTGCGGGCGAGACCAACACCGATGATCTTTCCCCGGCCTCCGAGGCGTGGAGCCGCCCGGACATCCCGCTGCACGCCCAGTCCATGCTGATCAACCGGCTGCCCGGCTCGCTGGCGAAGATCGAAGAGCTGAAGCAAAAGGGGCACCCAATAGCCTATGTGGGCGACGTGGTGGGCACCGGCTCCTCCCGCAAGTCCGGGGTCAATTCCATGCTCTGGCACATGGGGCGCGACATCCCGTATGTGCCTGCCAAGCGCACCGGCGGGGTGGTCATGGGCTCCACCATCGCGCCGATCTACTTCAACACCGCCGAGGATTCGGGCATGCTGCCCATCCAGTGCGACGTGACCTCCCTGGAAACCGGGGACATCATCACCATCAACACCCGCACCGGCACCATCAGCCGCGACGGGCAGACGGTTACCAGTTTTAGTCTTTCCCCCGCCACCCTGCCCGATGAGGTTCAGGCCGGGGGGAGGGTGAACCTTATCATCGGCAGGGGCCTTACGGCCAAGGCCCGCGAATCCCTGGGTCTGCCGCCTTCCACCCTATTCAGGGAGCCGGAGGTGCCCAAGGACAGCGGTAAGGGCTACACCCTGGCCCAGAAGATGGTGGGCAAGGCTTGCGGGCTGCCTGGGGTGCGGCCCGGCATGTACTGCGAGCCCAGGATGACCTCCGTTGGCTCCCAGGACACCACCGGTCCCATGACCCGCGACGAGATCAAGGAGCTGGCCTGCCTGAAATTCTCCGCCCCCCTGGTGATGCAGTCCTTCTGCCACACCGCCGCCTATCCCAAGCCGGTGGACGTGAAGACCCACCAGACCCTGCCCGGCTTCATCAGCGAACGGGGCGGCATATCCCTGCGGCCAGGCGACGGGGTGGTCCATTCCTGGCTCAACCGTATGGTCCTCCCCGACACCGTGGGCACCGGCGGCGACTCCCACACCCGCTTCCCCATCGGCATCTCCTTTCCGGCCGGTTCCGGTCTGGTCGCCTTTGCCGCAGCCACCGGTTCCATGCCCCTGGTCATGCCGGAATCGGTGCTGATCCGTTTTACGGGCACAATGCAGCCCGGCATCACCTTGCGCGATCTGGTCAACGCCATCCCCTGGGTGGCCATCCAGAAGGGGCTCTTGACTGTGGAGAAGAAGGGCAAGAAGAACCTTTTTGCCGGGACGGTACTGGAGATCGAGGGGCTGCCCGATCTGGCCGTGGAACAGGCCTTCGAGCTGGCCGACGCCTCGGCCGAACGCTCCGCCGCCGCCTGCACCGTGCGGCTCAACAAGGAGCCGGTGGCCGAGTTCCTCCGCTCCAACGTGGAGCTTTTAAAAAATCTGCTGACCAAGGGTTACCAGGACGCAGAGGCCATCCGCAACCGGATCGCGGCCATGGAGGCGTGGCTGGGTGCGCCCGAACTGCTTACCCCGGATGCGGATGCCGAATACAAGACGGTGCTGGAGATCGATCTGGCCACCATCACCGAGCCGGTGCTGGCCTGCCCCAACGACCCGGACGACGTGAAGCTCCTCTCCCAGGTGGCGGGGACGAGTATCGACGAGGTTTTTGTCGGTTCCTGCATGACCAATATCGGCCATTTCCGGGCCCTGGCCAGGATCCTCGACGGCAAGCCCCAGGTTGCAGGCCGCCTCTGGGTGGCCCCGCCCACCCGCATGGACGAGGAGCAGCTCAAAGCCGAGGGGGTGTACAGCATCCTCGGCCGGGCCGGGGCGAGGACGGAGATCCCCGGCTGTTCGCTCTGCATGGGCAACCAGGCGCGAACCCGGGATAACGCCGTGGTCTTTTCCACCTCCACCCGCAACTTCGACAACCGCATCGGCACCGGCACCAGGGTATTCCTTGGCTCCGCCGAACTGGCCGCGGTCTGCGCCGTATTGGGACGCATCCCCACCGTGGATGAATACCAAAAGATCCTTGCCGAGCGGGTGACCCCCAAGGCGGACGAGGTGTACCGCTACCTCAACTTTCATCGGATAGAGGGGTACGCGGAGAAAGGCTGGTAGGCTTCAGGCCGGAAGGTGAGTACCTTGTAACGCTTAATCTCCCCTCCCCTCGGAGTCTGCGCTTACCTGCGGGAGGGGTTGGGGGTGGGGGTAGCTACAACCTGCTGATATAATGGCAACTTCCCCCCTCTCCCTAACCCTCCCCCGCAAGGGGGGAGGGAATTCATTTGATGTCGATTACAAAGTTACAAGGTACTAGGCCGGCACATATACTGCATAGCCTCGCGGCGGCGCATAGACCTCGGTCCAGCCGCCGCCGTCGGCGCGCTTGTCCGCGGGCCGGTTAAGGTCATGCCCCCACCAGGCAACGCAGGCGAGGGGGGTGTTTGCCCACTGGGTCCGCACCCAGGCGCCGCGCCATTGCTCCGGGTCCGTATTGATCACCACCACCAGCCCCTTCTGCCCCTGATATCCCGAACGTTGCGCGATGTAGAGACGCTCGTCGCCGTGCAATAGCGAGGTGGCGCCCCCGGCATGGTCCCGGTGCACCCGGCAAAGCTGGTCGATGCCGTTGGCGCTGCCGGACAGGGCCAGGCCGTAGTTGTAGTAATCCTTCCAGAAGATGCAGGGCACGCCCTCGTGGGTGAGGATGAAAGCGTAGGCGAGCAGTTTGTCGGTGACGATGGGCTGGCTGCGGTCCGTGTCGTGGTTGTCGCAAAAGGTGACCGCGTGGTTGGGCGCGTCGAAGATGAGCCCGCTACCCCAGAGGCGACGCAGGTCGTAACCGGGGTTATCGCACATCTCGCGCAGGGCGTAGAAGAGCGGAAAATCGAAGGCCCCGCAGGACCAGCGCACGTAATCGAGATACCCCTTGATCGCCTCCTTGTTGCCGTCCCAGTACTCCACCACTCCGAAGCACTTTTGCCATTCCTGAATGCTCTGCACGATCCAGGAGTCGTAGTACTTGACCGCGTCGTAGCGGAAGCCGTCGTAGCCGATCCCATCCTGCCGGTCCGTGAGATAGCGGATATACTCCATGACGCCCAGGTAGGTGTAGGGATTGTCGTGGCACAGATCCGGGAGATCGTAGCCCTCCAGGTCGCCGTAAAAGGCCCCGGCGTCGGCCCCGGAGTATTCGCAGGGGTGAAAATAGCTCCAGTCGCGGGCGAACCGGCCTGATTTCGGGGTGTATTTGGTCTTCAACTCCTTGCCGGTGAGGGGGTTGAGTTCCTTGGCATCGCCGAGGTCGCAGTGGTTCAGCACCGCATCGGCAAGCACGGTCATCCCCTTATCGTGCGCCGCCTGGATCAACCCCCGCAGCTCGGAGGTGGAGCCGAACCAGGTCTTGACCCCGCCCTTCTGGTCGAACTCGCCGTGGTCGTAATAGTCGTAGGGCGCGTAGCCCATGCTCTCGATGTGGCTCGACTTGGCCGAGGGCGGCAGCCACAGGCCGGTGATGCCGATATCCGCCAGGGAGGCGACCTTGGTTTGCAGGTGCTTCCACCAGCCACCCGCCTTCCCCTCGGCTTGAGGACAATCCCAATAAAAGGTCTGCATCAGTCTCATAACGGTTCCCCCCATCGTCTTGGCTTGACTCTTCAGGCTGGGTTTGGAAAAACCCCACCGCACATCTGCCTGAAACAGCGTATGTTTATCCTAGCAAGATATCGGCGCGGGCTCAACCGGGAAAAGTTATTGCGTGTTAGGTATGGCGCGGGAGGCCCGGTAGGAGCGGCTTCAGCCGCGATAATCCGTGAGGTGTTTAACCTCCGGCGGTGCAGGGCCATGTCCAGCAGCATTTGAGATGCAAAATTATATTGTAAATTTGCAATATGAATGACGATATCGCCTTGCCGGAGAGCGGGGGATCGTGCCCGTCGAGATTCGGAAAAACGTATGGGGGGTGCCGGACTGGTACTTGCTGGGGGCGTGCTTCGGTTAACAGGGTATCCGCGTCTCCTGCTGCACCCTATCCCACAAACCACCTTGCATTATTGTAGTGCAAAACGTATAGTTATTTTGAACTACAAAAAATGAGGCACAATATGGGCACAATATCCCTGCGCATCAATGATGCGCTGCTTGACGAAGTGACCAGCCAGGCAAAGGCGCTGCACTTGAGCCGGACGGAATACCTCCGGCGGGCCATCGCCGAGATGAACGAAAAGGTGGCCCGCGATCTCTTGCGCCTCCGCCTCCAGGAGGCCTCACGGAAGGTGCGCGCGGAAAGCATGCGGGTCAACCGGGAGTTCGCCGAGATAGAGGAGGCCCCGGATGCGTGAACGCGGCGAGATCTGGCTGGCCAACCTCAACCCCGGCCGGGGAACGGAGCCCGGCAAAACCAGGCCGGTGCTCATCGTGCAGTGCCAACCCCTCCTCGACGTGGATCATCCCTCCACCCTGGTGGTGCCGCTCACCACCAAGCTGATCGACGATGCCGCCCCGCTGCGTCTGCGCGTTCAGGCCGGTGGTGACTTGGCGCAGGACTCGGATCTGCTCCTCGACCAACTCCGGGCCATCGACAATAACCGTTTGGTCAAAGGGCCGTTGCAACGCTGTACGGAAACCTTGCTGGCGGAGGTGGATCAGGCTTTGCGGGAGGTGCTTGATTTGGGGTGAGGGGTGGTGGCGGGTTGGTGGGAGATGATAATTTCTTGACAAGAGCTAAGTAAGGTGTCCCCGGAATTCGGCTGTCACTCTTCCACCAACCGTGTTGCAATCTTGCACTCTCGGCTGATTTCATTTCCGTCCACATACCCTACAGTTACAGTTTCCACATGCCAATCAACTTGCCCCCATGCTGCCACTAATGCTGCCTCAAGTGCCGAATCAAGTGACCAGGATTCGCAGGAAACATTGTCGTCATTTATCAGTTTGAGCCATTTCGGTTGGCGCATCGGTTGCGGCAATTCGAGCACATTATCAATAACTTCAAAATGATCTTCAAAGTCTGTCGGCGAAATATCTTTATCTTCGTATTCGTCATAAGTGACATCGCCGCTATGCACAATGACTTCATTCAATCCACGCGTGAAATCAACAAATTCTTCAAAGGAAACCGCTTGTCCTCCAAATACACCAACCTTTAATGCATTGTGACTTGCTCCAAAAAAGGCAAGCAAAGCACTATGATTTGCATTTAGTTTTTCATGCCCGAGCAACATTTCTTTTTGGTTTTCAGCCCAATGTTGGACTGCTGATAGCAAAATGGCTGGAATAGCTTCCTTCCTCGCCAGATCACTTTGTGGTTTTGACATGATAACCCCAGCCATTCCATCTATATTCCCGGCGAGAAGCCCCTTAACAACCCCAATGCACGCATTGGGGCCAAAATATAAAAAGGGCTGAACAGCACAGCGGCCGACAACTTTCCCCTGATCGTTATAGAGTTCGGAAAGATGTTTCCAAGGTCCGAATTGATTCGCAGAAGTACTTTCCATATAACCTGGAATTATTCTCCTGAGTAAATCGATTGACGGGAGTGACAGCCAGTCGTTAGCACTAACAGCAAGTTTGCGATCTTCTCCCCTGTTTTTGACGTAAAGGTTCAAATCGACCGCTGGCGCAAGACGCGCACAGGCTTGGATGAATGAAATTGAAGAGGAATCTGTTATTTGCGGCCAGTTACTTTGTCTAGTGCAAAGTTCTTTTAATTTTTCCTCGCTGATCAGCACTGATACCCGCGTGCCGTGCTTTTTTAGCCTTTCATTACCAACAGGAGCACACAAAGTAGGACGATTGTTAGTGCCATCGGAAAAGTTAAGCAGCCACTGAGAAGCTTCACCGTTTTTATGTTCGCACCGCCTGGTAATAACCTTAACCTGCTCGCCCAACATGAACACCGAAAAGAAACCGATACCAAACTGCCCTATGGCTTCAAAGTCGGAGGACAACAGGCCTCTCCATTCACCGCTCATATCAGCGCTGCGCCAGAGTGACCGGCCGAAATCGAGGAGTACCTCAGTCAGGACGTAGCGGCTCATACCGATACCGGTATCGGTCACATGCAACCAATGACCCTTCGAAGTGTCCTCCAGCGCAATCTCTATTTCTCCCTCATTTGTATCAAGGCCCCCCCATGACCGACAGGCATGCACAGCATCCACAGCATTTTGCAGTAATTCCCTGAGCGCCGAGGAAGGATCGTTTCCATAGAGTTTTTCACCACCAAATCGCTCCACCACCGATTTGATGTTTGTTATCTTGATGGCCGTGTCTACCGGGTGCCAGCCATCGGTTGGAACGTGTAAAGAGAAAGCTTCTGGTGAGTGGGTGCCGGTTACGGAGCGGGCTGCGAAACGTTGGGGACGGTGATTATCCTTTAGTAGCAAGTCGGCAGCAGCAAGTTCTTTATTGGCAAGGCAAGCCGAGTCATAAGCTAGCCACCACGATGAGAGTTCTTTTTCAGGAAAAGGATTTCCGCAAACAACTAATTCGCCTCGTTCTAAGTCGCATTTTGGTTGGTGCAGTCTTGCCTGAAACTGCCAATGCTCCTTGGAGATGCCTTGTGGCTGGTTTATAACCATCAAGAAGCGAGGCGCTCGCATTGCATCAATATGCGAGGCGTCGGCAGTCCGAAGCAACAGTGCAACCTTGAGCATGTCAACAGGCCAGTTTGCAGGAATCAGACAGACCGGAGATGATGCTTTTTTATGTACAATAGTTTCCAATTCGTGAGGGTTCCACCAATGGCTCTCTGCAATCTCGCCAATAAGATGGCCATACGCATCGCGCAACTCGTCATGCGGCAAAAGATATAGGCAATCTCCGTCTGGACTGGATGACCATTGTGCAAAAGGAAGCTTCCTTGCCTGCGTTGGATGGAGAACTCGCAAGGTATCGAACAAAACGGTTTGGAATGCTTCCGAACCTTCAGTGAGGGTTCCAAGGGCAATGCCACGTTGCGCCGCGGAATCTTGCCACTCTGTCGTTTGCTGCAATTCCGGTAAACCACCGGGGAAAGCGGCTCGACAGTGTGCAGCGTCATGAAGGAGGAAGGCGCCTCCCAATACGAAAGCCTCTGCCGGATTCAGATCGAAATCAGGACCAGCTATCTCTGAGGCGACGCGCCATAATGAGTCTACATGAGTGATGTCATGGAGGGTGAGAGATGGGAGTTCCTTCTGAATTTGCTGGAGCAGTATTGCAACGCGGTTACGGAAGTCCTGATAGGCCGTTACAAGTACGGAACGAGGTCTATCCAAACCGTCGCCTTTTGGATTAAAGGCGTTTTTCCAGAGAGGGGTATTTTCGTAAAGTTCCATGAAGTTGTTATCCCACCCTGACTGTTTCTCGTATTGATACTTGAATCAAACTCTGAATTTCTTCATATATAGGTATGTCCACTTCCTCCTTAACTTCCAGAGAAATCACCAATCCATACGGCACATCCACATCCAAAGGCCCCGCATCCTCGCGGCACTGAACAGGAATTACCAGACATTCACCTTCCTGAAATGCCCGTACCTCTGCACCCTCGAAAATCTCATGCTGTAGAGTCCCATTTCTTACCTGTTGCCATTGCGCTCCAACTCTCTTTCCACCAACAGCAGTTGCCGTTTCAGTTGCCTCAAATGTCAGCGCAGCTTTCCTATATTTGCGATTATCCACACTTATGGGAGACAGCCAAGCCAGCGTAATTGTCAATCTTCGCCAGCAATCAAGACCGCTCAGGCTTGGCGGAAGCGGCAACCGGTATTCATGCCGCTGATTCTTTAAGATCGTGCCGTACCCGATAGCCGTAGCCCTTGTGGCGGTACATTCAATCGATTTGGCAAAATCAGGGCGACCATAGCCGAGGCAACGAGCAAGCCCCTTTTTCACCTCCGTTGAGTGCATGCCATTCAAGATCACGGCCTCGATAATCTCAGCCGCATCACCCCAAGATGCCCCATGCACCATCAAGGCCTTAATCAATGAAGCCATTGAATCATCGGCAGCCTCAACAACCCCGTGGTCTCTAAAAATCCCTATCAGTGCATCGTAAATGAAGGCAGCGCCTCGCGTGGCGAGCGCGGTAGCGTTACTGGTGCCACAGGTGTAGATGGTCCGGTTTCTTTCGCCCGCCAGCATTGGAGCAGCGGCAACCTTCTGTCCTGAGCGCATCGGCAGGCTGGGAATGCAATATTCTCCGTCACCGTTATGTATGAAGTATTGCCGGCCACCGGGAACAACAATTTCTGGTTTGATCGAAGAACGGAAACCATGACCGATAGGTGAGAGCGGAGATGGGAGTAGGTCCGAGGGAAGAATATCAATACAACCGTCAATGATTACGGGAGTGGATTGATCATCGTGAAGAGCACCAACCGTTATCGCATTGATCGATTCGGATGGTGCAAGGATTCGTCGGTTCCTGCGATCTCCATACAACGCCGATAGGACCAAGGCAACCCTTTGATCATCGGTTGTCTCGGCTAATTCCATCGTACCCATTCCAAGGTAAATGGAATCTGTTATGTTCCCGGCACTGACGCAGAACAAGACTTTGTACTTATACGAAAGCCAATCTAATAGCCGTGCTGTTGGTCCGGGGAAACGGTGAAACATTCGGTCTGGGTCGGCAACCGATAGATTGATGATTTTAACAGTCGGAGCAGAAGCTGGTTCTCCAGATTCGACAGAAAACATTTTTCTCACCGCCCGTTCAACAAGGTCTTCAAAGAATATATTCTTCGGAATCCGTTCAGGCCGTCTGTTGAGCCCAGATTCTTCATCAGGTCGTAAGATTGGTCTTACATACACCTTGCGTGTGACCGGGCCTTCCTTCGCGTCTAATTCACCGCAGCAGATGAGCGACAGCATGGCGGTGCCATGATTAAATTCTTTTGGTTGGTAACTTGCCGCGAAATCGTCAGGATCATCAATGATGACAAAACCATCAAGAAGATTGTGGTGTGCGAACGGGAGTCCGTCCAGTACCGCGATAATCGGCGGAGCGTCCGGGGAGGCCGCAGTGGGTGGGAGATCTTCAAGGTTGCCGTCGGAGAATGTTTCAACAGCACACTGCGGAGAGGGGCGAAAAAACAGAATGCCACTGTCCCGATAAAGAGCGCTGTAATCCCCCCCCAGAACTCTTTCGATATTAGCGACAGGGACCTCGATCTTGATTGCCTGAAAATGGATTTGAGGAAGATCACATGAAACGATAACAGCGCCACCCTCCGCTATGACCAGACCTTCAACATGTTGCTGTCTTAGTTGCCTGTTGACCGGATTTTCATCGTAAGAAAACTCAATTTCAAAGGCGACTGTGGAAGTGTGTCCCCTTTTGCAATCAACTTCCTTTTGCCAATAATCCAGAATGCCGGTATCGTTTACCCGGTCCTCAATATCCCAGAAACGGATAGCGCGTAGGTGCGAAAAAATCTCCCCCCAGGCTCCAGCTCCGTGACGCAGTCTTCCTCCTTTTTCCCAAGTATCGAACAGAGTCTTTATCTCGCACAATGCCTGTCGGTTACTGAGGCTTAAATACATTCGTCCAGGCAGTGGCGTATTTTTCTCAGTATCAATAGCGCCCACAATCTCTTCGGCATATTCACGGTAGTCTTCCGGGATAGCTGCCCGAATTGCATCTGGGGTACTGTTTTCCAGTAGGTATCCGTCAGTATCGATGATACTGTTTGCGGCAAGTGCGGCAACGACATCGCGGGAATCTCTGGTATCAAAAGCAAAAACCCGATCCTTGAAAAAACGCGAACCAATTTTTGGACGTTCAAAGAATCGGGCATCGACCTCAATATCATCCATGTCAATTTCAGCAAGCCATTTTAGGCCTGGAACCGCAGCTACAGCCGTTCGAAAATTATCAGACCGCTCGATGGTTTCTAAAACAAGTATGTTTTCGGAACTTGTTCCGGTGGGAGTATCGACAACAAAGGCATCCAGCATTGAGGTGATCCGAGGGCCGATCATTGCCCCTTGTTCCTCTCGCCGTGGGAGCTTTAAATGACTTGTTACCATTGTTTTTCGCGGGATTCTCGGCGAAGGGGCGGAATGCGGTAAAATAAGCAGTGGTCTCTCCGGCATTCTATACCCCTTTAGGTTTATCCAAGGCGAACCTGTTTTCCAGATTTTTAATCCTACTCTTGATCATCTCTTTTGGATTGTCCTGCGAATGACCCAGAACGCACCGGCGCAAGACATCAGTGCAGAATTCCTCTATCTCTGAAAAACTGATCCCCCCCAATTTGTCGGCCAACGCAGGATAAGCCATTTTGAACTTAAAGCCGGTGCGCTCTTCAAAGCCTATTATGAATTTGATAATCTGCTCCTTGGTAGGGGCGGACAACTGCACCTTAACCTGAAACCTTCGCCAGACAGCTCGGTCAAGCAGTTCTGGATGATTGCTGGCGGTAATGACAACCGTATGTGATGGGAGCCGGTCTATCTGTAAAAGCAATGAACTGACGACACGTTTTATTTCACCTGTCTCACGTGTGTCGCCACGCTCTTTTCCCAAGGTCTCGAATTCGTCCAGAAAAATTACACACTTTCTGCTTCTTGCTGTCTCAAATACCTTTTGCAGTCGCGAAGCCGTTTCACCCAGGTAACTTCCGATAACGTTTTCATATCGAACCACAATCAATGGGTACATCAATTCAGAGGCAACAGCCTCCGCGAGGGTTGTTTTTCCGTTGCCTGGGGGACCCGCAAGCAAAAGGCGGTGGCGTGGTGCTATACCATATGAACCAAGCAGATCGGCTCGGTGATGCTCCTCAACCACCTCCCTGCAAATTTCCAAGACATCGTGTTCAAGTACAAGATCACTGAACCTTTTTTCAGGAATAATTTCATACACCAGGTCTTTTGTGCCATTTTGTATGAAGGTGGAAGATGATTTGCTGATCTGATTGTTTTGAACAGATAAAAGCTCTGTCAACCGGTCGGCGAGGATACGGTGATTTTTTGAACGTTCGTCCGCTGCCAGCGTCTCGACAGCCTTTCGAAGTGACAGGTTGTCATTGCCGATTGCAGACTTAACAATGCTCAATAAAATATCTGCCCTAGCCATCTCTGCTCCAAAAGTGAAAAAACATAGGAATTCCAGGGGGATAATAGCTAATTCCTGTCTGCCCCCAGATCAAAATGCCCCTGAATTTATGAGTTAAACCAATCTAGCCGAGAAAAATCTTTTTAGCCAACGGGAAATCATGGGAACTCAGGGACATCTCCCCCATTTTTCTCAGCCTGATCAAATAAAAACCGCCGCTGAAACCCCGAATCGTACCGCCAGGGCCTTGGCCTGTCTGGCGTTGATCTCGCGCTTACCCGCCAGTATCTCGCTCACCACGGACTGCCCGCCGATCTCCGCGGAAAGATCGGTCTGCTTGAGTCCGTGCCGCTCCATGAGGAAACGGAGGACGGCCCGCGGTTCCGCCTCCGGAACGGGATGGTGTTCCGTCTCGTAATCCTCGATCAGTTGCCCGACCAGATCCAGAAAGTCAGCCAGCTCATGATGCTCATCATCGCCGACGAGATCGACGAGGCTGTGCATCAGTGCAGTCAGTTCCTCAAGCTGCGCCTCGGTGCGAATCGGCGTCAGCGGAACCGGCAACGCTTTTTGCAATGAGCGCCACGCCGACGCGATCACGGCCGGATCAAGGGGAAGTCCTGCGGTCGTCATTTTCCTTGCCGCAATCACATCTTCAACCCCCGCAAAAAGCCCAGCGCCCGGCGGATGGCGATCTTCCCCGCCATCCGCTCCTGGCGGAGGTGGCGCACCACCTGCACTGCCGGGAGATCGTATTTTTCATGGAAATACCGCAGCGACGGGTTCACTTCGTTGTCGCTCAATTTGGCCTCGATGATGGTGGTGGGCTGGTCCTCCACCGCCAGGGCAAAATCCACCTCTTTTTTCTCCTTGGTGCGCAGATAGTGGAGCGCGGCCCGCTTGCCCTCGTAATCCTCGATGGCGTTGACATGTTTCAAGAGGCTGACGGCCATCAGATTTTCAAAGCGGAGGCCGTCGTCGCCCTTGACCAGGCCGGTGTCGTAGAAATAGAGCTTGGGCTCTTTGAGCAGTGAGCGGGCGATGTTGTGGTGGAAGGGGGTGACCCGGAAGACGATGAAGAGCGCTTCGAGGATCTCCAGGTATTTTTTGATGGTGTTGGGCGCGCAGGCCACGTCTTGGGCCAGGGAGGTGATGGAGATGGGCGAGCCGACCCGGCGGCGCAGGAGTTCCAGGGTGAGCTGCATGGCCCTCAGATCGTGGATGCGCTCGAAATCGAGGATATCGGTGCGGATGAGGCCGTCGACATACTGCATCCGCCAGCGGTCCGCGTCCTGATCGGTGGCGGCCAGGAAGGGCTCGGGGAAGCCGCCTCGGCTCATGAGCGTATCGAGAGTGCTCTCCGAGGCGCCGGGAATCTCGGCTGCGGAAAGCGGGTTGAGCCGGTGCCGGAAATAGCGGCCTGCCAGGGAATCGCCGGTTGAGCGGAAGGTGTCCAGCCGGGCGCTGCCGGTGACCAGGATCTTGAGCTGTGGCGGCCGGGTGTCGAAGATGCCCTTGAGGAAGTTTTTCCACTCCGCCATCTTGTGCAGCTCGTCCAGCACCAGGAGTTCGGTGGAAGGCAGCCAGGCCGTCCTGGTGATGATGGCCCGGTCTTCGACGTTGTCGTAGTTGAGATAGACCCCGTTGGCGGATTTTTTGAGCAAGTCCAGGGCGAGATGGGTTTTGCCCACCTGGCGGGGGCCGGTGAGGAAGACCAGTTTTTTGGCCAGGTCTTTTTCGATGAGGGGAAGCTGAATCCGGTCCATGTTGACTATTGTGCAGAGTTTTGCGGAATAGTCAAGACTTTTGTGCATTTGCGTGCGGAAAAGTCGACAGGGAGTGCTGGCCAGGAAGATTCCCGGGAAACTGCTCCTGAGCGTCGGGCAGGCTGTTTCGCTTTCCCTTGACTTGCGCCGGAAATCAAAAGAGAATGACTCCTAACGCATTGAAGTGTCTGCCAATGCCTTGGGGCAGGATCGTCCCAACCAAGAACCAAGAGGGGGAATTTTTTATGGCTGCATGGAAAAGGTTCAAAAACGGGTTGTTGTTCTTGCTTCTGCTGGGGACTGCTCTCTCCGCCGGTTGCGCGGGCCTGGCCACGGACGGGCAAGCGCCGGCGGCTCCGGCCCCGGTGGCGCAGACCGGCTGCACCCAGGCCAACACCGCGGTAAAGGACTACTTTGCCCTCATCGGCAAGACTCCTCCGGAACTGGTCAAGTGGATGACCCTTTTTCCGAAGGGCGGGGATATTCACAACCATCTCTCCGGCACCGTGATGCCGGCAGACTATCTCGCCATGGGGATAGCGGCGGGCGACTGCTACGACCCCCAGGAGTATGCCATCACCAAGCCGCCGTGCACCGCCGCCAACCCGCCGCTGTCGCAGGCAGGCCCGGCAGACCGGCAGAACCTGATCGATTCGATGTCAATGCATGGTTTTCCCTACCCGGATATCCAGTCCGGCCATGATCATTTCTTTGCCACCTTCGGCAAATTCGGCACGGTCTCGGGGGTCAACCAGGGAGCCATGCTGGCGAAGCTTCTCCAGCAGGGTGATGCCGACAATGTTGATTATGCGGAAACCATGATGTCCTTCCAGTCCGCGGCGGTCACCTCCCTGTCCGACCAGCTGCGGCAGCAGTTCCCGCTTGACGGCCCCTATTACAAGGACAGCCGCTATTACCCGGAGATGTACAAGTATCTTCTTTCCCTGGGGCTTACCCAAGCGGCGGCCTTGGCCAGGGTGGATCTTACCGGTTATGTGAACCAGGCGCAGGGCATCCTCCGTTGCGGCGCCCCCGGCGCTGATCCGGCCTGCGCGGTTTCCTTCCGCTTCCTTTCTGAGGTGAACCGCAACGCCGATCTGGCGAAGATGTTTACCCAGACGGCGCTCTCGTTCCTGCTGTCCAGTGTCGATAGTCGGGTGGTGGGCGTGAATCTGGTAAGCGGGGAGGATCTGGCCACCTCCATGCAGGATTTCCCCAGCCAGATGGCGATATTCGGCTACTATCATCAAAAATTTCCGCAGGTCAACATCGCCCTGCATGGGGGCGAGATCACCCCCTGCTTTGTGGGCGCTGGCAACCCGGCGTTGAAGGAGCATCTGACCGCCTCGATTGCCGCCGGGGCGAAGCGGATCGGCCACGGCATCTCCTTCGCCTTCCTCGACGACCAGGGGGCGGCCGAGGTGGTGAGCCTGATGCGGCAACAGGATGTCCTGGTGGAAGTGCCGATGACCAGCAACGCCCAGATTCTGGGGATCACCGGGAACGACCATCCCTTCCCGCGGTATTTCCGGACCAACCGGCTGCCTGTTGCGTTTGCCACGGATGACGAAGGCGTTTCCTACACCAACTACACGGTCGAATGGCTTTATGCCGCGCAGCAATACCGGTTGACCTACGATGAGCTGGTGGCGCTGGGGCGGTTCAGTCTCCAGTACAGCTTTCTGCCCGGAGCGCCGCTGTGGCAGGATGTCCGGGCGGCAAAAACCGTGGGACAATGCGGCAACCTCGTGCCCGGCAGCCCCAATCCCCCGGAGCCATGCCGCACCTTTTTACAGCAAAGCGAAAAGGCCACCAAGCAGTGGGAGCATGAGGCGGCTCTGGCCCGTTTTAACCAGCAGTACGGCGACCGGTTCCGGCAAGATCTCGGCGGCAGTCAGTATCATTGAGCGTTGGCCGCGGCAGGGGAAAGACGGCCTCAAGAAAGGGAGCCCGCAACCGGTTCCGGTTGCGGGCTCCCTTGTTATTGGGTTCTCCGGGTGATCTCTTGGTGGGCTGAGGGGGATCGAACCCCTGGCCTACGCATTGCGAACGCGTCGCTCTCCCAGCTGAGCTACAGCCCCATGTCTGTTTTTCATAAGCCACGCCGGCCGGTTTCGTCAACGGCCATGTTGCGGAGGGCGACAGGTTTCCGGAAACGGCGCCTCTTGCCTTACTCCCGTCTGCCGGATCGGATCCCGTAAAGCTCCTTGATCAGCGCCAGCACCCCGGGCCGCCGTCGGTAGGTCGCCTCGGCCTCCCGTTCCACCCGCGGGGAGCAGGGGCGGGTATTGGGCAGCCCCTTGCGGTCGTCCCGCGCGTGGATGAATTCGTGCAGCAGGGTCATGTCCCGGTCGTGTTCCGAGAGGAGATGCGGGGTATAGATGTTGACCTCGAAGCCCTCCGGGTCATACTCCCCTTTGAGCTGCTGGGGATGTTTCTTCCGCCGCCGCCGGATGACGAGTCCGTCGTTGTAAAGCTGGATCACGTTGTTTTTGGTCAGCATGGCGGACGTTCCGGGTGGTGGCGCGTGGCGATCCTGCGTGCGTGGAAACAGGTATTTTTCACCTCCGGCTCACGCCTCCGCTCTTTTTAAGCTGTTTGCCCGAACCACGGCGTTTCGCCCGCTTTTCTTCGCTTCGTACATGGCCTGGTCGGCAAGCTCGACGAGCCAGAGCCAGGCATAGTCGCCGGTGTCCTCGGGGAACAGGGCCACGCCGATGCTGACCGTGAGCGGGATGGTGCCGCCGTCCGGGAGCCGGAAGCAGTCAGCTTCGACCGTGGACCGGATCTTCTCCGCAACATGCAGAGCGGCCGCCGGACTGGTATCCGGCAGCAGGACGACAAACTCTTCTCCGCCATAGCGGGCCGAGCAATCGCTGCTCCTGGTCTGCCCGTTCAAGGTTGCGGCAATGTGCCGCAACACCTCGTCGCCGATCCCGTGGCCATGGGTGTCGTTCACCTTTTTGAAATGATCCACGTCGAGCATCAGCACGGCCAGGGAGCTGTTGTGGCGCTGGCTGCGGGCGCATTCCTCGGCCAGGCGGGTCTGGAAAACATTGCGGGTGAACAGGCCGGTCAGGGAGTCATGGCAGACCTCCGCTTCCAGCTTGTCCGCCATTTCGTAAAATGATCTGGCAAGCTCGCCGATCTCGTCGCTGTATTCCGTCTCCATTTTTTTGATATTGAAGTGGCCGCTGCCCAGCTCCTCGGCAGCTTGGGACAGGTGCCGGATGGGGCGGACAATATATTCGGCGAGCAGAATCGCGAAAAGGCAGGCAACCCCTGAACCGAGGCAGAGAATAAGAGCGATCTTCCGGGTAAGGAGTTTGATTTCGTTTTCGATACCGATGTGCGAGTAACTGAGGATGGCGGTGCCCATCTGGACCCCGGCGGACTCGATCGGGGCCATGGCATCCACCATGGTTTCCCCCGTGGCGGTGCGATAATGCTCGCTGACCAGCGATTGTCCCTCCTCCGGGCATGTTCCTGCATAGTGTTCGCCGATTTTTGCCAGGTTGTTGTGCATGACGATGCGGCAATCATCATCCACCACCATGGCCTGGGTCACATACTCCTGCGCCATGGTGTAGCGGATGTAGTTGCGGAGTTCGGCCAGATCCCGGCTGATGAGCGATCTGGCGCTGACATGGGCAAGATCGTAGGCCACCGCCAGGCCGTGGCGGTGGTTTTCCTGGTGCAACGCCTCCCTCACCCGGAAGGCAATGAACAGGCCGGTGGCAAGCTGGACGCCGACAACCAGGCAGATGACCGGGAGGATTATCTTGGCCTTGAGGGTTCGCATGCAGGCTAGTACCTTGTAACTCTTAATATTTCAAAAAAACTCCCCTCCCCTTGCGGGAGGGGTTGGGGGTGGGGGTAGCTACAACCTGATGATATAATGGCAATTTCCCCCTCTCCCTGGCCATCCCCCCAAGGGGGGAGGCAATTAATTTGATGTCGATTAAAAAGTTACAAGGTGCTAGCGGGCCATGGGCACGAATTTTCTGATTTCGTCGAAGTCGCTGTCCTTGGCCTTTACAAACCCGCCCACCTCCGCCGACTCCAGGATCTCTTCATGGTTGTTGTTTTTCGGGGAAAGGGCGGTCAGCGCCTCGTTGATCCGGGCAATGAGCTTGGCATCGACCCCGGTGCGGGCGGCAAAAACCCAGGTGGGAATCTCCTCGGTCTGGCCGAGAATCCGCAGCTGTTTGGGCGGGATCTCGCTTTCGGCGTCATTTCCGGGTTCGTTGATATTCTTGAAGGAGTAGTCGCAGATCGCCCCGGCGTCGGCGGTTTTCAAAAAGACGTTGAGGGCGATGGATTCGCAGCTGCCATCGTGCTTGTAGCCGCGGAGATCCTTGTCCGGGTCGATCCCCCTTGCCGCCAGCAACCGTTTTGCCGAGAGATTTTTTGCCATGTCGTTTTCCGCGCCGAAGATGACGTATTTGCCCTTGAGATCCTCCACGCGTTGCAGGGGGCTGTCCTTGCGGACAATGAGCACGCCCCGGTGCTTGGTCGCGCCTTCCGGGGTCAGGGCCTTGAGCAGCATCTCCCGGTTATAGAGATGGGCCAACCGCACATAGGTATGGGGCGCCTGGAAGGCGAACTCCACCCCCCCTTCCGTGATGAGCCGCTCGAATTCGGGAAAATCCTTGGGGATGACCAGCTTGACCGGCTGGTGGAGCTGCCGCGCCAGGTAGGTGGCCAGGGGTTGATACTCTTTGAAGGTTTTCAGGATGTCGGTGCAGGGGGTGATGGCGATCTGGACCGGCCGGGGTTTGCCGGTGGCCGCCTGTCCTGTCTGGGCAAGGCTCAGGAGAAGCAGGAGTGTGGTCAGAATGCTCCGCAGCCCCTGGCGGGGGAGGCGGAGCAAAAAAGAAGCCGGGTATCTCTGCATGGGCGGTTTCTCCTTGCGGGGTTGAAAGTGCTGCTTCTCCTCTCTTGGATACTCTGGTTGGTATATTTTTATTGTGACGAAGATGGCTCCAACATGCAATGAAATGTTCGAGGAAAATTTCGGGAGGAGCTTGCTTTTCACGGCGGGGCGGCGATTTCCCAGAAGGCCCTGATCTTGGGGTTGCGCAGGTTTTTTTTCACGGTGCAGACCCCTAGGGAGAACGGGGCGAGGCTGGGGGAGACATCGAGCACCGCGATCTGGTCCTGAAGGGGGCTTTTTTCCAGCACCAGACGGGGAACCACCCCCACCCCGCAGCCCAGGCTGACCATGGCGATGATCGCCTCGTTGCCCGCCACCTGGGCGTAAATGCTGGGCAGGACCTTTCTCGCGGCAAACCAGCGGTCGAGCCGCTCGCGGCTCAATCCCTGTTCGGCCATGATCACCGGGGTTTTGCGCCAGTCGATCTCCGGGCCGTCATGGATTACCGTCTCGGGGAAGGCCTGCGGCGCGATGAAAACCAGGGGCGTTTCTGTAAGCGGCATGAACTCCAGGCCCACGGGCGGCTTGTCCGGCAGGGCGTCGATGATCACCTCCACCTCGTTGTTGCGTAGCCGGGCCAACCCCTGGGCCGCGTCGCCGGTCTGGAGCTTGATCTGCACCTCCGGACAGGATTTGCGGAACCTGCCCAGGATCCCGGGCAGGATGGAGTAGGCCGCGGTGACCGAGCAGTAGAGGGAGATGTCGCCGTGCAGGGCGGCGGAGTCGGCAAGGCTCTCTTTCAGCGCCTTCCAGCGCTCGATGGTCTCCTCGGCATACTGTTTCAGGCCCGCGCCTGCCCCGGTCAGCCGTACCGAGCGGTTGTCCCGGTCAAAGAGGCGTTCCCCCACCTCCGCCTCGATACGCTGGATGGTGCGGGTCAGGGCCGAGGGCGTCACATGGCAGGCGCGGCTGGTGCGGCCGAAGTGCAGGGATTCGGCCAGGTGGCGAAAGAGCTTGAGTTCCTCCATGTCCATGGCATATCTCCAATTGTTGCAATTTGCGCAATACAATATCGCGAACAAGTCACTTGACGCAACAGAAAATACCGCTATGATGGGGCGAGGTATAAGAAAAAACATATTTCCAATACGATAAGGAGAAGACAATGGGAGAGAATTACTTCAACAGCCTGCCGCTGCGGTTGCAGCTTGAGGAGCTTGGTCAGTGCCGCTTCATGGATTCCTCCGAGTTCGACGGGGTCAAGGCGCTCAAGGGCAAGAAGATCGTCATCGTCGGTTGCGGCGCCCAGGGGTTGCATCAGGGGTTGAACCTCCGGGACAGCGGCCTGGATGTCTCCTACGCCCTGCGCGAGGAGGCGATCAAGACCAAACGCCAGTCCTACAAGAACGCGCACGGCAACGGCTTTAGCGTGGACACCTTCGAGAAGCTGATCCCCAAGGCCGATCTGGTCATCAACCTTACCCCGGACAAGCAGCACACCAAGGTGGTTTCCGCCGTCATGCCGCTGATGAAAAAAGGCGCGACGCTCTCCTACTCCCACGGCTTCAACATCGTGGAAGAGGGCATGCAGATCCGCAAGGATCTCACGGTTATCATGGTTGCCCCCAAGTCGCCGGGCACCGAGGTGCGGGAGGAGTACAAGCGCGGCTTCGGCGTGCCCACCCTGATCGCGGTGCATCGCGCCAACGACCCCCAGGGCAAGGGGTGGGAGCAGGCCAAGGCCTATGCCTGCGGCACCGGCGGCGACCGGGCTGGCGTACTGGAGTCTTCCTTTGTCGCCGAGGTAAAATCCGACCTGATGGGCGAGCAGACCATCCTCTGCGGCATGCTCCAGGCAGGCTCCCTGCTGTGCTACGACAAGATGATCGAAAAGGGCATCGAGAGCGGCTACGCCTCCAAGCTCGTCCAGTACGGCTGGGAGACCATCACCGAGGCCCTCAAGCACGGCGGCATCACCAACATGATGGATCGCCTCTCCAACCCGGCCAAGATCAAGGCCTTCGATCTCGCCGAGGATCTCAAGGAAATCCTGGCCCCGCTCTTTGCCAAGCACATGGACGACATCATGAGCGGCCATTTTTCCAAGACCATGATGGAGGATTGGGCCGACAACGACAAAAACCTCCTCAAATGGCGGGCCGCCACCGGCAAAACCGCCTTTGAGAAGTCCACCTCCACCAAGAAGAAGATCAGCGAGCAAGAGTACTTCGACAACGGCATCCTCATGGTGGCCATGGTCAAGGCCGGGGTTGAGCTGGCCTTCGACACCATGGTTTCCGCCGGGATCAAGGAAGAGTCCGCCTACTACGAGTCGCTGCACGAGGTGCCGCTCATCGCCAACACCATCGCTCGCAAGAAGCTCTACGAGATGAACGTGGTCATCTCCGACACCGCCGAGTACGGCTGCTACCTCTTTGCCCACGCCGCCGTGCCCATGCTGGCCAAGTTCATGAAGAAGATCGACACCGACGTG
>Ga0172380_10002313_pt1 | contig 29811 bp, 21 predicted proteins | sample Leawe162metaG_FD_119747 | JGI IMG/M metagenome (GOLD analysis project Ga0172380, IMG submission 119747) | Leachate microbial communities from a municipal landfill in Southern Ontario, Canada - Leachate well 162 metaG | ecosystem: Engineered > Solid waste > Landfill > Unclassified | place... | reverse complement strand
GGAGTTGGGGCCGGGGGACACCGAGCCGTAAAAGCGGCAAACCGGAACAGCGCCGCCTGATGTGGTGGCGGCAGAATAGGCCCGAAAATCGTCGCCGGTACGAACCCAGCCCGCCCCGGCTGCCCCGTTATCGATACCGCTGGCTTCGCCGGCATCGGCAGTGCGGAAATAATGATCCAGCCCGGCGTGGTAAAACTCGTAAACTGTGGCAAAGTCCTGTGCATAACTTAGCGGTGCGATAGTTACACATACACCTGCCATAAACGCCGACAAAGTTTTTCTTAATCCCATGTTCGCCTCCAACTTATAGACTCAAACCAGCCGTTCAAATGCGAATGATGTACCACCTTGCACCTGTCAATTCTATGCATACATTACCACATCGTTTTCATTTTAATTTTGTTTCACGTCAACTGTTCCGGTCTGAGCGGCTGCGATTTTCGTGGATGGCAAGAGGTTTACAGGTCGCTACTTCGCCGCCAAGCGCCACAGCGAAGTGAGTTCTGCGCCGCGCGCCGCATGCAGCGGGTCGCTGGTATCGCTGGCGCGCGGGTGATGTGGCTTCACATCTGTTTTTCCCAATACCTTCAAGCCAGCCGCATCGATCATGGCCAGCAGTTCGGCGCGCGTGCGCAGGCCCAGATGCTCGGCAAGATCGGAGAGGATCAGCCAGCCTTCACCGCCTGTTTCCAGATGCGCGGCCAGACCGCTGAGGAAGCCGCGCAACATGCGGCTATCCGGGTCGAATATGGCATGCTCCAGCGGCGAGCTGGGGCGTGCCGGAACCCACGGCGGATTGCATACCACCAGTGCGGCGCGGCCTGCAGGGAAGAGATCGGCTTGCACGACTTCGACCTGCGCATCGAATCCTAGTCGCGCCAAATTTTCGCGCGCACAGGCGAGTGCGCGCTGATCCTGATCGGTGGCGATGATGCGTTCGATGCCACGGCGTGCCAGCACGGCAGCCAGCACGCCGGTGCCGGTGCCGATGTCGAAGGCGACGGATCGGGACGCAGATAATAAAGAATTCGCGCAGCGATTCGTTTGCTCCCTCTCACGCTGGCGGGAGAGGGTTGGGGTGAGGGAAGCGGGTATACCCGCCAGTTCGGGTAACGGCGCCTCGTTCACCAGGCCGATGTATTCGCCGCGTATCGGTGCAAATACGCCGTAATGCGGGTGGATGCGCGCACCCAGCGCCGGAATCTCTACGCCATTTTTGCGCCACTCGTATGCGCCGATCAGCCCCTGCAACCCGCGCAGCGAGGCGACATAGGGCTCTGTCGCTGCGCCGTATGCTTCCATGCACGCCGCGCGCACATCGGGTGCGCGGCGCAGGGGGATGCTGTGGTCGGCAGCGAACGGGAGCAGCAGCATGCCCAGCGTGCGGGCGCGTTGCGACTGCGCCTGGCGATGCAGATGAAAGGCTTCGACAGGGGTGGCAACGACTTCCTTGTTTTTGCGCTTGCGCGGTTTTTCATCCGCGCGCCGCGCCATCGCTTGCAGCAATTGGCGCGCGTTGTGAAAATCGCCCCGCCACAGCAGTGCGGTTCCCTCGCAGGCCAGGCGGTAGGCTGCATCGGCGCTCATACGATCATCGGCGACTACCACTTTCTGCGGCGCAGGCGTGCCGCTTTCCGAGCGCCAGCGGGCAGATTTTTCTTCGCCTGACTCGTTCCAGCGAATGACCGGCCAGCTCGGGGCAGCGGGGCAGACCATCTATTTGCTTTGCGTGCTCGGGTTATTTTGCGTGCCGAGGAGCATCGTCGCGCGCGATTCGGGTGTTTCGAGGCTGATGCGCCCCAGCTTGCCGGCGCGATATTCCGTCAGCAGGATCATCGACGCTTTCTCCAGATCCGCCTCGCCGCCCCGGCCTTTCAGCAGGCAGCCGCGCTTTTGGGCGACGGCTTCGATCACGCCGACACCGTCCATATTCGCCGTATCCAGCTTGAAGCGTTCGGCGAGTTGCGCGGGGTAGCGCGCCAGCAGGACGGTGGCGAGATATTCGGCGATTTCTTCCTCGATGACGGCGTTGCGACCGATGGCGTGGATCGCGGCAAGCATCAGGCCGTCGCTATGATGTTCGATCTTCGGCCACATCAAGCCGGGCGAGTCGGTAAGCGTCATGCGCTCGTTCAAGCTGTGGCACTGCTGCGATTTGGTTACGGCGGGCTCGTCGCCGACATTGGCGACGCGGCGCTTGAGCAGCATGTTCATCAGCGTGGACTTGCCGACGTTGGGAATGCCCATGATCATCATGCGCAACGGCTTGAAATTGCTGTCGCGATGCGGCGCGAGCGGCTGGCACAATTTGGGCACTTTGGCGGCATCGCCGGCGCTCTTGCAACTCAAGGCCACCGCTTTGACACCCACCTTTTTGTTGTAGAAATCGAGCCAGGCTTGGGTGACGGCAGGATCGGCGAGATCCGCCTTGTTGAGTATCATCAGGCAGGGGCGCTGGCGGTGCTCGCGCAGCTCGCGGATCATCGGGTTGCGACTCGCTTCGGGCGCGCGCGCATCCAGCACTTCGATGACCACATCGATGAACTCCATGGTCTCGGCGGCCTTCTTGCGCGCCGAGGTCATGTGACCTGGGAACCACTGGATAGACATTTGAGATTGGCTTTGTGAACGGAGGCGGATTTTACTCTGGACGGCTTGCTCTCGTCTCCTAGAAAACGGCGCGGGTCGTCGGGAATATCACTCCGGCTTCAGCAGCGCCAATTGCGCCGTATCGAGATAACACCATGCGCCCTCGGCCAGCCCCAGCTCATCGAGCTTCAGCATGCCGATCTGCGTGCGGCGCAGCGCGACGCAGTGATTGTCGGCAGCCGCCAGCATGCGTTTGACCTGATGGTATTTGCCCTGCTCCAGCACGATCTCGATCTGATGCGTATCAATCCTGCGGCAGCTTACCGCTGCCAATGTAGCAGGCTCGTCGTGCAGTTTCACGCCCGCCAGCAACTGCGCGACCAGTTCCGGCGTGACCGGGTCATGGGTGGTGGCGACATAGACCTTGGGCACGTGATGTTTGGGCGAAGACTGTTTGTGGATGAACGGCCCGTCATCCGACATCAGCAGCAGACCCGTGGTGTCGTGATCGAGACGCCCGACCGGCTGCATGTCGCGCCGGGTGAATTGTTCCGGCAGGAGGGTCAGCACGCCTGGGTGGTGGCTGGCCCTGCGCGAGCATTCGAAATGGGTTGGCTTGTTCAAAGCGATATAGACATGCTCGCGGTAAGTCCATTTTTCGCCGTAGACGGCGAACTCAAGGCCATCGGTCTCAAACACGATGCGGCTGTCACGAACCGCTTTACCGGCGAGGTTCACTTCGCCGTCGGCGATCAATTCACTGCACCACTTGCGGGTGCCAAAGCCCTGCGATTGCAGGATGCGGTCCAGGGTTAGTTTGCTCATGGCGTGACTGTAGCAGAATCGTGGTGATTTTCGGAAGCTTGCAACGGGAATGGAGTTTCAAATTGTTTTAAACTGCGCTCTGTTCATGATGGATAAAAACAGGGTGGGCATGTCGAATTCAATACGTATCGCAGGGAATTTTAATGGCCGGCAATCTGGATAATCTGCAACCACACTCGGTCTGGGCGCACTTCGCGGCGCTGTGCGCGATACCGCGCCCCTCGCTGCGCGAGGCGGCGCTGATCGAACATCTGACCGCTTGGGCGCGGGCGCGCGGCATCGAGGCCAGCGTCGATGCCGTGGGCAACCTGATTCTGAGGAAGAGCGCCAGCCCCGGTTGCAAGGCGCTGCCAGGCGTGATCCTGCAGGGCCATCTCGACATGGTGTGCCAGGCCAATGCCGACACGCAGCACGATTTCGAGCGCGATGCCATCAAGGCGGTGGTGCGCGACGGCTGGGTGGTGGCGGAGGACACCACGCTGGGTGCGGACAACGGCATCGGCGTCGCGCTCGCGCTGGCCGCGCTGGAAGAGCCGGGCCTGGTCCATCCGCCGCTGGAAGTGCTGCTCACCGTCAACGAGGAATCCGGCATGGACGGCGCGCGCGGGCTGGTTACCGGCACCTTGCAGGGCAAGACGCTGATCAACTTGGATACCGAGGAGTGGGGGCATTTCTATCTCGGCTGCGCGGGCGGCGTGGATGTGGAGGTGCGCCACGATTACGTTCAGGAATATGTGCCGCCGGACTATGCGCTACTGCGTTTCGAGGTGTCCGGGTTGCGCGGCGGCCATTCCGGCATCGATATCCATCTCGGGCGCGGTAATGCCATCAAGCTGCTGGCGGAGGCGCTGCGCGATTTGTCCGCGCACACCGATGTGCGCTTGATCGCGATGCGGGGCGGCACGGCGCGCAACGCGATCCCGCGCGAAGCGTTCGCGATCTGCGCGTTGCCCGTTGTGATGGCATCGAATATCGATGAGTGGGTGCGGCATCGGCACGAGGCATGGCGGCAGCGCTTCGCTGAAGTGGATGCGAAGGTGTTGTTTGTGTGCAAGCATTTCGACACGTTACCCGACGCATTCGTTGCGCATGCTGGGCCCGATTTTTCTTGCATAGCAAAGGCGGAGCGCGATCGCCTGTTCGCTTTTCTTGATATTGCCGCGAATGGTGTCGCACAGGTCAGTGCGGCTTTCCCCAGCGTGACCGATACCTCATCCAATCTCGGTGTGTTCGCGCTGCAACAGGGCGTGTGCAAAGCCACCTTCAAGGTGCGCTCGCTGCACGGCGCACGAGCCGATGCGCTGGCCGATAAGCTGGTGGCGCATGCCTCAGCCTATGGATTTCAAGCAGAAAAGGGCGGCGCGTATCCGGGCTGGACGCCGAATCCTGCTTCCGATTTGCTGGTGTTGTGCCAGCAGGTTTACGCCGAACAATTCGGCCAGCCCGCATCGTTGCAGGTGATCCACGCCGGGCTGGAGTGCGGCCTGCTCGCCGCCAGCCACCCGCATCTGGACATGATCTCCTTTGGCCCGGATATACGCGGCGCGCACGCGCCCGGCGAGCGGGTGGAAATCAAATCTGTCGCGCGCTGCTGGCAGTTGCTCAAGGCGGTGTTGCAGGCACTGGCACATCGGGCTGGCTGATAACCATCCCCGCCAAACTTATCCTCGCGGCCCCTTCAGCTTCATGCCGCGAAGCATGGATTGATTTTGGCTAACAGTTACGATCTTGACAGCCAAGGGGCGCGGCTGTTGTAATGCGGCATGTTCATCCGCTGAACGCACATTCATGTTCGACGATACCACCAGTTACAGCCTGCTCAAAACATTGGAAAACAACCCCGGCCTTTCCCAAAGAGATTTGGCGAAACGCTTGGGCGTCAGTCTCGGCAAAATCAATTTCTGCCTTAACGCGCTGATCGAAAAGGGCAGCTTGAAAGTAAATAATTTTCGCAACAGCGGCAACAAACTGGCGTATGCCTATTTGCTTACCCCGCAAGGCGTCGAGCAAAAGGCGCGCATGACGGTGGAGTTTTTGCAAATCAAAATGCATGAATACGAGCGGCTGCGCACCGAGATCGAGGAGTTGAAACTTGAGGCGGAACAAAAAGGTTTGTTGGAGAATAGTTAAGAGTGATGGTCAGATTTTGCGTGGCTTTCGGATTGTGGTTTTGGCCGCTGCCATTCTCCAACTGATGCGGAAACACGCCGACATATGAAGCCCATCCGGCCTTACGACAGACACAACAAGCACAGGAGCAAGTGATGAATAAGGACTCAAAAATTTACGTTGCTGGCCATCGTGGCCTGGTTGGTTCCGCTCTGATGCGGCAATTGCAAGCCAAGGGCTATCATAATCTCGTCACCCGCACCCACTCCGAACTGGATCTGACCGAGCAAGCTGCCGTGCGTGCCCTGTTTGTCGAAGAGAAGCCCGAGTACGTCCTGCTGGCTGCGGCCAAAGTCGGCGGCATTCACGCCAACAACGCCTATCCGGCGGAATTCATCCGGCAGAATCTGGCGATCCAGACCAACGTCATCGATGAAGCCTGGCGCAACAATGTCAAGCGCCTGTTATTCCTGGGTTCATCCTGTATTTACCCCAGGGATTGCCCTCAACCCATCAAGGAGGAATATCTGTTGACCGGCCCGCTGGAGCCGACCAACCGGCCTTATGCGCTGGCCAAGATTGCCGGTGTCGAAATGTGCTGGTCATACAACCGCCAGTACGGCACGAAATACGTCGCCGCCATGCCGACCAATTCTTATGGGCCGGGCGACAACTACGACCTGGCCAACTCCCATGTCCTGCCCGCGCTGATACGCAAGATGCATGAAGCAAAACAGCGCGGCGACCAACAAATGGTGGTATGGGGCACTGGCACGCCGAGGCGCGAGTTTATTTACAGCGACGATATGGCGGAGGCATGCCTCTATTTGCTGGAACAACCCGAGGAAAAGCTCCAGGCGTTGTTCAGCGAAACACAGCCGCCGCTGGTGAACGTGGGTTGCGGCGAAGACCTGAGCATCCGTGAGTTGGCCGAACTGGTCAGGGAAGTGGTCGGATTTACCGGAATACTTGCTTTTGACGCTTCCAAGCCGGATGGCACGATGCGCAAGTTGCTGGATGTGGGCAAGTTGAGACAAATGGGGTGGCAGGCAAGCACGAAGCTGCGTGACGGCGTTGCGAACGCCTACAAGGATTACCTTGAAGAAAAGCAATGAAAATTGCCATCAAGGCTTGCATCTGCGACCTGCTTACCGACGACTAACGGGCATGGCGAGTAGCCACCCCATATAATGAAACTTGCCATGTCCGTTCACTCTCCTCAATCCTCTGATGAAACTACTAGCCATTCGACTAGGTCGCCCAAAAACGGCAACCAAGTCGCTGGCTATCCCGCAAGCGGGGAGAGCGAAGCGAGGGGAGCGGAGCCAGGCGAACGAATCGCTGCGCGAGTTTCACGTTAACCAGACAGCAATGAATGCCTCTTGGGTAAAATATCTTCCCGGAATTATCCGTACAAGGCTTGAAAGCCGTCGCGGTCTCCAGGCGATCATCGGCAATACGGGCTGGCTTTTCGCCGACAAAATCCTGCGTATGGGTGTGGGACTGATTGTGAGTGTCTGGATCGCACGTTATTTGGGTCCGGTGCAATACGGGTTGTGGAATTTTGCCATCGCATTCGCCGCGCTGTTCGGGGCCTTTGCCGCGCTGGGTTTGGACGGCGTTGTTGTGCGGGAATTGGTCAAAAATCCCGCCCGAAAAAATGAAATATTGGGCAGCGCATTCGTATTAAAACTTATCGGCAGCGTGTGTGCGCTGATAATGGCTATCGCCGCTATTTCCTTGGCGCGTAGCGGTGAAATGTTCACGTTATTGCTGGTGGCGATCTCGGCAGCAGGTTATGTCTTTCTATCATTTAACGTCATCGACCTTAATTTTCAGGCAAAAGTACAGTCCAAATTTACCGTCTTTGCGGTGAACGGTGCATTTGCCATCGCGACGATTGCGAAAATCATACTCCTGCTTAATGATGCGCCGCTCATTGCATTTGTCTGGGCAGGATCGGCTGAAACCGTGCTTTCATCGATATTTCTTCTGGTCGCTTATCGCGTTAATCATCAAGATATCCGGGAATGGCGCTTTCGGGCAGATGTGGCGACCGCCTTACTGAAAGATGGCTGGCCGCTGATATTATCGGGCCTCGCGATCATGATTTACATGCGCATCGATCAGATTATGCTCGGGCAAATGCTGGGGGATAAGGAAGTTGGATTGTATTCTGCTGCAGCAAGGATCAGCGAAGTATGGTATTTCATACCCGTGGCAATAGTCAGCTCGGTATTTCCATCCGTCATTGCGGCTAAACAGCTCGACGAGGCCTTATATATCCGGCGAATGCAGCAACTTTACAACCTCATGGTGGGAATATCGCTGGCAATCGCAGTGCCCATGACTTTTTTTTCGGAATGGGCCATCACCTTGCTATTCGGCGCGAACTACACACAGGCCGCAGGGGTGCTTTCAATACATATCTGGGGCGGCATTTTTGTGTTCCTCGGGGTTGCAAGCGGGCAATGGTACTTGAACGAAAATCTTCAACGCCTTGCATTCCGGATGGCATTGCTCGGTGTGATGGTCAAGTTATGTTTGAACTATGTCATGATCCCGGCGTATGGAATTGAAGGTGCTGCAACAGCAACTGTAATTTCGCTCATTGTGGCAGCCTATATTTTCGACTTTATTCATAATAAAACGCGCGGCATGTTCTGGATGAAAACCAAATCATTGTTTTTTATTTTTTACCGCAAGACCTGGCGGAAGTTATGCTAAAGGCGCTGCTTTTATCGGGATCGCGTGTCTGAAATGCCGCAGTGCCCAGTATGCAATTCATCGATGGATCTTGCGTTTTCGGCAACATTGTTGCGGAAATACCAAGTCTCTTACTACCGCTGCCCCAGATGCGGTTTGTTGCAAACTGAAGAACCCTATTGGCTGGATGAGGCGTATAGCGATGCGATTGCCGTATCCGACACGGGGCTGGTGCAGAGGAATATTTCCATTGCGGCCCGGTTGGCGGCGCTGCTTTATTTCGAACTTGATGCTAATGGCGCCTATCTGGACGTGGCTGGCGGATACGGCATGATGACGCGGCTAATGCGGGATATCGGGTTCGATTTCCATTGGAGTGACAAATACTGCCAGAATTTGCTCGCGAGGGGGTTTGAGGCGGACAAGGCAACTGCTCCTTTCAACGCATTGACCGCTTTCGAAGTTGTGGAGCACGTTCATGACCCGCTCGCGTTTATCACTGAAGCGATGAAAAATTATGGGTCGCGCACGCTTATTTTTTCTACCCAACTTTATGAGGGCATCCCCCCGGCTGCTGATTGGTGGTACTACGCTTTTGATACAGGCCAGCATATTTCGTTTTATCAACCGCAAACGATGCTGTGTATTGCCGAACGGCTAGGGCTGAAATTTTATTCGGCGCACGGTATTCACATGCTCACCGATCAGCCTGTCAATAAGCGGCGATTTAATTTATTAACCGGGCGCTTGGCCTATCCGATAGCGCTTTTTGTGAAATACAGGATGCCATCGCGAACGCTGCCGGATCATTACGCGCTAATAAATCCTGACCATAAAATCAATAAGGCCGGCGAATGAGGATCGCATTTGCATTTCAGATATTTGGCCAAATACTTGGCGGGCGCATGTTGGGAGGGAAGGCCGAAAAATTTATGCCGGATGCCGTCAGGTTCATGATTGGGGTTGAGCGGGAAAAAATTCCTGCTCAAAGCCGGTAAGCTGTTCGCCGCAAGCATGAATCTTGTTTTGGACAACATCATTTTTTCGCTCCAGCGTGCCGGGGGTATATCCGTCTATTGGTATGAACTTCTCAGGCGAATGACCAGGGACAGGCTCCCAATTAAAATGGTCGAGCATCTCTGCGCCACGTCAAATATCTTCCGGAAGAAGCTTGATTTTGACCGGGGAATATTGATTGACGACAGGCCGTCACCCCCGTGGTTGTCGCGTTATCTCGCTTATCCTGCGGCCGGGGGCGGGCAATTTCTTTATCACTCAAGCTACTACCGGCGACCGCAGTTCGTCCGCGCAACCAATGTTGTCACGGTATACGACTTTACCTATGAACGATTCCGCCGGGGTGTTCCAAGATGGGCGCATTCCATGCAAAAGAAAGCTGCGGTAAAGGCGGCGAACGGCATTATTTGCATATCTGAAAGCACCAAGCGCGACCTGTTGGGGTTTTACCCCGAGACACCCGAAAGCAAGATCCATGTCATTTACCTGGGTGCTTCGGAGCTCTATAAGCCACTGGAGCCAGCAGACCGGCAGCTTTTGCCGCCTGTTCTTTTGGATGCACCTTTTGTGCTTTTCGTGGGTGCGCGCGATTCCTATAAGAACTTTCGCCTTGCGCTGGAGTCGCTGGCAGCGTTGCCGGATTATTGGCTGGTGAGTGTGGGCGGCGGTGAGCTTAAGCCAGGTGAAGCAGAGTTATCGCAGAAACTTCTTTCGGGCAGGCACATACACTTGCCGGCGGTTGATAATGAGCGCCTTAATTTGTTTTATAACTGCGCGCATGCCTTGCTTTATCCATCCAGCTACGAGGGGTTCGGTATCCCGATAATAGAAGCGATGGCGGCGGGATGTCCGGTGATAGCGGCAAATGTATCCGCCATTCCGGAGGCTTGCGGCGATGCCGGCGTGCTGGTTGACGATATCCGTCAAGATGTGTTTGCGGATCAAATTCTGAAGCTGGAGAATGCAGCGTTTCGGAGCGACAGGATCGGCAAGGGATATGCGCAGGCCAAGCGCTTTTCGTGGGAAACATGCTACCTGGAAACCCGGTCTTTCTATGAAAAAATCTGGCAAGAAAAAGAGTGGAAATCATGAATCAAAGTAGGCCGGTGGAGACGCGTTGTCTGGACGTGCGTTATTCGACTACGCAACGGGTGTCCGATACGCCGCCCGAGCTATACCATGAGCCGGATTGCAAGTTGCATTTCCAGCTCAAATTGCCAGCCGATAAGAGCCGCAAGGGCGAAGGCGGGTTGCGCACCAGAGGGGTCTATAAAAGCCCACTTCCAAACAAGCCGCTTATTACGGTCATCACGGTCGTGTTCAATGGTGCGTCAACTGTTGAGGGCACCATTCAAAGCGTTATCAATCAGGCCTACAACAACATCGAATATATCATCGTCGATGGAGGTTCCAATGATGGAACAGTCGAAATTTTGAAGCAGTATGAGCATGCCATCGATTATTGGGTCAGCGAAAAAGATGGCGGGATATATGATGCGATGAATAAAGGGATAGCCCTTGCTTCGGGCGCATATATCGGCATGTTGAATGCGGATGACCAGTTTGCCGGACAGGAAATCATGCAGGAGTATGCGGACAGATTTTGTGCGATGAATGTGGATGCGATTTTCTCCGGCCTGAATATCGTCAGCCAGGAGGACATGAATAAAATCTTGCGGAAATATCGGGTTAAAAAACTCGGTGCAGGGCTGTTGCGGATAGGCGTTATGCCCGCGCACCCGACGTTTTACTGCAAGAGATCATGCCTTGAAAGTGCTGGCCCATACAATACCCGTTATCGTATTGCAGCCGATTTTGAGATGCTGGTCAGATTGTGCCTCAAACAGAAAATATCCTGGAAATTTCTCGACAAGGTTAGCGTTGTCATGCGCTCTGGCGGGGTAAGCAATAGCGGATACCGGGCACGGCTAAAACTGAACAGGGAAATCATCAGTGCGTGCAGAGAGAATGGGCTGTACACCAATGCCCTATTGTTGGCGCTGAAGATACCTATCAGACTATACGAGTTGATCAGATGAGCCGATCCACGGAAAAAACAGCACTGATTACAGGCGCCAATGGTTTTATTGGCCAGTTATTGTGTAAGGAAATGCTGCGCCAGGGATGGCAAGTCAGGGCGGCTGTGCGCGCACCTTGTGAATTGCCCGTTGCGGTAGAAACGCTATCCGTCGGCGCGATTGATGGCGCAACGAATTGGGCGGATGCGCTACGCGACGTGGGTGTGGTCATACACCTCGCGGCGCGGGTGCATGTGATGGAAGATACGGCCGCCGATCCGCTGGCGGAGTTTCTCAGGGTCAATACGCAAGGCACGGCCAATCTGGCGCGTCAGGCGGCGGCAGCCGGGGTGAGACGGTTCGTTTATGTCAGTTCCATCAAGGTCAACGGGGAACAAACCAGCGAAACCCAACCCTTTGTCGAATCCGACCCGCCCGATCCGCAGGACCCTTATGCCGTGTCGAAATGGCATGCCGAACAGGCCTTGCATGACGTGGCGCAGCAAACCGGCCTGGAAGTGGTGATCGTGCGTCCGCCCCTGGTATACGGCCCCGGCGTGAAAGGGAATTTCGTTAGCCTGATGGCGGTGGTAGACAAAGGTATTCCCCTGCCGCTGGCGGGTGTGCATAACAAGCGCAGCATGATTTACCTAGGCAATCTGGTCGATGTACTGATCGCCTGCGCAAAACATCCCGCCGCAGCCGGCAAAACTTACCTGGTGCGCGATGGTGCTGATGTTTCAATTGCGGAACTGGTGCGGCAGATAGCCGCTGGGCTGGGCAAGTCTTCAAAATTGTTCCCTTTACCAGATGGGTTATTGCGCGGGTTGGGCAAATTATTTGGCAGGCCAGATTCAATCGAGCGTTTATTGGGTTCACTGTGCGTCAATGACGATCTGATGCGCCAAGAGTTGGGCTGGCAACCGGCGTTCACTTTGCGGCAGGGGCTGCAGGCAACGGCAGACTGGTATAAATCGCGCAACTATTTGCCCGGTATAAGCTATCTGGGGAGACGTTCAGATACCGTTGCTGCAAACTGCAATATTTCAGTGGTGATTGTGAATTACAACGCCGGCAAAATATTGCTGGATTGCGTCGCGTCGGCGCAACGGCAGGCCGAGCAAATTATCGTGGTAGACAACGCCTCTGCCGACAGCAGCATGGCCGCGTTGCGCGATGTTTTCCCGGCGGTGCGGTTAATTTGCAACGAACGCAACCTTGGTTTTGCGGTAGCCTGCAACCAGGGAGCACAAATCGCGGATGGCGAGCATATCCTTTTCCTTAATCCGGATTGCGTCCTGCAAGCGGGTGCGATTACGGCTCTCCTCGCTGCGGTGCATAGCGCCAACGATATCGGTATGGTCGGCGGATTGCTTACCGATCCGGACGGCACCGAGCAGAGCGGGGACAGGCGTGCTGTCCCGACGCCGTGGCGCTCATTCGTTAAGGCGTTTGGATTCAGCGCGCTGGGCAACCACTATCCAAAATTATTTTCCGATTTCATGCTGCACCAGCAACCGTTGCCCGATCATCCTGTCGAGGTGGAAGCCATATCCGGCGCATGCATGCTGGCCCGGCGCGAGGCGCTGGAAGAGGTCGGCCTGCTGGATGAAGGCTACTTCATGCACTGCGAAGATTTGGACTGGTGCATGAGATTCCACCAAAAAAACTGGAAAATTCTTTTCGTGCCGGATGCGCGTATGGTGCATTACAAGGGTTATTGCAGCAAGTCCAGACCTATCTTTGTCGAGTGGAACAAGCACAAGGGAATGATACGTTTCTATAGAAAATTTTTCCGGCGCCAGTACCCCGGATTATTGATGGGCTTGGTCGTTGTGGGCGTGTGGTTGCGTTTTGCCGCAATTGCCGCTTATTACTTGTCGGGCAGGCTGATGCATGGGCTTGCTTTGCGCCGCGATTGAAGGTTGGTGTTGTCGGTTTTTTTGATTCAATTTCAGTTTCGCGCCGTACTGGATTGACCCGTACTCGTGCGTTGCCCGGAAAATTTAAGCGCCACGCTGTCTACCGCAACCCCCGCATTTTGTTGCGCCGCTGGAAGGCGCCACTGGAGGTTCAATCGCGAAATTTGCAATTCTGGCGCCGCAAGAAATACGCAACGAGCCTCGCTTTTGCTCGCAGCCTTTAGCGTGCAGGACATTTTTTCGCCATTATTCAGCGTCAGATCTGCCGATGCCGCAGTTTGTTGCGGCCAGCTTCCGGTGACGGCAAGTTCGAGCGGAGCGGCCAGGCTGCGCGCTTCCCATTGCGGCGAAGCCAGACCCAAATGCGAGCCTGCGCCGGTCAGGCGCAATTTTCCATAGCCGCTTTCCAAACGTGTTCCCGCCATCGCTGTCCAGCCATCGGTGCTTTGTACCAAGGTATTGCCGAACGGGTAATACAGGCTGCCGAGAGGCCATGCCTGCATGGCGCGCAGCCACCAGACCAGCTGGTACTCGAAGGCAGAGCCTTCCATGACGTCGTAGGCCTTGAAGTGGTTGGGATGTACCACGCGATCGCCGGCGTAGCTGCCCCACATCGGCGATAGGAAGCGTGCGCCGCCGTTAATCAGTGCCTGCATGGTGGCGTAGGACTCGGCATGGCTCGGCATTTTTTCCGGAAAGGCGATGGTGCCCGGATGAAATTCCACCATGCCCCACGAAGAATCGGTTCGTCTGATGTTGTCGATCAGGCCGCTGCCGCTGCGCGGTTTGCCTTCATTGCGGCTGCCGGGGCCATAGAGGATTGCGCCCAGATGCCCATGTTTTGGCTTGGCTCCCTCGATAGACACGCCAGCCTGGTCGTTCCAGCCATTGGCGGTGTCGGTGATGTTCACCGCAACATCCGCTTGGATGAAAGTCTGGCTGGTGTAAATGCGTTCTTCCGGCAAACCTGCCTCCACTGCCCAAGTGGCTAGATCGTCGTAATGGCGCGCCACCAGATGGCGCTTGAATTGCGTCCATAATTGCTGCCACGGATCGGTGTAATCAATGGCATCGCGTGGCGGTTCGACAACGCCTGATTCTTTCCAGGATTGTTTGGCGATGCGGTTCGCTTCATCCAGCGTCAGCGCCGGTTCGCGCCGCGAGAAGGCCAGCTCGCTGCCCTCCGCGTAAGGGCCGAGATGGAATAGCCACTCGCGGTATTGGCGCAAGGTATCCGGGTTGTAGTCGTACCATTGGGTCAGGTAGAACCACGGGTTGATGTATTGATCCGGATCGAAATTGACCATCGTGAAGATTTCCGGATGTGTCCGGTTGAACGCGACAATTTCGCGCACCGCCGCTTGCAGGTTGCGCTTTTTGTAGTCGAGAAAACGGCGGTTGTAATGATTCAAGCTCATCATGCGCGCCAGCTCCGGGCTTTCCGTGGCACCAGCCAGATTTTTCAGCGCGTCGTCTGGCTCGGATTTGCCAAGCTGGTTCCACTGCACGGTGCGTTCGTCCTGCTCCAGCATGTCAACGATATCCAGATCCGGCGCGGCAAATTTGGCGTCTGCCCATACGCCGCCATCCAGCGTAATCATAACGGGGGCGCGAAAACGTAGTGCGGTATCGAGTAGCTCCCGCAAAGATTCGCCGGTCATTTCCTTGTCGTTGCGTTTGCGCAGATTTTCTGGAAAATCGGGATCGAATAGGTAATCGGCTTCTTTGCCCTTGGTGGTGCGCATATATTCGACACGACCACGCAACCCGATTTCGACACAACCGCCCTGTGCCATGCTGCGCAGCTCCTGCAACTGGCGAAAATCATCGCGAAAATTTACCGCGCCGCCCGGATAAAACACCCGCAGCTTTTCACCGGTGCATGCGCGCCTTGCCGCTTGATTTTTGTCGAGCATCAGCGGTCCGGGTAACACCACAACATTGCCTGCTTTATCCTTGACACGCACTTGCAGCCGCTGCAAACCGGGTGGTATGGAAGCGAACGGCACATGCAAGTAATACGAATCCCCCTTTTTTAGCGGAGCATCGCCTGCCATATCACGATTAAAACGGGGGTCAGAAAATATTGCCAAAGGCATATTTTTTTGTGCCCGCACCATTTTCCCAAGCAACACGCCTGTTTCGGTTTCAGCACGTGCGCTGCGGATACCGTCTTCGTCCGCCAGCCAGGCGCGCAATTCGATGGTGTCGGGCGGCATCATTTTGTCATGCTGCGCTAATACCTTTCCAAATGGCAGGTCATTGCGTACTTCCGGCCCGGCGATTTCGCTGCGATGCCCTTTGCTATCATCAAACAGGATGCGCAAGCGATAACGACCACGCGGTAATTTGTGCATCGGCAACAGCCCCTCAAAACCGCTGGCAGCAGCTTGCGGCCAGGCGGGGAATACTTTGGCGACATCATCGCGCCGGTTGCTGGCCGGCAATACCAGCACCTCCTTGTTTTGCGCCAGCACCCGTACAGACACTGAGTTTTGAGCCGCTATCGCCCAACCGCCAATCAAGTTATGCCCGCCATTTTCAATCGGATCGACTACATCCAGCGCGCCAAATGGCCTGGCTAAATCAACGGGTACGCGGCCAACGGTAAATGCCTTGCCGCCGCCATTCACCGCGCGTATTTCCATCTCTGTTGCGGAGGGTGGAATGCCCCCGATATCCAATGCGTACCGGTACCCGGAAGCAACAGGAAAATTGCATTGTGGAAAATTTGCCGCGATGTCCGGTCTGTCAATGCCGGGCCTGATACTGCCCAGCATTTTGCCTTGCGCCCATATCTCGATACGGCTTATCCCGGCGGCGTCCGCCGCCCAGCCTTCAATGCCCGTTGTGTTGACATCAACCACTTGTGGGGCATCGATCGAGCCCCGCGCGTTGCAGGGGGGGGGCATTGGTGTTGCAGAGAAATCAACGGGTACGCGGCCAACGGTAAATGCCTTGCCGCCGCCATTCACCGCGCGTATTTCCATCTCTATTGCGGAGGGTGGAATGCCCCCGATATTCCATGCGTACCGGTACCCGGAAGCAACAGGAAAATTGCATTGTGGAAAATTTTCCGCGACATCCGGCCTGTCAATGCCGAGCTTGGTACTGCCCAGCATTTTACCTTGCGCCCATATCTCGATGCGACTTATCCCGGCGGCATCCGCCGCCCAGCCTTCAATGCCCGTTGTGTTGACATCAACCATTTGAGGGGTATCAATCGAGCCCCGCGCGTTGCAAAGTGAGGGTGCTGGCGTTGTAGAGGGTTGCCCAAGGATGAAGCCTGCAATGCTGCCGATCAGGGTGATAACCGATATGGCCAATAGTAATTTTTTGTGGCGCAAAAAGAGCATAATTTGTGTTGCATCAAAATTTAAAGGCGGATTATCCACTATGTGCAATAAATCCAAATAATTCATTCGTTAGGGTGCAGGTTGGTGTGGTAATCGGGATTCAGCACGACATGTTGGAATAAAGCACACCCCGTGATAAGCCACGGGGTATTTGCGGGTAGGTTGGCGCTGAACGCAGTGAAGCCCAACATCATCCGACCGCATGCGTTGGGCATCGGCCTTTGGCCTCAGCGCCAACCTACGAAGCCGCTGCGTGGCAATGGGTGGAGAATTAGCCCGAAGAGATTAAACCAGGCCTATCAACCGCCCCATTACTGCCTGTCGGTTTGCGCCGATGTTGCAAAAAAACCACAGTATTCTGCAAAGGCGGTGAACTTTTCTTGACGCTTACTTTAATATCGAATAGCCTTGAAACATATCGGATGTGCGGGTGATGTATGTTGAGTTTTGGCAAGGAGCGGTTTGTGGGTTTTGCAAAACAGTTTGGTGCGGTCCTCGTGGTATTTGGCTTGATGGGCTGTGCGGGTACTGTCATCAAAACGGAAGCGCCGCAAGATGTTGTTGCGAAAAAGGCTCAGTCCAGGTGGGACGCGCTGATCAAGGGTGATCTCGACACGGCTTACACATCCCTGAGCTCAGGAACGCGCAGTGTGATGTCGCTGGAGTTATATAAGGCGAAAATCCGCACGGGAAGATGGAAGAGGGCTAGCGTGGGTTCGGTGGCTTGTGTGCAGGATCGTTGCGATGTGGTCATCATGATGGAATATAGTTATCGTGACATGAAGTCGATCGAGACGCGGTTGGACGAAATTTGGTTGCAAGAGAATGGCGATTGGTGGCACGTTCCGAATAAATAATCTTGTGTGCAGGTCTAGGTGGATGTATGCGGGCGGCAATCAATTAATAGGCTGGGCGAATGTGTTGAATTGCAGCAGTTTGTTGGAATGATAGCCTGGTTCAGTTTAGCTGTTTGAAAAGTAGAAAAAAGTAGAAGTAGAGTAAAATTTGGCTGCAAGAAGTGGTGATAGGTAGTACATTCCGCTGAAGATAATCTCGTATGATAGGCAAGGAGGGGTATGCGAGCAAAAAATCGATTGTAAGTTGAAAGTAATGTGTTATAGAATGGAAAAGTAGTATTTATCGAGAGTAGTAACTTACCTTAACCTGATTAATAGCAGAACGAAATTTGGCTGCAATTGAGGTTGGTAAAAAGAAGTGTGTTATAAAAACAAAGTTGTAGTGATTTATCAAAGTAGTAGTACCTTACCTTACCTATTTGAAAAAAAGGAGTGAACAAAAGATGAACGTTTTCAAAAGAAAATCAATTTACTTGGCTGTAGCCGCAGGTCTGGGCGCTGTTGGGATGGCGGGCACTGCCAGCGCGGTGAACGTTAATTCGAACGGTACGGGTGAAGTGCTGGTTTACCCTTACTACAGTGTGCGTGGCGGTACGGACACGTACCTTTCTGTGGTCAACACCACCAACAGCGCTAAAGCGGTCAAGGTGCGTTTCACCGAAGGCAAGAACAGCCGCGAAGTGCTGGACTTTAACCTCTATCTGTCCGCGCGTGACGCTTGGACGGGCGCGGTCGTGGCTACGACTGATGGTGCTAAGCTGATTACCTCTGACAAATCTTGTACCTATCCTGTGATCCCGGCTGCAGGCCAGAATTTCGTGAACTATGCCTATACAGGTTCAACGATTACTGCGGGTATTGTTGATTCCGGCGGCGACGGTGCAGGCCAGACGCTGGATCGTACCCGTGAAGGCTATTTCGAAATTATCGAAATGGGCGTAATCACCAGCCCTGCGGTTGTGACAGCGGTTACCCATACTTCTGCGGGTGTTCCAGCAAACTGTGCGGTGGTTCAGACTACTGCTATGACTATGGATGCGCTTGGCACAAACCCGGTGGTTGCACCGACTGGCGGTCTGGCCGGAACGGCCTCGCTGCTGAATGGGGCTGCAGGTACCGATTTTGGCTATGATCCGGTTGCGCTGGCTGATTTCAGCACCGCAAATATCTGGTTTGCTGCTGGCGATATCCGCCCGGATATGCGTTCAGCTTTGCCAACAACAAGCCGTGTATTCAAGGGTGGTAGCGTCATCACTACCGACTGGACTGGCTCTACGGGTAACGCTGCCGTAAATGCAGTTTCTGCTGTCCTGATGCATGACAATGTCATCAACGAGTATGTGCTGGATACGGCAACACTGTCCGGCACCGACTGGGTGATTACCATGCCGACCAAGCGCTACTATGTGCCTGTAGGCTCTACGACGGCTGCTACTGCAACTGCGCCGTTTGTAAGGAATTTTATTTCCACTGGTGCGTGCGAAGTGGTGGGAATAAACTACTGGGATCGTGAAGAGCAGACTGTGACTACCACGGTCGACTTCTCGCCACCCCCACCGGGCGCTCCTGCTTCTTCGTTGTGCTGGGAGTCTACAGTTGTGACGTTCAACAACGCCAATGTGCTGGGTTCGTCGAACAGTGTCAACATTCCGGTTAATTTCCAGAATGGCTGGGCGAGGATTTCGTTTGCACAAACCTACTCTAGCTTGGCCGCCGCTGGTAATAGCCCAGCCGGTGTTCATACTTACGTAGGTTTGCCAGTCACCGGTTTCATGGTGCAGGACTTTGTGAACGGCAACGTAGGTGGGGTGCTTTCCAACTACGGCGGCAATTTCAATCACAAATTCACGACCTTGATCAATGGTAGCAGCGCTGAGTAAGTAAGGTAAGTAGTACACACCAGCCCACCCGCAGGGGTGGGTTGGTCAAGGCGGGGGTGTGAGGCGCAAGCTTTACACCCCCGCCTTGTTTTTGCGGGGGAAACCCCAGTCCATTGTTGATAAGGGCTCTGGCAAAAGAATGGGTGATGAACCTTAGGAATCGAGCAAAAATAACATGAACAATCTGTAGGTTGGTGGTGAGCACCGCGAACCCCAACGCAAAGCCACCGGAAATATCTACCGTGTCACGATCCTGGCATGGGTGTGTTGGGGTTCACGTTGTTCACCGCCAACCTACGGGTTTATGCCAATTCGCACCCGTTATTTTGATCCAACTCCTTGGCAGAAAAATGGCTGTAGAGTGGAAGCACCAGAAGGGTGTTACACCAACATCAAACTTACGGCGGGATTGAGATGCGCTTCACCTTGCGCGGGCTTTCAAATGCTCCACCGTTTTGCAAACGGCAAAAAAAAAGAGAAGTCTGTTAAAATTAAAAGCGACGGGAGGAATGGATGTTGTTATTCAGGAACTTTGTGCGCCATGCTTGACCCAAGTATGGCGTTTCGGGACGGCTGGTTATTTTAGAGGGTAAAAATGTTCAATGTATGGTTAGCTGGGAAAACAAGAGCAGCGGGCATATTGCTTGGTATCCTAGGTGTCGCAACCGCAGGTGCGGCGGACGCCATTACTTACACCTACTCGGATAAATACTCGTCCTGTGATACGCTGTCCGTGTCGCCTGCAGGTGCGATTACCTGCAATTGCAACTCACAGTTTACTCCATCGGGTGGGGCGTTTGTTTGCACCACAGGCGGCACGGCGGCTTTCCACTTCAATTTTGTCAGGCAGTTGTCTTGTGCGGCAGGTCTCGACATCAATGCGACGACAGGAAGAGTCGATTGTGCCACAACACTGCCATCGTGTACTTTGAGCGCTGCCCCGTCCGGTTCGGTTGCACCAGGGAATGTGGTCGCGCTGACTGCAAATTGCAATAACTCCCCTACCAGTTATCAATGGGCATCGGCTCCGGAACTCGTCCCGGCATCCCATGCCGCCACGGTGACTATTCCGTCGGCATCCTCTGCGGGTTATTACGCCTATTCCGTCAAGGCCACCAACAGTTCGGGCTCCGGCAACAGCGCCAGCGCTATCCTGAAGGTCACCGTTCCAGGCCAGTCTGGCCCTTTCGCCTATATTCCGGGCAATGGCAATTCGGGTAAAGTTTCGCTGCTTGATACCGCCTCCCATACCGCCAGCTCCAACGTCTTTAATGTCGGTGCCATTCCTGTTGGCGTGGCGATGCATCCGTCGGGTATCAAGGCGTATGTGACGAACCAGGGACACAACACCGTCTCGGTGATCGATACCGCTACCAACAAGGTGAAGGCCACTGTGGATGTCGCTCCTGCGGGTCAGGGGCCTGCGGGCGTGGCGGTCACGCCGGATGGCAGGAAGGTGTATGTGGCGAACTATGCGACCGATAAAGTATCGGTAATCGATGCCGGATCTGACACCGTTCTTCGGACGATTGCCCTTCCTGTTGGCAGCAAACCCATCGGCGTGGCAGCCATAAAGAAAGCGGACGGCACCCAACAGGTCTTTGTGGCGAACAGCGGCACCAATACCGTGTCGGTAATCGATACCGTCACCGATACGATCGCCCATGCGGTAAACACGGATGCCGGCCCCCATGGCGTTGCGGCGAAGCCGGATGGCACCAAGGTTTATGTGGCAAACAGCACCAGCAACAGCGTCACGGTGATCGACACTGGTACTTACCAGCCTGCTGGTTTTTCCTTGGGGGCAAGTGCCGTTAAACCTCAGGGTATCGCGGTGAAGCCGGATGGAACCGAGGTGTATGTGGTGAATAATGGCAGCGGCACCGTTTCGGTGATTGATACCGCCAACAACACAGTCTCCGCTACCCTCTCCGGCTTGGGCACTTTGCCCTATAGTGTGGCGTTTAACCCGGCGGGCAGCCTGGCGTACGTGACGAACAGCGGCAGCAGCAACGTATCGATAATCGACACTGCCACGCGCAGCGTGGTCGACACAGTCTCCGTCGGCACTACCCCGTACGCCCTGGGCCAGTTCGTCGCTCCCGCCAGCACTTACCGGGGTCTGTGGTGGAACCCGAACGAGGACGGTTGGGGCATGAGCGTTACCCAGCATGGCAGCATGATATTCGTTGCGGCCTACACCTACAATCAGGCCGGTCAGCCCACCTGGTACGTGATGTCGAACTGTCCGGTTGGCGGAGCGAGCTGTACCGGCGATCTTTATGAAGTAACGGGTGGCAAGCTGCCGACGGTTTTATGGAGCGGGTCCGGTCTGAAGGTCAGCCCCGTGGGTACGGGCACACTGACATTTACCGGTGCCGACAGCGCTACATTCGGTTTTACGATTAATGGAGTTGCCGGTTCCAAGACGATCAGCCGCCAGGTATTCGCTGTGGGCACTACTACACCCGCCGTTTCTTATACAGACTTGTGGTGGAATGCTGGCGAGTCGGGCTGGGGGGTGGCGCTGACCCAGCAGTTCAGCACGATTTTTGCCACCTGGTATGCTTATGATGCCGTCGGCAATGCGGTCTGGTACGTGGCCTCCAATTGTGCCATGACGGGCAGCAGTTGCGCTGGCGACCTCTATCAGGTCACCGGCGGTTCTTCCCTGACCAGCGCCTGGAACGGCGCAAACAAGGTGGTCACCAAGGTCGGAACGATCGCCTTTGCTTTTTCGGACGCCGGCAATGGGACGATGAGCTATAACATCAATGGTGAGACCGGTAGTAAAATTATTACCCGTCAGCCATTTTAATACCTTAAAACATTATTTTTTGTATTGCTGATTTTGTAGGTTGGGTTAGGCGGGTGTATGCCGTAACCCAACATTACCAAGCCGGTTACATTCAAGGCTGTTGGGTTACGCGATGAAACCGCTAACCCAACCTACGAAAAAACAGGTGTTACAGGGTACTAGGGGTGTTCGCGCTCTTGATGGGAATATCTAATGAGCTTTAATGAAGGTGAGAAGTGCAAAATGCATAAAGTCATGAAAATGAAACTGACAGGGCTGATGCTGACTGCAATGCTGACCATGGCGGGCGGGGCAGCCGGGGCGGAAGCCACGGCGTATACTGCCACCGGCACTGCCGCGCCAACTTGCACCGGCGCTATCACCATAGCGGTCAACGGTGTGGTGACATGCGCTGTGGGAGGCACACAACTGCTATATTCCTGCTCAGGCAATATCGTTCTCGATTCCGAGGGCGTTGCCCGGTGCAGCGCGGCGGCGGTGGCGCCCGTTTGTACGCTAACCCAGTCCTTGTTTGCTGGGCAAACCCGGTTGACGGCTAGTTGCTCTCCGGCGGCCACTTCCTATACATGGTCGGCCAACACCGGATTTGCCAGCACGGATTCGGGCGGTTTTATTGCACCGGCGCAAACCACAACTTATACAGTCAGCGGCATTAATGCTGCGGGATCGGGTAACACCGCCTCGCTTACAGTAACCGCTGGATCGACGACAACCAGCACACCGAGTTGCTCACTGAGCGCCTCGCCATCCACGATTTCTGCCGGTGGCCAGGTTACCCTGACGGCCAGCTGTAGCCCGGCGGCGGCGAGCTATACCTGGACAGGTTCTGGCTGTGCCGGTAATGCCAGCACCTGCACTGCGTCACCGGCCAGCAGCACGACCTATACCGTAGCAGGTATCAACACCGCCGGTACCGGCAATCCGGCCAGCACCACGGTCACCGTGACCGCAGCTTCCGTACCACCCACCTGTACGCTTACCCAGCAGTTGTTTGTCGGCCAGACCCGGCTGACCGCCAATTGCAGCACGGCGGCGACGAGCTATATTTGGTCGGCCAACACCGGATTTGCCAGCACGGATTCGGGCGGTTTTGTTTCGCCGTTGACCACCACTACCTATACGGTTCAAGGTGTCAACGCAGCAGGGCCGGGCAATACCGCCTCGCTCACGATAACCGTATCCAAGCCAACGCCTTCCTGCACGCTGACCGCCAATCCAGCAGTAATCGACATGGGCGGCACATCGACCCTGATGGCCAGTTGCAGTCCGGCGGCGACCAGCTATGTCTGGACCGGCACCGGCTGTACAGCGGAAACCGTCAATACCTGCTCCGTGACCTTGGCTGTGGCGGGCGTCACGACTTATACCGTGGCCGGCAGCAATGCCGATGGTACTGGCAGTTCGGTCAGTGCCACGGTCACGGTGGCGAAGCCAGACTGCACTCTGACAGCCGCGCCATCCTCGGTTGCTCCGGGTGGCTCATCCATCCTGACGGCCACTTGTAGCCCGTCGGTAGGCACGACCTATACTTGGACAGGCGGCGTTTGCGCGGGAAAAATTACCAGCACCTGCGACACCGGAGCACTGGTAAGCAGCACTATATATTCGGTAACCGGCTCCAACTCGTTGGGATCCAGTACCGCCAATGCCACCGTGACAGTGGCGAAACCGGACTGCACACTGACCGCAGCCCCAGCGCTTATTGGACGGGGTGGCACGTCGACTCTGACGGCCAGCTGTAGCCCGGCGGCGGATAGCTATACTTGGACTGGCGGAACCTGTGCGGGAAAAACTATCAGTACCTGTACCGAGACTTTGGCGGCTGCGGGCGCCACGATATATACCGTGACAGGAACTAACTTGGCGGGAGTCGGCAACACCGCCAGCGCCACAGTGACGGCGGCGGCACCGAGCTGCACACTGACGGCTGCGCCATCCACTGTAAGCCCGAATAGTGCATCGACATTGACAGCTAGTTGTACGCCAGCGGCGGATAGTTATGCCTGGACCGGCGGAACTTGTGCGGGAAAAACAACCAGCACCTGCACGGTGACTCCAGATGCTACTACGGCTTATAGCGTGACGGGAAGTGATCTGGTGGGTGCCGGTAACATTGCCAGCGCCACGGTGTCGGTGCTGGCTGACCCTGGCTGCCCGAATGGATATACCTATACGGTCGTTCCCATCACTTGGGCGCCTCAAATAAGTATTAAGGGTCCTATGCACACCATGAATCACTGCGAGGTGAAAGCTTTTCAATTTACCATGCAGGTACGCCCGCCTATGCAATCTCAAACATCGTATGGGACGGTGCCAAAATATATGTCCATGTCGCAAACTGCCTTTGATTTTTCACCTTCTCTGGAAGCGAGCGGATGTGCGGCAGCTGGACAGAATAATCCAATTATCTGGCATTCTACGGAGACACCAACGGCAGGAGTATGCACGGTCGTGGCGGGAGTAACCTATTACCTGAATGTGCGCAATGCGAGCAGCGGCGATGGACCGGATAATTGTCCGGCAGGAAGCGAATGTACGTTTTATCTGGCTTGGTAAGTGCAGAATTGTCTGGTATTTCGGTAGCTTATGTGAATTTTGACGAACTTGAGGAATTAAAGTAAATGTGGAACACGCCTTGGAAATATGTGGTTGTGATAGTCATGCTGGCCAGTGGTGTGCCTCAGGCAGTATCTGCGGAGCAGGTTTTGCTGGAAAGCAATCAAGTAAAAATAACCAGTCTGGATTTTGAAGCAGAAATGCTGCGTATTCCTGTGGAGCATCGCGAAGAATTCCTGACTAGCAAGGAGCGCATCAGGAAGCTGCTGGAGAACATGCTGGTCAGTAAGACTCTTGCAGGGCAGGCGCGCAAAGCGGGTATTGATAACGAACCGCTGATGAAAAAGCGGCTGGAACTGGCTGTCGACAAACTGTTGAGCCAGGAGCAGGTGAACCGCTCCGTTGATTCGCTCAAGTTGCCAAATTTTGAGCCGCGCGCCCGCGAGCTGTATAAAATCAACACAGAAAAATATACCTTGCCGGCGAAGATTCATGCCTCCCACATTCTGGTTGACAGCAAAAATCGAAGCGATGAGGAAGCGTTGAAACGCATTCAGGAAGCGCGCGTGAAAGCTCTGGAGGGCAAGTCATTTGATGCGTTGGCGCAGGAATATTCCGATGATCCGAGCGCCAAGGAGAACAAGGGAGACCTAGGGTTCTTCGAGGCGGGGAATATGGTCAAGCCGTTCTCGGACGCTGCTTTTGCGTTGAGCGCGCCCGGCGAGATCAGCGAGCCGGTCAAGACCCAATTTGGCTACCATATTATCCGCTTGCATGAAAAACAGGCCGCGAAGCTGCGCCCATTCGAGGAAGTGAAAGAGGAAATTGTAAAGGGGTTGAGAGACAAGTATGTTGCCGATTACCGTAATGAACAGATCGGCAAAATCATTTCTGATCCTTCTCTAAAGCTGTATGAGGAAGCAGTAGACCGCTATCATGTTAATATTGACCATGAGGCGGCGGGGCAGAAAAAATAAGAGGGAAGGTAAATCTCTCAGGTGTTACCGTTATTCTCCTTTCCACTTGCAGTGGTGAGGAGGATGGGGGTAGAAAGAGAAGTTGAGAAAGCGCGGATTTTTCTGTTTTGACCGTTCCCGCCGCTTGCGGCGTAATGGCTTGGTAGGTTGGTGCTGATAACCAGCCACTAAGCAATCGTTTTTAGATTGCTTAGTGGAATGGCTAGTTATTCCATCAGGCCGGAGGCCGATGCCCAACGCATGCGGTCGGATGATGTTGGGCTTCACTGCGTTCAGCGCCAACCTACTGGCAAATGCCCCGTGGCTTGCCACGGGGTGTTTTATTTGTGTTGCGGCGCTTTGGTGGTGCGCATTATTCGCACGTACCCCATTGTTCAGGCGAATGGATTTGCCCCTACCCTGTTGCCAGATGCGGTTTTTAGTCACTTACAAGTTAACTCATGTCAAAACGTGACAAGAATTGTGTCGTTGTAGGTCGGAAAAGCGTAGCGCCTTCCGACACTTTCATGTCGGATAGCTTTGCATAGCCATCTGACTTGGCCGTCAAAAAACGACGGCCAAGTCATTGGTTAACGCTGCGCTTATCCGACCTACGAAAATCGCCACCTTTTTGGCTCCGGCTTGCCCGGCTTAACGTGAAACAACACAAAATGGAACGCCAAACCCCCTCCAGCTCCCCCCACTTCGACAAGCTCAGGACAGGCTTGTCAGGGGGAGAGTCCACCTCCTCCCCTGATAAGGGGAGGCCGGGAGGGGTTGGGGGTGAAAGGTGGAGTAATCTTGTGAGACGTTTCATCATCAGGGGGTGGCTACTGCCATGCCCGTTAGAGACCACTTTGTGACTAACCTGTGGCACTATCGCAGCCTCGCGCTCAATTTTTTTCAGCGTGAAATCAGCGGGCGCTATGTCGGCAGCGTCAGCGGACTATTCTGGATCCTGATCCATCCCTTGGCGCTGCTGGGGATCTATAGTGTCGTTTTCACCACGATTTTTCGCGTGAGTCTGCCGGAATTGGGCACGGGCAGCTTTGTTGCCTTTGTCGCGCTGGCGCTCTGGCCGTGGCTGGCTTTTCAGGAGGGGGTGCTGCGCGGCGCACTGGCGGTGCAGGCCAATGCCGGCCTGGTCAAGAAGGTGGCGTTCCCCAATGAATTGCTGGTGCATGGCGCGGTGTGTGCCACCTACGCGGTTCACGGGGTCGGCTTTTTGGCCGCGCTGGGGGTGATCGCCCTGACGGGAAATGTGCTGCATTTCGAGGCGCTGCCGCTGGTGCTGCTATTCCTGTCGATCCAATTGCTTTTTACCCTGGGGCTTGCGCTGGGCATTGCCGCATTGCAGGTGTTGCTCAAGGATGTCGAGCATTTCCTGACCCCTTTTCTGATGATCTGGTTTTACGCCACCCCGGTGCTTTATTCGGTAGCCATGCTCCCCGAGCGCTTGCAGCCGTATATGCTGTTTAATCCCTTGGCTTATTCGCTCGGGCGCATCCGGGGCTTGCTGATGCATGGCGGCGGGTTCATTCTCGCGGATGGCGCGGCGCTGCTGGGCGCGGTGCTGGTTTTTGTTCTCGGCAGATGGTTTTTTAACCGCCTGGCGCCGCATTTCGAGGATTTTCTGTGAGCACGCCGCTGATCCGCATGCAAGGCGTGGGGAAAAATTACCCGTCCATGAATTCCGGTGCCAGCCGCCTGCGCACGGTCGCGTCCCTGCTGCTGGGGAGCGCCAATATTCCCCATTACACCGCCTTGCAGGGGGTGAGTTTGGAGCTGGCGCGGGGCGAGTCGCTGGGCTTGATCGGCGAGAACGGCGCGGGCAAATCCACCCTGCTGAAAATTATTGCCGGCGTGGTCAAGCCATCGGGCGGCTCTCTGGAGGTTAACGGCAGTATCGGCGCGCTGCTCGAACTGGGCAGCGGCTTCCACCCGGAGTACACCGGACGGGAAAATATCTTTCTCGCGGCCGCATTGATGGGGTTGTCAAAAAACGCTATTACGGAAAAGCTGGCATCCATCATCGAATTTGCCGATATCGGTGACCATATCGACCAGCCGATCAAGCATTATTCGTCCGGCATGGTGGTGCGCTTGGGGTTCGCCGTCGCCACCGCGATGCGCCCGGATATCCTGATCACGGATGAGGTGCTGGCGGTCGGGGACGAGTCGTTCCAGAAAAAATGCATCCGCTGGATAGAGGATTATCTCGCTGGCGGAGGAACGCTGCTGCTGTGTTCGCACAGCATGTTCCACATCCAGACCCTGTGCCAGAAGGCGCTGTGGATACATGAGGGGCGACCGCGCATGCTCGGCAACAGTTTCGACGTGACGCGCGAATATCTGACTTACCACGAAGAGAAAAACAGCCAGGCGGTGCGCGGGGAGCAGGCGACTAATTCCTCGGGCGTCTATCAGATACGCAGCTTGTGGCTGGAAGACGATGCGGGTTCGCCTGCTGCGCTGGCCTCGATGGGCGGGGCGCTGCGCATCTGCGGCGTGGTGCATTCGCCGGATGACCGCGCGCCAGTGATACTGTTCGGCATCGTGCGGGCGGACGGAACGCCGGTTTACGGCACACATTCGAATGAAACAGGCTACCGTCCCAACAGGATCGCCTCGTCCCGGTTCGGCTTTTGCGCGCGGCTTTCAGGCATCCAGTTGTTGCCGGGGAAATACACCATCCGCGCCCACGCGATGGACCCGGAAGGGTTGCGGTTGTTCGATACCGTGGAGACTTCGGTGCGGATTACCGGGCAGACCCGCGATTATGGCCTGTGCCGCCTCGAACATGAATGGCTGCCGGGCAGGGAAGAATCCAACACGATGGAGGAAAGTTGAGTCAACACGATTCCGCGACGCTGGCGGTGAGCGGCCTGGCGTCTGACTATGAATCCGGTCGGTTGCTGGAGATCAGCCTAGATCTGATGATCCGGAATATCTGCCTGTTCAATCCGGTGCTGCGCCTTTTTATCCGTCGCCCCGGAGCGGAGGAGCATTTGCTCGGTGCCGATACCCACCAGGGAGGACTGTTTTATCCCTGGCTTCCGCGTGGCAACTATCGTTTTACTTTCGGCTGGCCGGTGACGTTACCTGTCGGGAACTATGAGCTGTGCGCGGCATGGGGGACGGTGGGCGAGGTGAGGATGCCGGATGTCGTCCTGCCGTTTCGCATCCATGGTGTGACGGGCAGCGCAACCTTGTTTGCCGCAAGCTGGGTGGCGGAGGAGGAAACGCGCCAGCGCATCGAGGCCTTGTCCTGGCAGAAAGGCATGAGCAACTGGTTTCATCGCCATTTCTGCCACGCCGCGCTGGTTATCGGCGAATCCTTTCTTGCCGATTCCCCCCTGTTGCGCGGGCGTATCCTGGATGTGGGTGCAGGCGAGGGGATTACCGATCTGGGGTTGTTTTTGCGCTACCGCCCGCAGGAGCTGGTGGCGATGGATATTGTGGATTATCTCAAGGAGTTGCCACGGGTGGCGCAGGAAAACGATCTTCCTTTGGAGCGCCTGCCGGAAGGATTTACCTTTGTGCAAGGGAGCTGTGCCAATATTCCATATGAAGACGATAGCTTCGATGTCGTGATCTCCTGGGGTTCGGTAGAACATATCGCGGGCGGTTACCGGCAGGCGCTGGACGAGGTGTGGCGGGTTCTCAAGCCGGGAGGGCTGTTTTTTGTCAATCCGGGCTTGTATTACTCCTCGTTCGGCAGCCACTTGGGCGAATTCAGCGATGAGCCTCACCTGCACCTGAAGATTGCTGAGGAAAAGCTGCACGAATTGGTGATGGCGACGCAGCCGCGCATCATGGACCGTTCCGGCTTCGATGTCAGCAATGCCGATTACTGGCGCTTTTACCAGGAATTGAACCGCATCCGCGTGGCGGAGTTTGAGGCGGAATTGAAGGCTTATGGCTATACGGTCATACGCGCGGCGCTTCGCGCTTGCGACATGGTCGAGTACAGCACGGAATTGCAGCCATATAGCATTCTCGATCTGGCGGTCGAGGACGCGTTTTTTACCTTGCGAAAACCGGTGACAGCCCTCTCTGGGATTTGAACTCAGATAATCCATTAGGGGCTGTAAAAAAACAAGTTGCGCAATTTATCGAGGGCGAATGCAATAATTCCAATCTCCGTGAAATTCATTGCGTTCGATCTTGATCGCTGCCAAGTCTGCATCGGAGACGGTCAG
>Ga0172380_10002312_pt1 | contig 29816 bp, 35 predicted proteins | sample Leawe162metaG_FD_119747 | JGI IMG/M metagenome (GOLD analysis project Ga0172380, IMG submission 119747) | Leachate microbial communities from a municipal landfill in Southern Ontario, Canada - Leachate well 162 metaG | ecosystem: Engineered > Solid waste > Landfill > Unclassified | place... | reverse complement strand
CCGACCCAAGACGACGTTGCTGCGGTCTGCGGCAAGAAGGGCGCCAAGGTCGACGAGGGTGCCGGCGAGGTTGCCGACGATGCCGCTGCCGGTGCCGCCTATGCCGCCGCCGGTGCCGCCTATGCCGCCGATGCTGTAAAAAAAACAACACTCAAACAATGTGCCGACATTGTAAGAGAGCATTATACGGTTGACGATTTCTTAACTTTAATACTTTAATCTGGAGAAAAATAATGTTAGCAACTATTTTCGAGAAAAACGTATCGTGCTATGAGAGGGCTGAGCAGTGGCATCGATTAGCGAGATGTCATCAAGGTGCTGACCGGCGCCGCCGGCTTCGCTGTGAAGCGTTCCGGGATCGCTGGATTGCAAGGATGGTCCGAGGCGAAGGGTGCGGCGTAGCCATGATTAACTTCCCCCAGACAGTCAAAGCTCGCATGGCCGCTTTGAGTCTCAGCCAGCGTCGCCTCTCGATGCTGACCGGCCACGCTGTGAGCCAGCAGCATCTTAGCGATTGGTTGTCTGGAAAGCATCGTCTCTCGGATGATAAGCTTTCGGCGGTGCTTGAGGTGCTGGGATGCGTGGAGATTGAGTTCAAAAACCAATAATTGCGTTTTTGGTTCAAAAAAAAGGCGTGCCGGCTTCTTGACATTGAAACTGGCCGCCCAGATTATCCGTGGTGCTATTATCTCCAGCGATAGGGTATCGCGGCAGGGTAGTAAATTTTAACGGCTTAAATCGAATCCTGCGCTGTTGTAGGGGAAACCAATTTTTTTTGGAGATGAAAATGAGTATTTGCGAACATGGCATTGACAAACAGGAAGGTCAATGTACGGAATGTTATATTGCGGGTCTTTTAAGCGACTTGGAAACCCTAAAGGCAGAAGCCATCCCCTACATTGAAATGCTTATTGCTGATTGGAGTTTCAGACGCGAGCAATCTGGAATTGAGCAACCGGAAAGCCCGGAGCTTGTTGGGGCGAGGGAGTTTTTGAAAAAACCGAAAGGTGAATAATAATTTTTTTAATCCCAGATTTCCCAATCCTTCGATTGGGAGAGAAAGAGAGATGGCACAATGAGTAAGTTTTTGCTTTTGACACTCTGTTGTTTTTTGTTGGCCGGTTGCAACCAAAAGATTCTCGACAAGAAGGTGTACGCGCTTGTCGAAAATCCTTCAACACAGCAAGTCGAGCCGGTGCTGAAAGAACACATCCACTTTGGCCAGACCTCAGTTGCTTACTGGTCCAGCTTCAACAATGCCAGTTTGCAGGATGATAGTTTCAAGGTGGCGGTTGGCAGCGGAGAGCAGCGATCTGATCCGAACACCGTAAAAGCGATTGGTGAGGCTGTTGGCGCCGGTCTCAAAACTATGTTAGAGCAACCCTGAATCCGATACGAGGAGTATTTCAGCGGGTTCGTCTGAGTTCGCGGCACACAGTCATAGCCAATTAGCTTCCCGCCGGCTCGTTGCCGGCGGGGTTTTTGGAAAAGGGAAAGGGAAACAAAATGGGGAAAATAGGTGTTAGTTTTGAGATGGAAATATACGACTCAACAGATGAGGAAATTCGAGAGTGGTTACGATATAAACTCGGCAACAGTCCATCAATTAGCTTAGATAATCCGCTATGTGAAAAAGAAATCCAAGCCATGCCGGTTGCATGGCGAAGACTTTAAAACCAAAAAGCACGGAGGCACAGAAAAATGATTAAAATAACAAATGATGAGTGAAGTATATCAATGCTAAAGGAATGATGTATGAAAAAGCTTAAAGAAATCTTGATAACGGTGGCTGTTATTGCAGCCGTAGTAGTTTGTGTGGCCATATTGGTCGCTGATGTGGTAGCGGACATCAAAGAATGGTTTCATTGGTTATTTTTATAAATCACCAGCACGGAGGCACAGAAAAATGATTGAACAAAGGTATTACTTTTATCGACCGGCGATTGACGGGCATTTCACGGATAACGGAATCTCAGTAATTGAGCTGCTTCGCACCTATCCTGCTTTTGTGTGGCGAAGAGATTGGACGACGATGCGTTTATTGTGGGCGTTGCGAGCTTCGCACGCAGAGTTTGAGGATCATACAAATGGGATTATGGTTACTTCCACCATGCGGTATGGCGGCGATGGCGAGGAGAAGGTCAACGGCCTTGTACTTCGGGCATCGGATACCGTGCTCACCCACCCAGAACGATGGTACTATTATAAGCTTAACGTCCATGATGATTCGCATAAGTCGGCAGTGGATGTGTTAGTTGACCTGGTTGACCATAACCAAGGTTATGACAAGTGGTATATAGCCAAATTCCTTACGGGACCGCGTGGACGCAAGCTGATTGAGTGGCTGACAAAGCGGAATCTCAATGACCCGGAGAAGTTTATTTGTTCTGGGATTACCTGCCTTGCGGCTAATACAACGATTGGCGAGGAGTTTGAGAATTACGGAGTTTATCGAACATTGTTAGTTGAACTCGAAAAACTGATGAAACAATTCAACAACGATGAGCCGGACCCGCTTTCTTCATCGCTGGCGTTTTATCGGTCTGGCCTTACTCCATATTCGCAGGTGGATGATAAGCCGCTTCTCAGGAGGAATGGATGAAACGACGTACTCACGATTTGCCGAAATTTGTGCAACCGTATCTGAATGGGAAATACAGGGTTTATATTGCACGTAAGCATCTGAAATACGCAAAGGCGGGGTTTGATACGCCTCAATCGGCTCACGAACACGCCTTAGAGATTCTCGAACAGGCGGCGGAGACTGTGATGGCGTCATGTACTCATCAAAAGTCTTCAGATAGAGTCCTTGAATCTGTGCAAAAGGCTGCTATTGGCTACGAATGTGAGGGCTGTGGATATTCCCAACCAGAACAATTTTCGAAGTGTTTGAAATGCGGCGGGTATCAAGTCCGCAAAGAAACGGGCAAGGTTGATACCGAGCAGGTATTAGCAGAACATTTCCCAGAATCGAAGCAGTTTCGTCTCGCAGAATCCGCACCGAGTTGTGAGAATTGCATACACATCGCTGTCTGCCGGATGAAATACGACCACGAGTGTAAGGTTTTGGAATCTTTGCAACAGTTTTACTCCAAGATGGATGCAGGGATGGTACAGCAGATTATTGGGTTTTATTGTGAGCATTATCGGAGGAAGGGATGAAACGCGCCAAAATAATCCTTGATTCTATGCAGCTAAAATCTTTGCGATCTGCACGGAAACTGGCAAAGGCATTGACGATTATCGAGGAGGAATGCGGTATTAAACAGGTCCGGCTTATACTGAAAGATTGTTTTTTGTGTGGATGGACGGATTTTGAGAAGCTTGACCGAACTCCAATGGAACGGTTAATTCGTGATATTATCAGGAAATTTTAGCCGCCCCGCGGCAGAGAGGCGAAGGGTAAAGACGTGCACACATCCGGCCGCGTGGTCGGCTGACATATAAGTAAACTTTTAGTGAAAGGAAGTAAGATGACACAGATGTACATTGGCGTAAAGATGGTGCGGGCGTATCCGCAGGAAAAAGACGGTCAACCCGGTTATGGCGTTCAGTATGAAGACGGCTACACGTCGTGGAGTCCGAAGGATATATTCGAGAAGGCATACTTCTCGATGGGACAGTTACCCGATGGCAGCGAAAATGACAACAAAATAACGCCAGAAATGGTTGACGAGTTTTTGTCGAAGGTGCCAACCAAGAATGTTAAGGTGGGCGAAAAAACTTGTGTTGTACAGGCCGAAACTATTACCGGCATGGAATTAACAAACCATGCGGCTTGTGTTGATCCGGCCAATTACGATCCAGCAGTCGGCGAGAAGATTGCAAAAAAGAAAATACTCGACGAAGTATGGTTTGGGCTTGGCTTCGTCCTTCAATGGGCAAAGTATGGTCTGAAACGGTAAATCGGAACGGATAAGCGGAGTGGCCACCAAGGCCACGTCGCTTATCCCAAAAGAATCTTTAAGAAACCTTGACACAGAATAACTACAACCCGACCTGTCCAAAAAACCCTAACTATTTACATCTTCGATACTTAGCTACTGGAGTTGTCGGGAATCGAACCAGACGTTTTTGTTTTATAAGCACTTATGGATAGTTTGCACCACTTCATAATATATCATTTTTTTTATTTTTGTGTAGATTTTATATATTTAATCCATTAAATTACCGAAAGTAGGTATAGAGAGACTTTGATGAATGGACTTCAGTATCGGACAGGGAGGTCCTCTTTTTGGCAGAGAAAAGCGAGATATTTGATTATGACCAAGCCCGCATACTGGCATTATATGCGGATGGTTATTCTATCGCTGAAATTGGAGCCGAGTATCATCGCGCTGCCTCTTGGGTCTATGCACAGATGGCCCAATTCCCAGACCGCAAGGACGAGGCAAAGGCACGCAGGCAGGAGATACGGACGGGGAAGTATCGCCGCATTGCGGCTTTATCGCAACACGTCCAGATAAAGACGCTGGACAAATACATCGAGTTACTTCACCAGGAAGATGCGTTGTGTGAGGAGTTTACCGGGCTGATTGAGTTATCGATGGTTCAGGACTGGGAAGCCATCCTGCAGTCATACAGAGAGTCATGTTTCGAGGCGGCCAAAGAGAAACAACCCAAGCCATCCCCGCCCCCGGAACTCTTAGAAATCTGGCGTAAAAAGTATCGCCAGCGAGAGATTGAGGCCAAGTTGGATGAGATTACTCACATCCGAAGCAAACTCAAAGACATTTCGATTGTCGGCGCCGCTGCTGAGAAGCAGGCCGACCTTGACGATGGGAAGCCGACTGAACGAGTTGATAATCAGGGCGTGCAGATAGTAACGTTTGGGAAATTACCAATCACAGATGGAGCTAAAAAAGATGGATGAAAACGAAAGATTCGAGCAGGTTTGCAAGCCAAACTTCGAAAGGTCTGATCGGAAACTGGATAAAGTTCTTTACCTTCTCGAAGGAAATGGAAAACCGGGATTGATTTCACGGATTGAACGGATCGAGATGAAGTGTCAGACGGCCAGCGGAGTTTTTGGTTTCCTTGCGAAGAACTGGCAGATCGGGATTGTGATTATGATTTTGCTGTTCAATACGTTTTCCGGGGAAAAGCAGATTGATGCAAAACAGATTGCTGAGCTTTCGAAGGAAGTGAATACCTTAAAAGTATTGATTCCAGACAACTTACAGCCAAGAATGGACCCGTAATTTATGGATTCAACACAAGACAGTGTGTTGAATAGTTTGATTTTTGAGCGTGACGAACTCCAAGAGATGTTGGAACAATGGGATGATCATAAGCCGCCGGGGATGATAGAACGGCTGGCTGAATTGAACGAAAAGATCGAGAAGTATGGTAAACATTAAAGATTTTTTATCAAAGAAAAACGCCACGGCTATCGCCGCAATGGGAGTAATTTCCTATACGGCAGATTTGACTTCGGGAAAATGTATATGTGTAACGATTCTTGGCATTATAGCAATTTTGGTGCAAGGAATTATTGATTGGAAATATAAGGCGACAGGAGAATTGGAATGCGACAAATAATCTGTATGATAATGGTGCTGACGCTGATAAGTTTTGTTTTTGGAACTACATACTATGTTGATTCATCTAAAGCGGACGATTCGGGGGATGGAACGACTGCTGAAACAGCAGAAAAGACAATTACGGCGGCTTTGGCTGATTGCTCTGACGGAGATACTATTCAGTTTGCATCGGGAACTTACGATTTAACAGATGAGGCAAATAACTATATACTTTTAAATGCTTCAAAGTCAATCACATTTTCTGGGGCGACCTCCTCTTACTCTGATACGGTCTTGACAAACGATACTGATGCTTTGGCGGGTGCTGGGTGTGTGCGGCTTTATCAAGTGGGCAATAAAACTATCACTTTACAAAATATTACTGTACAGACAACAACAGCGGCAACAACAATCCTTTGGAATTGTGGAGCTGCGAATGCGGGTACGTTGATATTGGATAATTGTTATATAACAAACGCATTTACTACAAATAGTAATGGTTCATGTATTTTGATTGCTGATACGGATGCTAATGGTGCAGCTCGAAAATTTATCTGCAAGAACGGAACAGTTATTAAAAACCTGACGACTGGATATGCTTGGTTGAAAGCAACAGGAGCGTTGCTTGGTAATATTCAGTTGGATGATATTGATTTTTATTCATCCAGAACCTATGCGTTTTCATGTCCTGAATTAGCCACTATAAGGATGACGAATTCAGGATTTTACAATTCGGCGGGTGGTGCTGGAGCATATTGTGTACTTTTGGGCAATGATGGAGCAACAAATGCGAACCCATTAAAAGATGTATTTATTGAAAACTGCACATTTCGATTCACAGGGGCTTCTGGGGGGCATGGTCTGTTATGTGGAGCAGGAGTTATACATCCACTTATTCGAGGGTGTACGGTATATTGTCCATCAGAGGATTCAAGCGTTAATATTGGTATTGTGGTTAAAGAAGCATCAACAATTATTGATAATTGTGTTCAAGCCGAGCGGTGTATTTATCTTAAAGGAGGAACTGGATTTTCAAAAATTTACAACAACTACTTAGAAGCACATGGTACATATAGTATATCCTGTGGCATTCAATGGTCAAATATTGAATCTGAAGGGACGACCTATATTCCAGACAATAACTGGATGAAATACAACAAAATCAATGCGTACAATGGAGCTTACTGTTTGTATTTGGTAAATTCCGGTGGAACACCGTCACCTAACACAAATGATAATGAGAATTACGCCGACTGGAATATTTATAATGGAACTACTCTTCTTTATGATGGGGTAAATTCAACCTCTTATAATACACTTACGGCACTAAAAGACTATTGGGTTGCAAATTCTACTGAATATTCTAATGGCGATAAAAACAGTCTCGTTGGTGATTATGGAACAGTTATTGGTAATTTTTTCGATGGTGTGTGGTACGGTGTTCCGATAAAGGACATAAATAGTAGTGGAAGTGGCGGTCCTTTAAGCAAATAATAAAATTCAAAATACAGGAGATAGTCAAAATGCAAACTCTCAAAAAACATTATGGTAAAATAACCGCGGCATTACTTATCTGCATTGTAATCGTCGCTCTGGCATTCCTTTCTTTCCCAGAACTGGCAAAAGCCGCGACTACTTGGCCTGCACGGTCAATGTGCCTTGAGAACTGGGTTAATCAAAGCCGGATTACAAACCCCTACCTTGTGATTCTCGTGGTTGAGGGTACGTATGCGGGTAAGGTTGTGAAGGCCGACGGTACAATTGCCGCCGATACGGCGTATGCGGATGCTGACCTGCCGGGAGTTGATGATGCGGTTTCTGATGAGCCGGTATATTCCATCCCAGCATTACCGAAAATATCAAGCGATGGGTCACTTTACCGGTATCGTTTCTTATTGCGTGGCCGCGCTGGTGCGACGGCGGCGAATACAGATACCTGCTATGATGCCGGCAATTATGACCCGGATGCAGGTCATTTTTACAGCAATACGGTTCCAATCGACGGGGATAGGGTAAAAATCAACTTCTAAGATGCGAATACCCAACGAAACATTTTTGAATGGTTTACATCAATACCAGGTCGAAGCACTGGAAGCTTTCGATGACGGACAGCCTGGCAACTGGATGTATGACCGCTTCTTTACGGAGTGGGCACGTCGGCATCGCAAGACGACGCTGTGGCTGAACATCCTTATCCGCGAGGCGTGTCGGTATCCGAACTGTGCATATGCTCAAATCTTCCCGCTCCAGACGGAGGCGAGGCAGGTCATTTGGGATAGTCCCGATATGATTAAGCGGTATCTGCCGGATAAAGATGCCTCTGCCGGTAAGCCGTGTGGGTGGAAGACGAATGAGCAGACCATGACGGTCTATTTCAATAACGGTTCATTGATTAAATTCGGCGGAGCAGATTCGCCAGATTCTTGGAGAGGACCGGATTATATTGGCGTTGTTTTCGACGAAGCAAAGCATATCAAAGAGGAGATGTGGACGGCGATTATTTTGCCTATAATGAAAGGTCCACTTCCTCCAGAAAAAGTAGAATTAGGGATGCGACGATGGGCTGCGTTTGATTATACACCAGAAGGTAATAATTGGGTGACAGATTTGATGGATGCGGCTTGTTGCTTGGGTGATGGTGGGATTTTGCCGGATTGTGGCGTTGCCGCCAAGCTGAAACCCCGCTGTTTTGCCAGCCGTTTGGATGCTGAAAAGGCGGGAATTTTAACGGATCAGGCGTTGGCTGAAGCCCGCGAAGAGATGCCAATTGCAATGTATGACCAGGAGTTTCGCTGCTCGCGGGTTACACAAGAGCAACGTACCCTCATTACGTCTGAGATGCTGAGCCAGCTAAAGGATGTTACTTCGATTACTTTATTGACGGATGAGGTTCGCAAAATCGTGTCGATTGACCCTGCGTTTGAGGGGGATGTATGCAAGATTGGCGGTTTCATCAATACTGAGGTTGTGATTGAGCGGTCGATTCATCCAACCAAAACTGAAGAGATTGTGATGGAAGGCAAGATGATTGCCAAGACGATTGGCACGAAGAATTTCATTATTGATGTTGGTTGGAATCCGGGTGTTGCAGATGCCATGGCTTCTGATGCGGCGGAATATAATGTTATCAAGTTTAACAGCGCCGCCAAACCAATGGACGACCGTTTTTATGCGAATATGCGGGCTGAGGCGTATGCTTTTGCTGCTCGGCAGATAAGCAAGCTAAGGTGTGCACGGCCAAAGAGTCAAGAACTTCTCCGTCAGCTTCCGGTTGCGGCTCGTTATAAGACTGCTGGCGGCGGTCGATTGATTATCATCCCTAAAAAGGAAATCCGTAAGGTGTTGGGTAGAAGCCCGGACGATGCGGATATGTGGATTATGGGTCAATATGGACTCCAAAAAGTTGAGCCGGAGTCAGCTAAGAAGCAACAACGGGAAAGTGTACCTAATTTCGTTACGTTGGGAGTTGGATAAAATGGTAGCTATACTTCAAGAAAATGAGATAGAATCAAAGGTGCTTGGCTTTATTAGTCATGCAGAGAACCATCCGAAGTACATGCACCAGCGGGAACGAGCACAGACCTGCGCTGATTTCGAGCGTGGCGGACAGTGGACACAAGAGGAGTATGACCGCTACAGATCGGTTGGCGTAACGCCGATAACGATTAACCGTTGTCTGGGTACCATCAAAGCGCTTGACGGCCTATTCGTTGAGAATCAACAGGATATATCTGCAATACCGCGTAAGGGCGGAAAAAAGACATCAGCCCGCGTTCTGACTGAGATTATCAAACATTCCCAGGATGTTGGCGGCTTTGATTCTGTGTCAGCTCATACGTTTAGAAAAGGGAATATCCAGACAGCAGGATATATCGGGCTGGATATCGAGAAACTCAAAAGTGCAAACGGACAGATTTGTTTTCAGTCGTATGGCTTCTTCGATGTTATGCCTGACCCGGACGGGCGGGACTACGACATGGATAAACCGGAGGTTGGATGCAAATATGTGATTGTCCGAAAGTGGATTGACAAAGACGCATTGACGGCAATTTATGATGAGATTGGCGAGGCACCGTCTGCCGGTACCGGCGGAATGGAATCGTATATCGCCGCTGTTGAGCAGCGAAGCCAGTTTTATACAGAGGAGGAGATGACGTATCGTTTCCCGGTTTATACGGTTTGGTGGAAGGAATACGTAGAGGGTCTTCTTGTCATTGACAAGCAGACGCAGCAAACCAAGGTTGTTACCGACAAAATCCAGAAGATTAGTCGGTTTGCTAAACAGTCAAAACGATTTGAAACCGAGAAGGTCGCCTCAGTCATTCTTCACAAAGCAACCGTCATTAACGGTAAGATGCTGGAAGATAAGCCAAGACCGCTGGGCGAGAAGATTGATTTCTTCCCAATCGTTCGCTACGTTCCCATTTTCCGAGAGGATTTTGAGCGGGGCATCCTTGATGACATCACCTCAATTAACTATGAGGAGAATCTGCGACGCACACAAGTCAATCGTCTCCTCATCCTGACGGCGAATGCTGGATGGATTGTTGCTGATGGAAGTGACAAAACGGAGATGTCAAAACTCCAGAACTATGGTTCGATTCCAGGATTCATTGCAGACAGAGGGAAATTTGGCGGGTCTATCGAGAAGATTAAACCAAACGACATTCCCGCCGACTTCATCCTTGCCAAGCAATCGGCGACCGACATCAAGGAAGTTACCGGCCTCAACTCTGCGATGCAGGGATACGACGAGGGAAACAAAGGCGAACCTGGCGTCGTACTTGAGCTTCGCCGCAAGCAGGGTGTTACGGCGAATAGTGGACTCTTTGATAATTTCAATACGACACTTGAGCTGCTGGGGAACAAGTTGCTGTCAATTCTGGACGCAATGGATATTTATACTGAGGATGAGATACGGGCTATCGTTGATGAGTCAGACCTGATTGATGAGGAGATGTTGGCGAAATCCGAACAGATTATCGAAAGCAAGGTTTCCGGCACTCGACTCAAACCACCTCAGATGCCTCAGCCCATACCCCAAGAGGTGATGATGGGGCTTCCGATGGATCAGATGGTGGATGCTTACCAGAAGATGGAGACGGGTATCAAGGGTGCTCAGATTTACGCTAAGCGGTTTCCGGCTATCAAAGAGAAGTATGAGGCGGTGAAACGGGAGATGGCGATTCGGATGCTTCTCAAAGACCTCTATTCCAGTGAGGTTACACAGTACGGCATCAAGATTATTCTGTCGCCGAACACACCGACGGCTCGGATGGCGATGAGTCAGCGGCTTATGGCGGTTCAAGACAAGTATGGGTTTGTCCCGTTCGATCTGATGGCCGACTATATGGATATTCCGCCTGATGTCAAGGCGAAGATTATTCAGAGCCAGCAACAACAGATGATGGCTATGATGCAGCAGGGTCAGCAGCGAAAGGTTCAGCAACCGAGAAACGCGGCGACGGCGGCGGCTTAAAAAGTTAAGACCTTAAAGAAAGGAAGTGACGTATGAACTGGTACACATGGAAACAAGGCAATCTCGCGTATGCTCCGAATTGCCTGGTTGATTCACAGGACGAGGGAACTATCCAAGCCGTGTCGATGGATGATGAGCATGGACACTGGGTTCACTTGGGTAACGGCCTGTACGCTCTTAGCAACCCAAAAAGTGAGGATTAAATCCTGCAAATTGCAATTCCAAAGAAATCTTAAAGAAAGGCGACAGACCCTCAATGAAGCTCTCCATCCTAATCTGCTCGCATATTACCCGCAAGCCGCTGATGGACCGTATGGTTCACCACTTAGACAGTCAATGGCGACCCGGCGTTGAGATATTGACCACTACCAACAAGGATTACACAAAGCGTGGAAAGACGCGCAACAAGTTGTTGGATGCCGCAGACGGACAGTATTGTTGCTTCGTTGATGATGACGATGTAGTGTCAGACGACTATGTGGCTAAGATTCTGGCCGCCATAGATAAAAAGCCGGACATCTGCGGAATCATGGGGCAGGTAATCCAGCTTCGATACCCTCCGGTAACACGAGACTTCCAGCTTTCCATCCAGTATCCCCAAATCTTTTCGTTACCCATCAAAGGAACGGAACGAGACTTGCCGGTAATCCGTCGGTTTGCTTCGCATCTTTGCCCTATCCGCACCAAGATTGCACAGTCCATTCGGTTCCCGGAAGATAATAAGCACGAGGACAATGGGTATTCGGATCGGTTGAAATTTTGCGGATCGCTAAACGAAACAATCATTGATGGCACTATCTATTACTATTTTTATCGGGCGAATTTGCTATGAGAGATAAAAGTTTACATTCAGGAGAGCGGCAGGTTGGTCGTTCTCTCGACGGCGTAGAGGCATGGCATAAGTGGAGGTATGAAGAAGCCGCACTATATCTCCATAACAAAACTGTTCTTGATGTTGGGTGCGGCACTGGATATGGTTCGTTTATTATGTCTGATATTGCCCAGTCAGTTATCGCTCTGGACGATTCCAAAGAGGCGATACAGGTCGGATTGAACCACTACGCTAAACAAAATATTTCGTTTGTGTGTGCCGATTTCCTTGAATATCCGATTCCGGTCGGCATCGAGGTTGTTGTGTCGTTTGAAAATATTGAACACATCGAGAATACGGATGCGTATTTTGCTAAACTCAAAGCCATCAATCCTCAAGCAATCATCTTGTCATGTCCGCATATTACGACTCCGATCGGCGGAAACAAGTTTCATTACCGCCATTATGGAATGGATGAATTGGTTAATCGGATGAATGAGATTGGATACAAGATTAAGCGTGCTGAATTGCGATGGTTCGGAAACGGATTGTGTAATTTCATTGTATCGGAGAAACGATGAATATCATTTTCGTAGGTGTATTTTATTATCAAGGACAAACACGGCATCTTTTCCATGTATTCGAGGTATTCGGGAAGCTGGCTCGTGTTTTTGAGGCAGCGGGTATTGATTGTCGCTATTTTGCGAAGCAAAGTGAACTCCTTCCTGACGAAAAGTTGTTGACCGAGGAACAATTCGAGGCGGTTTTGCCGGATGCAGACTGTGTGTTTATGTGGAATGGATCGCTCTCCAAAGAGAAGGAGATTGCTGAGAAATGCAAAGAGATCGGTATCCCGGTCTATTTCTGCGAACTGGGATGGTTGCCGCAAAGCGGCACGATTTATTTTGACCGCAAGGGGATCAATTATAACAGCAGTCTGACCTACTGGCAGTATTCTCCGCTCTCTGAGGATCAATGCTTTGATGTTCGTTCAAAGATAGCTTATTTCCACCAGTGTGTTGCTAAAACGACCGGTATCGATACAGGTAAAGATTATGTATTCGTTCCTCTCCAAGTTGAATCAGATTCACAGATTAAAGTCTTTTCACGCTTTGATGATATGCAACAGGTTATCGATTATGTTTGTGAACATGTACCCGATAGAATTATTTTTAAGAAGCATCCAAAGGGCATGTATGGCAAGTTAAAAGTTCCCGCTCGTTGTGAATTGGTAGATAGTGGAACGACGCATGATTATTTGCCAAGATGCAAATATGTCGTAACTGTCAATTCAACTGTTGGCCTTGAAGCATTGAGTTACAACAAACCAGTTATTTTATTGGGACGAGCATTTTATGGTGGCCGTGGAATTAGCCATGAAGCATTTACGGATGCAGATATGAAGGCGGCCGTTGAGTGGGCTAATACAGGAAAACCTGATGTTCTTATCATTGAAGCATTTCTACATCATCTCTTCCAGAGACAGTGGAACCGGACAGAATTGACGGACCCAAAGAAGGTAATGACGTTGATAAGTGGATTAGTAAAATGAAGATAATTATCGGCATACCATCAGGTCAGAGAACAAATCAGCTTATTGAAGTCTGTCGTTCGTGGAAGGCACGTGGATTTAATATTTGTGTTCTAACGTGGGACACAAATACTTCTATGAAAATGGATTTTCTTGATTTGTATGGTGATAACCCAAAAGACGTCCTCATTTATCGAGAGAAAAGAGAATCTTTCGCAATAAATCAAAATCTTATGATGAATGCACTTCATGGACTGGAAGATTATGATTGGGATGTCTGGATATGTGGTGCCGACGACCTTTTCCCAGGAATCCGGGCTGAGAAGCTAAAAGAGGTGGCTCCGAAATATGACGGTAAGCTGCTTTGGTGCTATGATGGTTTGAATCCACATTTGATGACACATCCAGTCGTGACGCGGGGATATTGGGAGAAGGTAGGCGGAAAGGTGTTTGATGAGCGATACACACATAATTTCTGTGATACTCACCTTATGATGACAGCCGCCGATGACATCGTTAAGCTGATTGGTATTCAGTTTGATCACCGATGGCGAGCTGGCGGAGAAGATGATATTTACCGGATCGGAAATGCCTCGTTTGCTGCCGATAAAGAGAAATTTATTCAACAGTTTGGTAACAATCCAAAACTACCAAAAATTCATCAGGAGATTTTATGTTAAGCAGGACGCTAAAGAAGCGAAAAGAGAAACGTAAAGAGATTGAGGCGAAGAATCGACCGTTCCGTGTGCTGATCGGTGTTCCGATCCCGAAGATCGACAAAAAGATTAACTCGAAACTTAGTATTTTTCTGAATGAGTGTTGTCTTCGGCGTATCGGATTACCGTATATGATGCCCAGCATGATTGCCGAGTATGCTCGGAATGGGATTATCCGTGACTTCTTGGAGAATGAGCAGTTTGCAAATATGACGCATTTACTGTTTATGGATGCTGATACGGCCCCCGTTGATCCAATGATGCTTGACAGGTTATTGGCTCACGATAAGGACGTGGTGGCTGGAATAACCCCGATCCTTTTAACAAACATGAATCCTCCCGTTCTTCAATGGAATGTGCAGGGGAAAGACCTAAAGAATATGGAAATCAATACGATCTCCGGCGACCTATTCAAAGCAGAGAAAGTCGGCGGCACAAGCATCCTCATCAAGCGGCATGTTTTAGAAAAGCTGTCGAAACCCTACCAGAAGTCTGTCATGGACGATAACCATGAGAATTTCATTACAGGTGAGGACTATTATTTCTGTAATCAGATTCGGTTTGCTGGCTTCGATATTTGGATTGACCCGACGCAGATGTGTCATCACTTCCACGTTGAGGATGTGTTAGGCCTGGTTGGGATGATGGCCGGCATTAAAGAAGAAAATGCGCCTATCAGCAAAGAGGCAATGTACTTACTGAAAGATGTATTCGTCCGATTTTCAAACGATTTGAAACCGGAGACAGAGATTGTACCCGGCGATTGGTCTGACACTTTATCCAGAATCAAGAAACTTCTCGGAGCAGCGTAGCATGGATACCCAAGAGCGAGACAACTTGATTCATAAAATCGGCCACGAACTGGCTAAGTCGCTGGGCGGGTTCTGGGGTTCGATAACTCTGAACTTCGGCGGTGACAGGTACAATAATGCGAATATCGTTGAATCGATAAAACCTGAAAAACAGGAAAAAAAACATGACTGACTTCCCAACCGAGCAGCTTAAAGACCTTTTGGCCGGGACGTATGAGCCGGAAACGCTTGAACTTGGTAAGACGATGGCAGAGACGCTTCTTTGCATCAATGAACGTCTGGAGGCCGTCGAGGCCGTTCGCAAGATGCAGGAAGAGCTTATCGCTGTTTCCCTAAAAAAGATTATACTGGCTGCCGGCGATATGCTTCACGTCAAGTCACCTCAGAAGTTGGGCAATGAGATTCTGGGCGACATATATAAGTTTATCAAGCTGTTCTTTCCAAATAACAGTGTCATCGTCTCGGATGCAAATGCTGAGATTGATATGAGTGTGATACAACAAGAACCAGAAACCACGGAGAAAGGTAAAAATGAAGAAATTCCAGAAAAGACCTGAAATTGTTGATGCTATCCAGTGGGATGGCACGAAGGAATGCGAGACAAAGATTCGGCAGATGACCGGACCAAGCGTCTTTGCGGATTGGCGTAAGATAAATCCGCCGATTACTGTCCCAACGCGAAGTGGGGAGGTAGTACGCGGTGTCGTTGGCGGCTGGGTAACGAAAGACCCACTCGGTTTCCTTGATTATCTGACAGATGAAGCGATGAAGTTGAGCTATATGCTGATTGACGACGAGATTGATGAGATTGTACGGTCTCCGAAGTCTATGGATGCAAAGATGACAGAACTTACGACACAGGTTGATCCTGTTATTGACCTTGATGCGAATACGCTTGACATCCCAGACGACTCCTTTTCCCAGAAAGAAGAGGTGGAAAGTGATTAAAAAACTCTTGAATAAATTGTTTTGTAAACGACCTATTCAGCAACCAGCTCTTCCGATTACCTATGGAATCCATGTATTTATGCGGGAAGCGGGCGAGCGGCTTCGCCACATGGAGGATAGAATACGCGACCTCGACCGTCGGATTACCGAGATGGACGATGGACAGGCACAAGCCGTTGTAACGGCCAAGATGGAGTTTGAGACGCTGACTGAGGCATGGAAGACCGGTCTTCAAACCCAGATTCACCGAAACGAGGAGATGATTGGAGAGGTTGTTGCGGCTTTGAATCAAATAGAAAATGAGTTAAAATCTCCCTAAAACATTTTTTAGTAATTTTCTTGCACATTAAGAGCCGAAAATATAGGATATATAGGTTGTTTAATATAGGAGAATAGCGAAATGGCAAGAGGAATCAGTAGTCAGCCGACACTTGAGCGAAAGTGGCAGATTGAGAACGACGCAGATACTTTGAAGCGTGCCGCTGAGATTGAGATGGATCAAAAGCGAGCTAAACCCGCCAAGGCGCATCTAAACAAGATGCAGAAGTACATCAATAAGGCGATTGGTAAGAAGTAAAACGCTCTTTTTTGACAATTGAAACCCGCCCCTTAGCTGGGGAAATAAGGAACAATCGAGAAAATCGACCCCTGCACATGGTAATTCATTTTTACCGGTGCAGGGGTTTTTTTATTGCCTCACCGTGAGGCCCCGAACAGCACGGGTTATATGCTGGTTTCCGAACAGCGGCGGTTTCCGCTGGTGTCAGTTACAGCCAACTGTTGATGGCTGGTGATGCGTGGATACGCAAAGAAAGGCAGGATTTCAAAATGGCAAGAACCCCGGACGAAATGGCAAACGAATTGGAAAACTCGGATGTGGAAGTTGCTGGCCAGATGGCCGAAGACCTCATGGCTGAGCAGGCCGACACGAAGCTTGTCGGCGGAGATGCCGAGGTCAAACCGGAAGCCAATGCGCCAGTGGTCGTTACAGAGACCCCTGTTGCTAAGGAACCGGAACCAACCCCAGTACCTTTGACGGCACCCGCACCAGCACCCGCACAGCCGCCCATTAACCCAGCGACAGAGGTTGTACCCGCTGCGAAGCCAGCGGAGACCCACGTCTCGTTTCTGAGCGGCCTGGATGACACAGAGGACGATGATGGCGGCGAAGCCGCTCAGCCCCCTGCCAAATCCACAGGTGCGACTCCCGGCATGATACGGGACATCCAGAGTGAGCGACAGCGCCGCAAGGCCGCTGAGCAGCAGGCCGCCGACCTCAAGCGACAGCTTGATGAGGCCAATGCCGCCAAACAGACTGCCGGCCAAGAAGTTGACTTAAACACCCTGCTGGGCGAAGGCGAAGATGATGATTTTGTGGATCGTAAGACCCTAAAAACTGTTGTCGAAGCGACCGCTCGGCGTACCCGCGAGATAACTCTCCATGAGTTACAGCGGAAAGAGCAGGACAAGCAGGCCGAAACTGCCAAGCAGCAGCGGCAAAAGGCCATGTCAGCTTCCGAGACGGCTATCCGTGGAACGGTTAAAGATTATGATGCCGTTGTCCAAAAAGCGTTGGAATTGAATGTTCTGACGCTGGACGAAAAGCGGGCCATCCTAAACTCACCGAACCCGGCCGGAACTCTTTATGTCAAATCGAAACAGGTTCTTAGTGCTTTTGGAATTCAGCTACAAACATCAGCAGCAGTAACGCCACCGGCTACGTTGCCAGTGGCGACTGAACCTCCAAAACAAAACGAACCCTCCGGCGATGAGATTCAAAGCGACGAAGAGCTTTACGCTACTTTGTTTCCGAAACAAGTCTGATCGCCATAAACGAGGGTAGAAAGGATGCTACCCCTATGGCAGCAACTATAATTTTAAGAGGGACTGACAACTCGGCACTGGTTCCGAAGTATTGGTCAACCAAGTTTTTGAAGGACTCCTACGCAAAAGACCCCACCAAGCCGTTTTACGGTGCCGGGATCATTATGACGGAGTATAACCTGAAATCCGAAAAGGGTGACACCATCGAAGTACCGATTGTCGGTCAACTGACTGGCTCCGGTGTTGGCAATGACGGCGATTATGACAGCACATCGGATGCCTTGCCGTTGTTTAATATGCCGGTACGCATCTATGAACACGGTAATGCTTCGCAACTGAACGGCATTATGACTGAGAAGTCGAGTGCCTTGCGTACCCGAACCCTGACGATGGAAGCACTCACCGGCTGGCGTGCGGCCTTCAATGTCCGTGCCATCATCGATTCGTTGAGTGGTCTGCTTCTCCATAAACTGGGGGGGAATGTGCTGGGTGCAACGTCCGGCCTGGCTAAAGACGGCTCATCGGTTCAAATCGGTTGCGTTACGCAGGTAACACCTGCCTATACCGCTGGTGCTACCGCCAACCGGTATTATGCAGGTGGTCAGGTTTTGTCGACTGGTGTCTATACCGGTCGCGTCGCCAACATTTCCAGCCTGAACGATACCAACTACGCTTTCGGTACGAAAGTCATCGAAGACGTAAAGCGGATGGCTGAAAAAACCGTTGACGAATCCGATGGTTCGCTGATTAGCCCCATCGAAAAGGTCGTCATCAACGGAAAGCCGGTGTTCGTCATGCTGATTACGCCAAAGCAGGGTCGTGATCTCAAGGCCGACACCAACTGGCGTACCGCTCACGAGAGCGCTGACATCCGTGGGATGGAAAACTCCATCTTTGCCGGTACGTTGGGCATCTGGGACGGCGTAATGATCGTCGAAACTGACCTGCTTCATGCTCGGGCTGGTGCCAACGGTACCACGGGACCGGAGTATTTCGATTCGACAAGCTACACGTGTGCATCGGGCGAGACGGTCAACCGTGCCCTGTTCCTCGGCAAGAATGCTGTTGCGTTCGCTATCGGCAAAGCACCGGAGTATGCCGAGTTCTACGCTGACCACGCCAAGACCAAGTGGAAAGCCCGCGTTACGTCGATTTATGGCGTAATGAAGGTTTGCAAGTACGAATCCACCACCGGCGATGCTGCGTTGGTAAGCGACTCAGAACGCGGTTGTATCATTGTTGATACGGCTGTGGCCTGACTTTAATCAAACCGGGAGAGGTCGGGCGACCGGCCTCTCCTTTTAACACATTATTTTGAGGCGTAACGATGGATAAGACAACACTTCTCAACAGCGTAAACGGTATGACGGGTCGAAACGAGACGGCGACGACGTTTGACCCGTGGCTTTTAGAGGTGTTGATTGAGATGTCTGCGCGGACGCGATACCTCAAAACATCAACGACCGGAACTACCACAGCCGACCAGAACTATATCTCCGTGCCGTCTGACATGGCCGGAAGCGAGATTGACGGACTTGTTATCAACGACGCAAGGTATGACCCTATTTCGTGGGACGACTTCATGGGCGGTAAGAAGGAAGGCTACGTGGTCATGGGCGACTCGATTTATCTATCGCCAACCCCCGGCGCTTACAGCTATACGCTGTATTACTCCAAGGTTCACCCTACCAGCTTGACGACTATCCTGTTTCCCGACGTTTTTCAGCCAGCCGTCGAGCATGGATGCGCCGCCAAAGTGTATGCGCATTACGAGATTATGGACAAACTGTCAAGTCAATTGACCTTATTCGAGAACGAGATGCAGAAATTCTCCGGTTACGGGCAACCGCCGCCGGTATGTAAACCATTTAGAGGGATATAATTATGACTAAAACATATCCATTGAACACGGCTATCCCTGATGGTGGCGCTGACCGACGGGATGGCGATAATTGTATTCGTCGTTTAGCAAAATCCGTTAAAGAGCTTATCAGCACGGACCATTATGTTGGGACTGATAACTCGCAAGTGGAATCAGGCGACGATAATGCCACAGGATTAACTGAGGCGGCAGCGGGTGAACACACCAAAATAACATTACGGCAGACAACAAAACCGACTAATGTTGCAGATAAGGGGTTTCTCTACACCAAAGACGTATCTGGTGCAACGGAACTTTTTTACGAGGATGAAGCCGGAAATGAAAAGCAACTAACGGTTGCCGGGAAACTGAATGTTTCAGCGACCGAAGCGGTTTTGCTGACCGACAACCAGACGATTACGGGTGTAAAAACATTTTCAAGTGCTCCGGTTCTTTCGGCAGGAGCGAATGCCGGATCACAATTGATAACAAACGTACTTGATCCAGTATCCAATCAGGACGCGGCTACGAAAAAGTATGTAGATGATTCGATTGCCGCTGCCGTTCCCGATGATAACGCATTTGGGTCATGGGCATCAAAAAACATCAATCAAAGTTACACGGCAGCAAGCGATGGATTCGTTCTTGTATCGGGTGTGGCTGTATTCCATATAGAAACCCCTGTCGGCACAACACGAATAAGCGGAACACAGTACGGGCCTTATGCTGATGGTGCGTGTTGTCCTGTTAAAAAAGGGAATACGTGGAAAGTCAAAACAACGTCTGGGACACCTAATGTCTTTTGGCTTCCAATAGGAGCATAATCTTTGGATCAGATGAGCATGCAGCGGTTCGGAATTTACGCCCCAATCATGGGAGAGCGAGAGGATTTTCAAAATATCATTTTGCAAATCGCGTTCACTCCAGACAATAAGAATGTCCTGTTTTGGAACGGTGAGCTTTGATGAAACACTTCGCAATATTATCTCCGGTCATGGGTCTTCGCAAGGACTTCACCAGCGTACTGTTGGAGCATAAATGAAGCACTTTGCCGTTTACAGCCCTGTTCTTGGAAAGAGAGAGGATATCCCAAACATCCTCTTGAATAAGGCATTTACGCCGGACTCAAAGAATTGCCAGTATTGGAGCGGAAAAGTACGGACGATATACGGGCGTACACCGGAGCTAATTGATGCGTCCGGTGAAGCGGTTGGTGTCCCGGAGTCAACCGATGCGTCGGGTGAGGCATTGGGAGTTTCGGAATATAATCCGGTTATTAAATCAGTATGGCATCAATCCGATACGGGATCAAAGCACTTGTTAGTTTTTACAGCGACAAATGCCTATCGTTGGGTACAGGCAACACGATCATGGACAACTATGTTTGCCAGCGCGGGGACCGTCAAAACATGGTCGGTTGTTTCGTTTAATGGAAAGGTGATTGCAACGAATAATGTTGATGCGCCTATTATTTGGTCAGGAAGCACATCTGATACCTTTGAAGCACTTGGAGCGGCTATTGCGGAAGGCATTACAATTAGTAAAGCAAAAGTTGTTGATGCGTTTGAGAATCATATTATATTTGGAAACTATTCTATTTCAACCGGTGATTCCTATGAGAATGGGATTATCTGGTCCGACTTGGATGATGAAACAGAGTGGCAGTCGGGGGATGCCGGAGCGGCTTACGTGGAAGGCAAGGGGGTTGTCTGGGCATTTGGCCGCAAGAACGACTTCCTCTACGTGTTCAAAACACATTCATCCAGAATGTATTGGTACACGGCGACAGAGTTTATCTTTTCTTCTCGACCCTATATGAATGAAGTCGGTACATTTTCCCCAGATTCCATAGGCAATGACCGTGATGGGAATCTGTATTTCTTCGGGTCTGACCTGGCATTCCGGGAAGTGGATGTCGGTATTATTTCCAATGCCATCAAGGACACGGTACGCACCATAAACCATGACGATGATGTAATCTATAAAATACAATATGGTTATATTGCTGAATATGATGAGGTTTGGTGGGCATGTCCCGTCGGATCTTCAATAACGAATAATACGGTGTGGTGTTACATCAAAGATGGTATCTGGTATGAACGTACCTACGCTGTGTCCTGTTTCGGCCAGTATCAGGTTGCCAGTAGCGAAAATTACACTTGGGATGATCAGCCGGAAGGAATCTGGGATGATTGGACGGGGGTATGGAACGATGCCGTCGAGACGGCCGGGTGGATACTTGATCTGTGCTTTGATTATTATGGTTATACTTATACCAGCCATTCATCTTCCCGGGATACGGCCTACAATGGTTCAGCTATGGTTTCCGGAGGACTCACCTATTATTTTACTTTGTCGGTTGATATGGCGGACAAACAGGGGCTTCGATACTTCAAGCGGCTTTTGCGGTTGTTCGGTTATTTTACCTCGATTCACGGTGAACCCGTTTCTATTTATATCAAACGGGACAATGAACCGGCGTGGCAATCAGCCGGAACAATGGAAACGACAAGCGCGGCAGCGATTCACATTGAGAATCTTCCGGTGGACTATCGGTCTCGACACTTTTTAATCAAGATACAATCCATCACTCCTTTTGAGTTTTTGGGGATGGAGATGGATTATCTATTATCCGGGGAGCGATGAAGATGCCGAGCACTGCTGCTTTTCCATCCAAAGATTTTAAGTTGCACAGACTCAAGGGGAAGTTGCGCAACGATAAGGAACTAACCGCCAAGGATGTTGCGGAGTCATTGGCGGATGTTGTTGAGGAATTGGATTGGTTCTTCCGTCATCTTCGGGATGCAACGATTCAGCTTGTCCAGCAATCAATCAGGCCGGCGTACTGTGCTGCTTCTGCCGGGTCCGGTTCGTCGATTGCCTGTCGGTTGGATAATGCAACATCAGGTCAGATTATCACAGTCTATTGCAGTGTTACGGGAGGAACAGACTTAAATTCAGCTATTCCTCGATTAGAATCGGGTACTTTGCTACCCGTTTGGAAAAATGCAAGAGATGATAAGTGGTATGCGTTTTTTCCATTCCAAGCGACGGAGGACTGCGAGTAATGGTTCAGATTTGCTACAATCCGAGCACCTTAAAAGTAAAGTGTATGAAGGGCGATGTTGTGTGTGAAGGCGGCGGGCCGGGTGGTGGAGAAATGGCTGATTGTGATTGTGCCAAAACCTACTGTACTGATGGGAATACGCCTAAGTATATCAACGTAACATTTTCGGATGTAGAAGTTAGAAATGAATGTTTTCATTGTTACACTGGCCCGCTTGAAGACTATTCATTTTCTGGAGTACCCGACGTAAACCTCTCTGTGTACAAGTTGGAAAATTTAGGTGGTGCAAACTGTTGTAAATGGAGATATCGAAGTACGATAGATGCAATATGGAATAGATATGAAACACCGGGGCCGTTGCATAATTTCAATAATTGTTTAGGTGCTCTTACTGGTTCTGATGAATATACTGAATTTGAGATATTGGCGTATTATAACGGGGCAAACTTCACAGTTGATGTTTCGATGTATAAGACTGGATTTACGGATGTTTATTTGTTGAGTCGTTTCAATTATCCGGTCGCGTCCATGACAGATTGTGCAGTTATACCAAGTTCAACTAACATATATACTTCGTCGGCATGGTGTGCTGCTATGAGAGCGGGTTCAGCGTCAAGTGAGAGAGACTAAATGAAATGACCTGTTGCGGAAAAGCCAAGCAGATTATTGAAGGGTACAGTAACCTTGTTACAGGGAAAAAATATGAGTTTACGGATGACCGGATTCGGGTGTGTCAGAAATGCGAGGATAACTATTGGATAAAACGAACTCTATGGTGTTCGATTTGTAAATGTTATATTCCGGCGAAGGCCAGAGTGAAAGAAAATTTATGTCCGAAAGGATTTTGGAAAGCATAGAAACGAGGTGAACAGATGGGCTTATTCAGCAAAGATAAGAGTTTCAAATTCAAGTTGATTCCGTCAGCGCCGGAACAGACGCAGGCACGGAGCTATTTGACGGGTTTAATGGATAACAACATCCAGTTCCCGACGGAAGGGATAGCAGACTTAACACCGACCGAACAGCAGATACAGGGTCAGCTTCCCTCCTATCTTGACCAGATTGCATCCGACTTCGATACGACGCGCGGTTATTATAACGACGTGATTTCTGGAGAGTATGACCCGCGAACCAGCGATTACTATCAGGGCTACCGTCAAGAACAGGACATGGCCAAAGAGGATGCGATTGCGGGAGTGTCGCGGCTTGGACAAAAGGCCGGGATGGCACGCAGTACGCCGGTGCTCGGCGTTCAGGCAAAGACAGGGCAGGCGTATGATGCCCAGAAGCTTACCCAGCTTGGTGCTTTGTACGAGAACGAACGGGCGAATATGAATAACGCTGCCGGGTCGCTAAGCAATCTGGGCGGCCAGCAGCTTAATCAGGTGTCTCAGGTCGAGCAGTTGGCTCAGGTGCAGCGTGAACAGGAGCAAATGAAGCTGTCGGCGATGTATCAAGCGGTGTTACAGACATTATTGGCTCCTTACCAGTTTAATGCACAGATTGCCGGTGCTTTATTGAACGAACAACGATACATGGGTGTTGAGACCGGTGGAGGATTGACGGACCTTGGATTTATGGTTAATGCGGGTGCGTCGTATGCCAAGGCAATGGCATAAATTAAAAGAAAGGATGTCAGAAAGATGCCAAATCTTGCAGGAATCGTGAATTTACAGGACGACATCGGTCTTGATATGCAGTTGTCGTCGAATATCGGAAGCGGTATCGGTAACTACATGGCTGGTCGAAAGAGAGAGAAAGAAGAAAAGAGTGCCGCCGAGGCAATTCGACAGCAGGAAGAAAAAGACCAACTCCTCCAGCAAAATTTCGTCGGCATGATGAGCCAGGCCGTCAAAGAGGATTGGGAACCGCCTCGCATTCTGGAAGAGATGGCGAAGGTCAAACAGTATTCTGAGACGGAGTTTGGCCGCAGGTTGCAGGCGCAGGCGGTACAGGAGCAGTATCAACAGTTCCAGGCCCGCAAAGCATCTGAGCGTGCGGCAAGTCAACCGGTACCGGAAGGGATGGTAAAAACTGGTGGAAAATATGAGAATGGTTATTTTATCCCAACCTTCGGACTTCCGCCCAAGGAAACAACCACGAGCCAGGAATTAGCACTCTTGACACCCGAAGAGCAGCGTCAGCGGGCTTTGATTAGGAGCGGCATTGAGCCACGAGCGACCGCGAAGATGCCTCGTATTCTTAAAGGACAGGATGGCTACTATTCTGTGAATGAGATGAACGAACCGCAAAAGCTGAATATCCCTGTCGAAAACACAGCGATTATTGAAATTGATGTGAATGGGCAGCCGACTAAAGTTATTTATGACAAATCCAACAAGCAAATTATCGGAGAAATAGGCAAAACTCCCCAGAAACCAACTTATCGACAAGACAATGACGGACGTTTGTATCTGGTTGAGGGAACCGATAGCACTCCCGTCAGTGGTATGCAGATGACTAAAAATAGCGACACCGAGCAAATGAAGATACTCAATGCGAAGGTTGCGACCGAAGATGAGATTAACACGCTCAAAGTGCAACTGGAAAAAGAAACGGATGATGAGATGCGGAAAGCCCTCCAGAATAAAATAAGCAGGCTGGTCGCTCTCAATGCCACACGGGACGAGCGGCTCAAAGGCTCAAAGGCAGCAGAAACCTATAATCAAGCCCAGTCCACGGCACAAGCATCTATCACCCAGATGGGCAAAGTCAAGCAGGTTGGCGAAAGCATTCCTCTGGCTCCGATGCTGGAGAAGATACCGCAGACGCAAGATGCAGGACTATTCGATGATGTGCGTCCGCCTGCTAAAATCAAAGAGGCCATGCGGCAACATGTCCAACTATTGATAGATAACGGTCTCTCTCCCAGCGATGCCCGCTCAGAGACGGAGCGCCAGTATCGTAAACTCCAGATGGCGGATGCTAAGAATAGCTGGAAGACGTTGCCGGCGGAGAGCATCGCGCTGTTTGATGAGGCGGCGGCTCAGCCGCAAGCGGCGAATCCGCAGGAACCAGCAGACCCAAACACCATACCTCCTAAGACTGTGGAGATGGTGACGTTAAGCGGAGAAGATGGTAAGCCTATAGGGACGATCTCAGCTCCACCAAAGGGAAAGGTGATCGCCGTCAGTCCAGATGGACAGTATGGGTATATTGACGAATCTGAAATTCAAGATGCTATTTCTCAGGGATATGGGGTTTATAGATGAGTTTAAAAACATTTCAGCCAGTCGAATTTAAGCCAATAAAAAAAATTAAAATGGAACCGGTCGAGTTGCAGCCGATTCAAGACGTATCCATGGAACCAATACAGTTGCAACAGACGGCTGTGATGGATCCTCCATCGCAAGAAGAGAACATATCGGATTCTTTCTTCGAGACTCCGTACCGGAAACAACAATCAATTGTTGCCGACCCGCAAAGTCTTTCACCCAGCGCCCTGTCTGTGGCTCAGCGGATGCCGGAGGATAATACCAGCCCCTTGCAACCTGTTGCAAATCGGATTGGCGGGTTTCTAAAAGATGTTGATTTAGTTAATCAGGCACGAAAGATTATGGCATCCCAAAACCACCAGACATGGGGCGAGGTTGGTTCTGAGACATATGCCCGCGCCCAATATGCCAGAGATTATGTGTTGTCTCTGGGTGGTTTACTTGGCGGTAAAAAAATGAGAGAGGAGTTAGCTGAACGGGCCAAGAAATTTTCCGGGTTCGGTGAGGCGATTGTTCCAGCGACAGCAGAAGGCGCAACCGAAGCTATTAAATGGGCTTATGTCTTTCCTGCAATGTTCAAGGGAAATGCCAAACTTATTGAGATTGCCCGTAAAATGCCATTGGTGCAGAAAGCGATATCAGCGATTGAGTCTTCGGGTGGAATAAAAGCGATTGCCGAAAAATTCCCGCGTATCTACCAGTCTGCTAAAAATGCGATAACCGCCGCTCAAACGGGTGCCGCGGTTGGCGCTGAATATGGGGGCACTGAGGCGATTAGTGAAGGAATGAGTCCTCAAGAAGGGTTGAAACACGCCGCTAAGATGGCAGGCGGATTCGCTTTGGTTGCCGGGACGTTTTCCGTCGCCAGCGACATTGATAAGGCGATGTATGTCAGCAAGTTGCGTGATTCCATGGTTCGTAAATTCGATGCCGACTTGAAGGGTAAGATTGCTCAAACAAAGAACGCCGCAGAAGTGAAGGGGTTACAGGGGTATAGAGACAATGCCCTTAAAAATATTGACAATATCGTATCATCGGTTGAAGCCGAATTGTCGGGCATGACAAAGAATGAGCTTTACAAGAATATCGGCTCAAAAGTCGAGGCACCTGAGAAGGCTGCCGAGCGGTTCTTGAAGATGGGGTTTGAACCGCAACGTCCTTCAGCCAAGGGGGTTGAACAACTAAAAACGGGGATGGGTCAGCGGCAAAAAGGCGGAGTTGATGTTCCCATTACCAGAACTGAAAATGTGATCGAGGCGGTCAAGAGTCCGATTAAAACAGCAAAATCCGCAATTCAAGGGATACGTGAATCGGTACCGCATCCATCATCCGAAAGTATCAAAGCAAAACCCCCGTCTTCATCGCGTACCTCCTCCTTAAAGCCGGCTGGGGTTGCTTCGCAGCCAGCCCTGGCCGGTGGGGTGATCTCTCCAAAACAAGCTCGCATGGATGCTGAGTTGGCGAAGGTGGTCAGCGGCACGGAGGTCGCCGCCGCTTCGCCGGAGGGTGTGGTAACGCCGGTTCAACCTGCCGTTGAGGTGGTACAGGGACAGAACGCGCCAGAAGCGAATCTGGAGCGTTCTGGGGGGAATCCGGCAGGGGTACAGGATGCGGTTACAACTCCGATGCAAAGACCGGCAGGAAACTACAAAAAAGGTGATAAAGTATCGTATATCTCTGAAAATACTGGAAAAGTTATACAGGCCGAAGTCCGTCTTGGAGAGATGAAGAACGGTAAAGTACTTATTAAAAATGAGAACGGTATCCAGCGACAAATCAAAGCATCCGAATTGACTCCATCGCAAAATCCCGCTCCGGCAGGGGTACAGGAAACAACGCCTCAAATCGAGCCACAGGCGGGGGGAGAGGAAAAGTGGACTGTTTTATCAGAGAATAGGCGTAACTTCATTGAAAAAACAATGGAACAAAAAGCCATTTTCGGACGCAATATCTCCGAAAAACTGCAAAAGCGACTTAACCAGATAACTCCTAAAGAGATTGACCTTTTTAATAATCGGTTTGGGAAGCCGGAACCGGAAGCAGAATATACACCGGATGAAGAAGTTGTTGCCGCCGAGAAATCCGCCAAGCTCACGCCAGAAGAACGGATTAACAAGGGAATTCGAGAGATAATCAATCCGAAAGACGATAGCGGGAAAATACAGGATGTTCGTAAGTCTGATATATTGTATGTCGCCGAAAAGGAAATTTCACGTATTCTGGGAAGTCAACCGACGGGACGAAGTGCGAAAAGCGAAGCGACGTATTGGGAAGATACAGACGTTGTACTTGACAAAAATGTTCGTCTTGCAAGCCATGATATTGTATACCCACACAGCGACAAAGGTGTGTTTATTGGGGTAGGTGATAACATACAAGATGCCGACGTGAAGCTAACAGAGGATATGACAAGTCAACAAATTAAAGATGCTATAAGGACTTCTCTTTCCCCCGCCCCCCAGCCACAGGGGGAGAAGGTCGGTAATTGGGAAATAGGACAGGAACGACCCTTTAAATTTGACCCAAACTCTACAAAGAATGAGGGAAGATTCAGACTTTTACCGCCGGATGCTATCCAGAAGGATACCTATTTCAGACGCAAATCATCGACTCCCGGTATTTCGTATGTGATGGGTAAAGATGCTTCTGGAAAAGAAGCCATTCAAGCCATCCGGTTTGATAAATCAAAATTCACCGAAGAACAGGCCACAAAATGGTTTGAAGAAAATAAAGGAAAGTATCAGTTTTCCCAGCCACAGAGGGAGAAGGTAAACAAAAAACCCGTGAGTCGCGTGCAAGAGGGCGATTTACAGCAAAAACCGGTCAGCAAAAAGTACTACGCCAACCGAAACAAGCAGGGTTTCGTTGAGGTAAAAGGCGCACAGGTAAAGCTGCCTGGCTTCGAGAAATATGATATGTTCATCCACAAGGAAGGCAATAAGTGGCATGTATCGGAAGGTTTTACCGGAATGAAATTCGCGGAAGGTAAAACGCAGAAAACCGCAAAAGATGAAGCGATTGCGACGCTTGACCGCGTAGCCGCTCGCGGTATCAAGCTGGATGAGGTTATTTCCCAACAAGTTGAGAAGTATGGAAAATCGCCGCGACATGGCGGCAAACTAACACCAGAACAGGAGGCCAAAAATGCCCAGCAAAACCAAAAAACAACACGACTTTATGCAGATGTCAGTAAGCCGACAGGGACGCAAGGCGCTTCGGAAACGAGGAATCAATCCGGCACCCGTCAAGTTGGCAAAGGAGTTCCTCAAGGCGGACAGGAAGAAATAGCACGGCCGCAAGACGAATCGCCTATTCAAAAGGCACAGGCCGCCCATACCGAAAAAGCGTTGAATAAACCTGTCCGATACGAAGGCAAGACATATAAATCTCATAAAGAACTGCTTGACGAGCTTAAACAACGCGGATTTACTCCAGAAATTAAAAATGGTGAGCATCGTCTTGTACTGGATGACGACATCGTACCCGTTTCAAAATCTGAATTTGATTACTTCCAAAAGGATAAAACTCCCCAGCCGCAAGGCAGCAAAGAGGCATCTTTTACCCCAGACCCAACCGTCGAGGCGGCTCCGCAGGGAGAAAGTGGGTTCGTGCGGATACCCGGTAGCGGTACGTCTAAGAAGGTCGAGAAGCCGTGGTTGGACAATGAGAAGGTTGTGTCGCCGAACAAAGATGTTGAGAGTTTCTTTGGCCGAAGCAAGCGACCACCCTACGCTAAGAAGGCAAGCAAGCTGATCGATCTTATCAAGACTGGAATCCGCGAGCGATTCGTAACCATGACACCGTATATCTCCAATACGCCGGATACAGCGATTTATCGCGACATGATCCGCACACTTCCAGAGGAAGTGAGACAGGGCGGACAGAGAGCTGTCAAGGATATAATCGCCGTACTTGACAACGATGGGACTGTGAAAGCATTAGACAGCGTAGGGCTTGACCTGCTTCGTCGCAAGGTCTTTATTGCCGACATACTCAATGAGGCCGAGATCGACCGCTCAGTGTCAGGTGG